>Ga0310690_10007253_pt1 | contig 14337 bp, 4 predicted proteins | sample AusTroGonzalo_MG_2_FD_207661 | JGI IMG/M metagenome (GOLD analysis project Ga0310690, IMG submission 207661) | Bovine rumen microbial communities from tropical cattle in Woodstock, Queensland, Australia - Gonzalo_04 (v2) (version 2) | ecosystem: Host-associated > Mammals > Digestive system >...
GCAGAACCCGTTCCCGATGAACCGACAGTCTCAAAAGCGCCTGAGACGGAAGAAGACCACACATTAATGTCAGACAAGAATTTTCTGGAAGGTACTGTGCGTTTGCTAGCGGAGACTCATCCGTACAAGATCATGCCCCTTCATGACGCGGAAGGCCTGGAAATCTGCTGGACACAGGATATGCAGCGACGGTTCCGTAATATTCTTCCCCCGGAAGCTGCGCCGACCATCGATGAATGGCTCTATGTTTCCCCTGATAAAGACTTCGTGGCAAGAGAAAATCGTCGCAGTCTGCAAAATGCCCTGGAAGAAGAAAGCTGGCCCAAGGTTCATTATCTTTGGCGTCAGCATCCGATCATGCAGTGGGCGAATGACAAAGCCGGTCAATTCTTTGGCAGACAGGAAGCTCCGCTGGTAGGAATTCAGACCTTTGAGCCCGGGGAGATTATCTTCTGTATGGCGGGGACAATTCCCAACAGACGTTCCGCGCCACTGGTGGATGAATGGTTTGGCCTGCGTTTTATGAACGGACAGTTCGATCGCCTTCTGACGATGGATGAGCTGATTGCGAAAACGCAGTTTGACCGTGATGACCGTCCCAATGCGGGATCACTGACCGAAGCGGATGCCGAGAAAGCATCTGCGCTCCTTTCGGATGCGGTTGATCAGGCCAGAATTGTGATGAACAGGGCGGCGAAAGCTTATACGGACGGACCCTATCAGAGAATCTATACTGAACTAGGAAAACTCGATCAGTTAAAAGCGCGACACAATGAACACCTGCAGTTGAAATATGAACAGCTGTCTATTTTCGGAGAAAGTAAAAAGAAGAACGCTGAACAACGTCATATTGACCAGATCTTTGACGATTTCTATGAATGGGTACAAGAAAGCATGGATATTGAAGCAGACCATCCCTACATCCGGGTTGCCGCTGCTTTCATGGGGGTGAACGCATGAGCATGGATCTGACCGGAATCAATAACCGGAACGAGTATTATACCAATCATTATTTTGCCTCCATCTTTGAGGAAAATGCGGCAGACACCATTAAAAAGTGGCGCGAAGCTGCACAGGGAACGGATCAAAGAACTCCCTGGGCTCTGCTCCGCGAAGCCGGGAAGCGGTACTTCATGATTCGTGGCCGGCAGGAACGCCGACATGGCGACGAAGCTTACGAAGAAGCTGTCACCCTTATTGCGCGGGATCTACTTACTGCTCTGGGATATGAAACAGACTCTGCAAAGCCGTCGCTGGTCGAACTGACTGCGCCGGGTAAGGCTCCGGTAGCGCTGGAAGTAAGTAAGGAGAACGGCGCACCTCTCCTTTGGGCCATTACTACCTGTCCCAAATGGGAAGAAGAAATCTGGGGAGACAATGATGAAGCCTCTGATGCAGCGGAAATCCTGAGTTATGTTCCTTTCGAAGCGGATTTGCGTCCGGATCAAGAAAAACCTTTCGCGGGTGAATTGCTGCTCAGAATGCCTATGGAGGAGCTTCTGGGGCATTTGCTGTATGATTTGGATGAAAGCCCGCGCTGGATTTTTCTTGTCAGCGAGAGTCAGGCAGCACTGATTGACCGCAACAAATGGAACGAGAAGCGCTTTCTGGTTTTTGACCTGAGCGAAATCTTTGGCCGGAACGAGGAAAGCACTCTGCAGGCAATGGCAGTTCTGCTGCATAGGGAATCCTTGTGCCCCAAAGAGGGCACCTGCCTGTTGGACACGCTGGATGATAACAGCCATAAACACGCTTCCGGTGTTTCCCGTGATCTGAAATACGCTCTGCGGCAGTGTATTGAGATTCTCGGCAACGAAGTCGTGTACGATATGAGGGAACGCCAGAAAGTTCAGATCTACGGGCGCGCCTTGGCAGAGGATCTGACACTGCAATGTCTGCGGTATATGTATCGTATCCTGTTCATGCTTTTCATCGAAGCCAAACCCGAGCTGGGTTATGCGCCGATGAAAGCCCAGACCTATGAATCCGGTTATTCCTTTGAAAGCCTACGGGAAATCTGCGAACAGGCAGAAGGCGATGGAGAAATAGACGAAGATGGTAATTTCTTGAAAAACAGCCTGGATAAGCTGTTCAGCCTCGTTTATACTGGTTTCCCGACCGATACAGAGGTCTCTCAGAAAGATTCAGACTCCCTGCAGGGTGTGTTTGCCATTGATCCCCTGAAGGCGCACATCTTTGACCCGGAACGAACTGCTCTAATCGAAAAAGCCCACCTGCGTAACAGCAAGCTCATGCAGATCATCAATCTCATGAGCCTCTCCCGCGGTGGAAAGGGCCAGCGCCGGGGCCGCATTAGTTATAGCAATCTGGGCGTCAACCAGTTAGGCGCGGTATATGAAGCGCTGTTATCATACCGTGGCTTCTTTGCTGAAGAAGACTTGTATGAGGTAAAACGTGAAAAGGATAAGGTGGATGAACTGGATGTCGGATATTTTATCCCGCTTCGTGATCTGGAACTGTATACGGAAGATGAGCGCGTTCGCAATGAAGACGGCACCCTCCGTGTTCATCCCAAGGGGGAGTTTATTTATCGTCTAGCTGGCCGGGAACGTGAAAAATCCGCTTCTTACTACACTCCGGAAGTCCTAACTCGTTGCCTTGTGAAATATGCTCTCAAGGAATTGCTCGCCGACATAGAGAATCCTGATGACATTCTGAAACTGACAATCTGCGAACCAGCCATGGGCAGCGCCGCCTTCCTAAACGAAGCTGTATCACAGCTTGCGGAGGCTTATCTGGAGCGCAAGCAGAAGGCCATAGGTATAAGCATTCCGCATGATCAGCGGCAGCAGGAACTTCAGAAAGTTAAGATGCTGATCGCTGATCGTAACGTGTATGGGATCGACTTGAATCCCACTGCTGTGGAACTGGCAGAAGTTTCTCTCTGGCTGAACACTATCTATCAGGGCGGTTATGTGCCGTGGTTCCGGACACAGATTGTCAACGGAAACAGTCTGATCGGTGCCCGGAGACAATGCTATACTCTGCAACAGGCCCAGGCTGAAGGCCCCAGCGCATGGTATAACAGTGTTCCAGAACGTGTTGCTCCTAACACGAACCGCAGTCTTCGTCGTCAGCAGGTATATCACTTCCTGCTGGGAGATCCCGGCATGTGCGCTTACACAGATAAGGTGATCAAGGAATTAGAGCCCGAAAAGATCAATACAATCAAAAAGTGGAACAAGGCTTTTACCAAACCGCTGAATGACAGCGAAGCCGACGATGTTCTGCGTCTGTGTAATCAGATTGATGCCTTATGGGATGCGCATACACAACTCAGAAGAGATATCAAGGAAAAGACAACCGATCCTTTATCTGTATGGGGACAGGAACAGGATGTCGAGCATCAGCGCACTACAATCCGGGATAAAGACCGCATTTACGATAACTTGTATTTGTCAAAGGGCGGTAACAACGCCAGTCCCTATGCCCGTTTAAAGGCTGTCATGGACTATTGGTGTGCGCTATGGTTCTGGCCTATTGATAAAGCAGACGAACTGCCGAACCGCATGCAATTTCTCTTTGATGTTCAGATGCTGTTGGGTCTGGATGTAGTCAGCACAAAGGGTGACAAGAAAAACGCCGGTCAAATCTCCATGTTCGACGATTATGATTTAGATCCCTATGCGCAGGAATTGTCTAGCCGTTACGGAAAATATGGTGCAGTTAATCTGGATCAACTACGAGCTGATTTCCCGCGACTTCAGATCGCAAATGAAGTAGCAGAGCAACAGCACTTCTTCCATTGGGAGTTAGAATTCTCTGATGTATTTGATGAACGTGGAGGGTTCGACCTCGTGGTGGGAAATCCACCATGGATTAAGCTAGAGTGGAATGAGGAAGCCGTATTAGGTGATCAGGAACCTCTTTTGGCAATAAAAAAATTTACTGCGACGCAGACGACCAAAATTCGAGAACAATTGCTACAAGACAATGCCACGCACACATTGTATTTCATGGAATACGAGAGCATGACAGGACAACAAGCATTCCTAAATGCAGTCATGAATTATCCAATGCTTAAGGGACAGCAGACAAATCTTTTTAAATGTTTTCTGCCACAAGCATGGGAGTTTGGAAGAAAAAATGGAGTTAGCGCCTTTGTGCACCCTGATGGTGTTTTCGATGATCCAAAGGGAGGAGTGCTTCGTACCGTCCTTTATCCTAAACTGCGCAAGCACTATCAGTTTACAAATGAATTGAAACTGTTTGAAGGTGTTGACCATCATACGTGCTTTAGTTTGAATGTATATAGTAATACGATTAGTAGGACCTTTGAAGTAATTGGAAATTTGTTTGCTGTTGAAACCATAGAACAATGCTATAGCAGAGACATTAAAGGTTCTATTCCCGGCATAAAAGATGAAAATGGGTATTGGAATATAAATGGTCACCCTGATCGCATAATTCGTATTGGCGAACGAGAATTGCGACTGTTTGCAAAATTGTTTGACGGGAGTTCTGAGTGGAAAACGGCACGGTTGCCCGTGATCCATGCACGACAGCTTGTCGAAGTATTGGAAAAATACGGAGAGAATCCAAGCTTGAATGAGACAATTCCTGATTCATTATTTGTTACGCCACTTTGGCATGAAACCAATGCTCAAAACGATGGCATTATTAGGAGAAACACAGGCTTTGGCGAAAAAATCGGTGATAAAATCTATCAAGGACCACATATTTTTGTTGGTAATCCTCTTTTTAAAACCACTCGAAAGCAGTGCAACGTGAACTCGGATTATGATATTGTGGATTTAAACAATATAAGTGAAACGTATTTACCAAGAGGTAATTATGAATATGCAATAAACGCCAGTGAGTGTGGAAGTAAAATGCCCACAACACCCTGGGGAACGAAATACAATCAGCATTATAGGATTGTATCACGTGAGATGGCAAATTTATCAGGGGAAAGGACCCTTATATCAGCCATTTATCCTCCTCATGTCGACCATATTTATACCTTGTTTGGTCTTTGCTTTAAAGATACTTGCTATATACCATTATACGCAGGTGTTATGGCATCTTTACCTTTTGACTTTTATTTTAAAGCAACAGGTAAAGGCCATATTAATGGTGATACAATTTTGCGTTTTCCAACATTAGTGCCAAAGAATAATAATAGCGAACTGGTAGTCCGTGCTCTACTTCTTAACTGTGTTACTACCTATTACTCTGAACTCTGGAAAGAAAGCTTTGATGGCTCTTTTACCCACAGCAATTGGACAAAGCAGGATCCCCGTCTCGACTCCAGCCGTTTTACAACCCTGCAAAGCACGTGGACATGGGATACTCCTCTTCGAACTGACTATGAACGTCGTCAGGCACTGGTAGAGATAGATGTTCTTACCGCTATGGCTCTCGGCATGACTCTCAACCAGCTGAAAACGATTTATCGAATCCAATTTCCAGTTCTGCAGCAATACGAAGCTGATACTTGGTATGATGCCAATGGTCGCATTGCCTTCACCTCAAACCGCGGTCTGACTGGTGTTGGTTTTGATCGTAAAGAATGGGAAAACGGCATTAAAGAAGCATATGCCGGAAAAAATTTCTATCGTAGCATAACTGACGACACCCAGCCAGATGGTCCTGTTCAGCGGACAATCGAGTATGTTGCACCATTTGATCGCTGTAACCGTGAAAATGATTATGAAACAGCTTGGAACTACTTTAGTAAACAGGGGGTGAACTGATGAATATGAAGCTGAGCATACCATTGGATGAAGAAGGTTTCATTGAAATGGAATGTGACTTTTGCAAAAATAGATTTATGCTCCATGAGTCGGTTTTCCAAGATGAAGCATATCTGCATTTCTTCTGCCCGATTTGTGGCCTTCCTAATTCGACAGGTTCTTTTTATCCAGAAGAAGTTGTTGAAGCTGCAGAACGTATGGCGCTTAACTATATGTATAAAGAGATGGAAAGGCAACTCGGGCCAACTATACGAGATATAAATAGAAGTGGGCTGGTTAAAATAAATATGAGCATTCCTCGATATGAACCAGAAAAAGAGCTATTCACACCACTGAAAGAGTATAAGTGTATCCATAAAACATGTTGTGACATTGATGTGAAGGCAACGGAATTCGATATTGAGCTTGGCGTTTATTGCCCTGTTTGCGGAGGTGCAGAGTTATGACAAAGAAAGAACTAAGGAAGATTTCATTGCAATTTAGAACTTTGTCATCCCAAATGCTCAAAATTGATTCTGAAGAGGAAATTACTCACATTCAAGCCTTTTTTGACTTTATTACTAAAAACGAATTAATCTCCGATTATGTCAGGAGCTGTCATAAGCAAGAATATAACTTCGATGAATTATTTAGCAATCTTTCATATCATCAGAAGCTTATACTTCCTTCAGAACAAAATGAACTGATTGATTTTGGCTATCAGTTACTTCAATATATGTTGCAAGGTAAAAGGAGATTGTCTTTTTTTGGAAGATCATACACATCCAGTAATAAGTATGCAGATATGATAAACGCCTTCATGCGGAAGGTGATTGAACCATTTGTTGTTACTCTGCGTACATTTCTAGAGCTGAGCATGATTGATTCTACAGATGACGAAGAATCGACATTTTCCGCTGAACAAGTGACGGTATTCCTTTCTTATTGCCAGAAGGATTCTGATATTGCAGATTTGATTGATAGTGGGCTGAAACAAAAACACGAGGATAAGATTCATATTTCCAGAGATATCCGAGATGTGGCTTTCCATGAAAGCTTTAAACAGTTTATGCAGACAATTCAGGATCATGATTATGTGATAATCTTAATTAGCGATCGATATATGAAGTCAAGAAACTGTATGTTTGAAGTCTTGGAAACGATAAAGGATACGAAATACCAAGATCGGCTTCTATACATTGTCTTGCAAGATGAGGACAAGAAGTATTTGCCTTCGTTAAAAGATGAATTACTTGGTGCAGATGTCTATTCGAATGAAGGGCAAACCAAGTATATAGTCTATTGGAAACATAGAGAGGAAGAGATACAGCAACAGATTAATGAAATCGGAGACACTGTAAGTGCAATTAACCAAATAAAAGAAATGAAAATTGTAAAGAAAATATTGCTAGAACTACCTGATTTTCTTGATTTTATCAGAGATAGCAAGGGATTGTCACTTTCTACCCATGTGGCTGAAAACTATGCGAGCATGAGCAGTTTCATGAAAGTTAGCATCTAAGACTCTTAAGTTGGGAGAGAACATCAATGATTCCTTCTGTACTTGCATCTCGTTTCCGCGATAGCTTGGTTGAATACATGGATGCGTCGTATCCAATAACGACGCCTATTTTCCGCGGTAGCATCCGGCGCTTTATGGAACGGGAAAACAACTTCTTCCATGAACCATATGTTTCAGTCAAGCTGCCTTTTCGTGTGGCAGAGCACGGAAACGAGCGGTTTAAGGCACTTCATCCTTCGTATCCGCCCTACGTACACCAGAACCGCGCTTTTGACCGTCTGTGCGGTACAGACCCAGTATCTACTCTAGTGGCAACGGGTACCGGCTCCGGTAAAACAGAGTGCTTTCTGTATCCGATTTTGGAATACTGCTATGCCCATAAGGGAGAGCCGGGAATTAAAGCCCTGATCATCTATCCAATGAACGCACTAGCTTCGGATCAGGCTCTGCGTATTGCCAAGCTGATTTATGGAAGTCCGGAACTTAAGGATAATATCACAGCGGGCATGTATGTCGGCGGTTTCGGGGGAAACAAAGGTAAAACCATGCAGAAGGATGCCATCATCACCGACCATGAGACCATCCTGAACAGCCCGCCCGATATTCTGATGACTAACTATAAAATGCTGGATTATCTGCTTGTTCGTCCGGAAGATGCCCGGCTGTGGGCAGATAATGACGCAACGGGCGCACTTCGCTTTATCGTTGTAGATGAACTTCATACCTTTGATGGCGCTCAGGGTACAGATCTGGCTTGCCTGATTCGTCGCCTTAAGAGCCGTTTGAGTATTCCGGAAGGAGATCTTTGCTGTATCGGAACTTCCGCTACTATGGGTGGCGAAGGCTCTGCTAAAGCGCTTCTTGATTATGCGGAAAACATCTTTGGGGAGAAATTTGACAAAAACGCTATTGTCACAGAGGATCGACTGACCGGACACGAGTTTCTCGACAATGCTGAAGTCAATTTGTATCGGTTGCCTACAGAAAAAGAGGCAACTACACTGAACCTTCTGGCGCAAGAGGAAGATGCGGAAGGATATCTTTCAGAAGCGATAAATGCGTGGTTTGAAGAGGAAGATCGTCCTTCAGATCCGTTATCTGATGACGCCAGGGTCATGCTTGCTGAAAAGCTGATGCATCATTCCTATTTCCAGAGTCTGATGGGTGTGATGGACGGTAAGATCCGGATGCCTGCTGAAATCAAAGCTCAACTGCAACAAGTTTATCCTGAAATGGCTAGCAAATATGCTTTGGCTATAGTGGACTCTATGCTTGCGTTGATCAGTCACGCCCGTATCAAGGATACCAGTGGTCATCTTCGCCCCTTCCTTCAGGTACAGGTTCAGGTATGGATGAGAGAACTCCGGCGCGTGATGGCTAAGGTTGATGGTCAGCAATCCGAACTGTTGCTGGAATCTGATCTGAATCAGAAAATTGCTGATCAGGCTCGGTACCTGCCCGTAATCAACTGTCGGGATTGCGGCGGAACCGGATGGGTCGGAAGCGAGAATGAGAGTGGCCGGGTTACTGTTCGTGATCTGGGCACATTCTATAATCAGTTTTTCTCCGCGGATAAACATATTCGCATGATCTTCCCACGGTCAGAACAAGCCCAACATGATTCTCTGATTCATCAACCGCATCGTTATTGTCCAGATTGTCAAAATGTGCAAATGGATCAGGGTTCTGAAAAATGCACGGTCTGTGGAAAGGATACGATTCCGGTCTGGTATATTGTGCCTGAATCGAAAAAGAGACGTTATAGCAACACTTATGACTATATTTGCCCTTTCTGTAATGGCGAAAACAGTCTGTTTTTCATTGGTCTGCGCAGTGCAACTGCCATCAGCGCAGGCTTATCACGTGTATACGCTTCTCGCTTTAATGACGATAAGAAACTCTTGGCATTCAGCGACAATGTTCAGGATGCTTCTCATCGGGCCAGCTTCTTCAATGCCCGTACCTGGCGCTCGACTTTCCGTATTGCCATGCAGCATTTTGTGGATGACGGCGGAGAAGGGCTTCCCCTCAGCAAGTTTGGACAAGCGTTGAATGAATACTGGCTGTCCAAGATTGATACCGCAACCTACGTGGACACTTTCATCCCGTTTAACATGTCAGATGATTCTGTTTACGATGCTCTACGCACAAACGGAAAGTTCCCGAATGAAGCTGCAGAGAAATCATTGGTGAATGATTTAAAACGCCGAATTGCTCTCGAAACAATTCTGGAGTATGGCTTAAGAAGCCATATTGGCCGCACACTGGAGCGCACTGGCGCTTCTATGGCCTGCGTTGACGACCGACTAATTGAGCAAATTGCGGAGAATGCTTTGCCTCGTATTGAAAACGAAGCGGGAATCCGCGATTTGTTGACGAAAGAAAAGCTCTCCGGATTCATCCGCCTGTGGGTTGCCCATATGCGAAAGAATGGCGCATTTGCTTTGCCGTTATATCAACGTTTTGTTGAGGACGGCGGAAATGATTACGCGCTGTCTCCAAAGACTATTCCATGGATGCCAGAGGGATTTGTTTCACCACTTTTTATGGCCGGTTCCAATGCCAGCTGGACAGGCAACTTTGAGATGCTTACCTTTAAGTGCTGGTACGCGCTCAAGTTCCTGCAAACCGTTGACAAAACAGCTGCTGAGATTCCCGGTTATGCCGACGCGATCAGTCTCATTATCTCAGAAGCGGAAAAAGCAGGCCTGCTTGTAAGAATGGCTGGGCCCAAAGGAATGCCGGTCTTCGGATTGAATCCTGAAGTCTTTACAGTCACATCTGATGTTGGTCAGATGAGATGCAACAGGTGTGGCCAACTTTTATCCATCCATAAAGACGAAATGGATAAATGGCCTGGCGTAGCCTGCGTGCGGAGAGACTGTTCCGGTGTTTACGAGCCTGTGGCTGAGTCATTAGATGTCAGCTACAGGATTTATAGCCAAGGTGATCCTGTACGCATTCATGCCAGTGAACATACAGGACTTCTGAAGCGCCCTGACCGGGAAGCTTTGGAAGATGCTTTTAAGCATGGGAAAGAAGAACATCGTGCATGGGATCCGAACCTGCTTTCCTGTACGCCAACTCTCGAAATGGGCATCGATATTGGGGACCTTTCTTCCGTTGTGCTTTGTCAGGTTCCTCCGGGACAGGCTCAGTATATCCAGCGTGTAGGCCGCGCCGGACGAAAGGATGGCAATGCCTTCACGGTAACAGTCGCCGGAGCAAAACAGCACGATCTGTATTTCTATCAAGAACCACTTGAAATGATCTCCGGGTCAGTGGAGCCTCCGGCGGTTTTCTTGAATGCTTCAGCTGTGTTGGAACGCCAGTTCATGGCATTCTGCTTTGACTGCTGGGTTAAGAATGGCGCTCAGGAAACAGCGGTTCCAAACGAGATCAAGGGAATCTTGAGCCGGGTGGACAAAGAAGTCAAGTCAGAAAAAGAATTCCCCTTCAATTTGCTGCATTACATGCGTAGTAATATGGCGCGGCTGGAACGGCGCTTTGAGGGAATGTTTGGGGAAAAACTGGAAGATGAAACGAAAGAACGGCTTCATTCCTTCATTCTCGGCGGTGATGATGATAACCCTGAGCACAGGCTCTTGGTTTCTTTTACCGAAGTGAAAAAGGACAGGGATCGTCTTCAGGAGGATATCAAGAAACTCAAGAAAGCCATTGATGACCTGGATGCGATGCCAACCGACTCCTCCTTTGAAGCGCAGAAAAAAGACCTATACGAAGAACGAAAAGCGCTACGCAGCGTTGTGGATGCCATGAATGACAGAAACACCTTTAATTTCCTGTCTGATGAAGGTATCCTGCCAAACTATGCTTTCCCGGAAGCAGGTATGACACTGAAAGCTGTCCTCACTAGGAAAAAACGTAAAGAAGAAGTCACAAACCCCTATGATACAACCGAAAAGGTGACCTATGAGTACGGACGCGGCGCGTCCTCGGCTATCTCTGAATTCGCCCCCTATAATTCATTCTACGCCGCAGGCAGAAGACTGGAAATTAGTCGTATTGATGTGAAATCATCAGAACCGGAAACCTGGCGGCTATGCCCTAATTGCAATTTCGCGGCGCAGGATTCTTCTCTGCACAATGTGAGCACTTGTCCACGCTGCGGTTCGCCTGCTTGGGCTGATACCGATCAGAAGTGTACGATGATTCGTCCACGAACGGTCTATTCCGACATGACTTATGAAGCAGCGCGTAGCGGAGATGAAAATGATGACCGAACATCCCGTTATTATGCCCGCCAACTGTTGGTTGATGTGGATGAAGATAAGGACGTTCTTTATGGTTACAAAACCACCGAGGGAGATCTTCCTTTCGGTTATGATTTCGTCAAAAAGGCGACTATGCGAGAAATCAATTTTGGAGAGAGCGACGTCATGGGGAAAGCGTTCCCTGTGGCGGGTATAACACAACCACGCAAAGGATTTACGGTCTGTCACTATTGCGGAACGGTGCAACGGGGAGCGAAATATCCTTCGCATACACCGACCTGCAAAGCCAAGCTGCAAGGAATCAAAGATCCTTTTGATAATTGCATGTTCCTGTATCGGGAGTTTGTTTCAGAGGCTGTTCGCATCCTGATCCCCGCGATCAAGATGGAAGATTCAAAGAAAATAGAGTCCTTTGCCGCTGCGATTATGCTTGGACTCAAAAAGAAGTTTGGCAGCGTTGATCATCTACATTTCACAGTTGTAGATGTGCCGGAACCGGATTCCGAAGTGCGGAAATCATATATGGTCATTTACGATACTGTACCGGGAGGTACCGGTTATCTCAAACAGTTGACTGCGGGTAAAAACGCGATGATGGATCTTTTCCAACTGGCGCTTGAAGCTATGGAAAACTGTTCGTGCGCATCTGATCCGGATAAGGATGGCTGTTATCACTGTGTATATGGATATCGTCAATCCAATCGAATCAATCAGATTTCACGGCGGATTGCAGTGGACATGCTGAAGCAGATCCTGAGCGGCCGGAATTCTCTGGAGAAGATACCGAACATCCGCCAGATTTCTGTAAACACGCTGCTGGATAGCCTGTTAGAGGCGAAATTCCTTGAAGCGTTGGCTCTGACAAGTGTGTCAGGAAAGCGCATTGAGATGAACAAGGCTGTCGTCGGCGGTAAAGAAGGCTATACCTTAGCGATCGGTGAAAACCTGTGGCGTCTTGAATTGCAGGCTCCTCTGTCAGGTGATCAGGGAGTTAAGATTCCTTCCAAGCCGGACTTTGTTTTCCGCCCTCAGCGGAATCCTGGAAGGATGCCTGTCGCCGTATTTACTGACGGAAAATCCTATCATATCGATATTGTTGGGAAAGACATTGAAAAGCGTATGGCGATCCGAGAAGGGCTCGGATGGCCTGTATGGTCCCTCACATGGCAGGATGTGATGGAAAAGTGCGATCACAAGGAAAAATCAACAGCCAAGGACGTTCTTTCTCCTGACACATTGCCCTCTCCTGATCTCATGAAACAAACGCTGCAGAAAGAGCACCTTTCTGAGATTAGTAAAAAGTCTTCCTTTGATCTCCTAATTGAGTATCTGGCTGCTCAGGACGGTGACCAGCGTTTCCGGACATATGCTTCTGCCAATGTTCTGGGTATGCTGCAACTGAAGGAATCAGGCGACGCGGAATTTATGGCTGACTGGAGTAAGGGCTACGAATCATTGCCGGAACTCAGATGGACTGTTCCCGTACCGGTGTTTAAAAAGGTTTTGATCGGTATGCATAAACCCGTTCAGGGCCTTTGCATTTACGCCTGTTTGCCAGGCGACGGTGTAAAAGGCGGAAAAGATGCTGATGGGAATCCTGTGCGAATCTTCGATGAAACAAAAGTTACCGCAGTGGTAACGCTCGATGACCGGATGCCGGAAGCACAACTGGTTCCTGCATGGAGGGGCTTCCTGCATATCAGTAATTTGCTGCAGTTCGTACCCAAAGCGCTTCTTGCTGCCGAAAGCGGAATTTCTAACCATGTATATGATCAACTGATCGATGAAGGCCAGAAGCCATCCAATGCAGTTTTCATTGATCCGAAGTGGAAAGATATCATCGAAGGACTGGTTGATCAGGCCCTTATTGACCTGGCTAAACATCTCCGGGATGATGGCGCAGTTGCACCGGAGGCCGGTCTGTACTCAGACGAGGATGATGCACCTATGTCAGAATTCCAGTGGACGGACAAAAAGGTTCTTGTCCAGTCGGAAGATGAAGAAGCATACAAAGAACGGTTGCAATCAGAGGGCTGGAAGGTTTACGGCCCGGACTATGACGGCGTATCTCTCGCCCTGAAGGAGGAATAAAGCAATGGCTAAAGCGACTGTCGCTATTTCTCAGGACTTCTTTAATTCATTCGCCGCGCTGCCGAAGAATAAGCAGAACAAGGTGATGGAGTTTCTCTCGAAATTCCGATCCAATCCTGAGGCGAACGGGTTCAATTATGAAAAAATCCAGAATGCGTCTGATCCCAACATGCGTTCTGTCAGGATCGATGATACATACCGCGCCATCCTAATCAAAGAGGAAGGCACCAACGTGTATCTGCTTCTCTGGGTAGATCATCATGACGAAGCGTATGAATGGGCCGTCAGAAAACGCTGTATTCTGAACCATACGACTGGCAGTATTCAGGTCTATGAATCGCAGGAAGTTGAGCAGCAACCTGAAGCCGTTTCCACATCAACGGAGAAACCGTTGTTTTCTTCCGTCAGCGATGAGTTGCTTCAAAAACTTGGCGTTCCGGATGAACAGGTCGCTTTCGTGAGAACCCTGACCGAATCAACCTTTGACGCTGCAAAGGGAAAACTGCCCAGGGATGCATTTGAGGCTCTGGATTATGTTCGCGTTGGCCTTGATCCCAAAGAGGTTATCGCTGAATTGTATGGCGATACCACCGCTCAGAACTCGAATGATATGGCTTCTGCACTACAGAATCCGATTACCAAGATGCAGTTCTATGTGGCTGAGGGAGAAGAAGACCTGAAGGCCATGATGAACGCACCGCTTGAAATGTGGCGTGTATATCTGCATCCTTCGCAGCGGCGTATTGTTCGCAAGGAATACAAAGGACCCGCTCGCATCTTGGGTGGCGCTGGC
>Ga0310690_10007255_pt1 | contig 14337 bp, 25 predicted proteins | sample AusTroGonzalo_MG_2_FD_207661 | JGI IMG/M metagenome (GOLD analysis project Ga0310690, IMG submission 207661) | Bovine rumen microbial communities from tropical cattle in Woodstock, Queensland, Australia - Gonzalo_04 (v2) (version 2) | ecosystem: Host-associated > Mammals > Digestive system >...
AGTGGGCGAAGGTGTAAAGAATTGGTGGAAGGGTAAACGGGACATCCTTGCCGACATTTGCTCCCTTTGGTGGCCATTAACTCTATCATAAACGGCCCTAACTGACTGACAAAAAAGAGGCACAGGCCGAAGCCTGCGCCAATAAACTAAATCAAGGTTTGGGACCCTTCGTGAGTTAGTCAATGCAAAGATACAAAAAATATTGAGATATGAACATTAACATTATTCTCGGATTAGTCCCCTGCGCTTTTGCGATTGCTTGCGTCGCCTTCTTTGTGGGATTCCTATCTGGATTATCCGTCAAGGACGAGTTAGACAAACGCAACAAATGACAAATACGGGTGCGGAAAAGCCCACCGCGAGGCTGGCAGGGAGATTGGTCAATATTCAGGATTTATCATATGCAATAGGTTATAGCCCCCACCGCACCCTTTCCATAGGGCATCCAATCGTGGATATTTCAATGGTAGAAATATGTGCGCACAACCTACACCGGGTAACGGGAGTTCGAATCTCCTACCACGAGCGGATGCCTTTTCCATAGGGCGTGACAACCAAGTTTAATAAACACTTTCCTTCTAACCATGAACGAGGACACGCCCTTTTAATAGAAACCTATAAATATCAATAACCATTTATAAATCATGGTAAAGAAACCACACCTTTCACGCAGGTCAATCCGATGGAAAAGCGTCACCAACAACGGAGACCCCTGCAAGTATTATGTCCACGAAATCATCGGGAACCCGAAGCAGATAGGAGGAAGAAGGCCCTTCGTCGTCATCTGCCGAATCCTCACCGACTTGCCGCAAGACTATGCCAACGAGCCTGCCGTTCTCCGGCTCTATAAGGGGAAGGCCCTCATTGAGACCGTGGAGTCGCACGCAGCCGAATCGTGGCTCCTTATCGGTAATGCGGTAGGGGCGCTGATGGGAAACAAGAACAACGACAAATAGGTATGGCAAAGATAGCATTCGACATCAAGTACCGCCCGGAGATTGAGGCGGGAAAGTACAAAGTAAAAGTTGAAGAACACGAAGCAAGAATCGTGTGCTGGGACTACAACGGAGATAACCTCATTGTCTGTGTCAAAATTGACGGAGGTGAGCAAGGGCTTATCTACGATACGGCTGGCAGGCACATGACGAAACTCCCAGAGCGCGAGCCCGACCTTGAACTCTACACCGACGAGCCGGAGGAACTGACCGAGTTCGAGAAACGCCTCGCCGAAATACTCGACTATGCGATGGCGAATCCGGTCGACACTTCACCGCAGATAGCCGAGCAAGCAAAGAAACTCTCGCCGGAACTCCTTGGCATCGCTTACTACCAATTCGAGGAAAAGAGGGAAAAGGACGGCATCATTCCAATCTCGAAGAATGTTCTCAAAAAGATGCTCGATGACAAGTACAAGGAGGGATACGAGTGTTGCCAAGAACACGACAAGGAACGCATCAGCAAGGCCCATCTCGAAGGATTTTCCGAGGGTGTAGAACACGCCGACAAGAGAAATAGAGAAGCCGTCGCCTATCATTTCCCCATGTACGGCCCATTCATGCCTCCTTGCTATCTCGGCGGCCCCTGCACCAACCCGCACCACGACTGCATCAAATGCCCGCAACAAGGGACATCTGGAATATGTAAAACCGATACTAATATCAAATAGCCATGAGTAAACGAGCAGAGGAAGCCGCATTGAAGGCATATCCAGATTATCCGACTATGGACGGAGGATATGTTACTCAAAGAAAACCAAGAAAAGTGTTCATTCAAGGCTACGAGCAAGCCGAGAAGGACATCATCGCCATCATCGAATCACGAACTGCGGAAATCCTCGGAGACGCACAGCCGAAGCCGACCATACGGATAGAACTGAAAGAACTGATAACAAGAATCAAGGAGGGGGCAAAGAAATGAATCCCGTCTTTCTATACAACGAAAAAACCGGGTTCGAGAAGGAATACCCGTCCGTGAGAGTTGCGGCGAAAACGCTTGGCGTGGGCTATCAAGAACTCACCCGCATAATGAAGAACGAGGGCACTCTGGGATGGTATGTTGTCAGGCCGTTCTCCGTCAAGTCCAAACATGTGAACATGGAATATGACATCCCGCGAAAGGAGTTGGACATTCCTCATTATGCGAAGATAGACGGCAAAACCTACACGGCGGTAAAATGCGACAACAAGACGAACTGCACCGAGTGCGACATATTCAAACTTAAACCGCCCTTGTCAATGGCGCATTACCCGCTGTGTTACGACTATAACTGCGGGACGCACAAGATTGTGGATATATGTTCAAGATACAAGTGTATATGGAAAAGAAAAAGACAAAACAAGAACTGACATGGCAGGACATCAAGCGAATCGTCAAAATCGCCGATGACCTACTCCCCGGACACGACACCGAACAACTGCTCTCCGAGTTCCAGACGGAGGAGGCGTACTACAAGGAGGTATTACGAAGATATATGGAGGAAAAGAAATGATAGTGAACGCAATACTTACCGCCTACGAGGGAGGAACCGATTCCCCAGTGGTGAAAATGACCTTTGAAATCAAGAAAGAGGATTTATCCGGATTGGATTTCTCCCGCCCCGAATTCGTCCTCGAAATAACACCAACCGAAAAACTATATGAACCATGAAAGCAATCAGGAAAGAGGACGGAAAAGAAATCGAGGTGCGGTTATACACCGAAAAGCAGTATGTCGCAACCGAGCCCGAAGAGGGCGAAATCGGGAAGCGCATCTATTTTGAAGATGCTCTCATCATAAAGGAGGCGGTTGATTGGGATGCGTTCCGAAGGGAGGCGGCGAAGGACATTCTCGCCGGATGGTATAGCAACCCGGATTCCAACGATAGACTTTTTGAGCAAATGGCAAAAATTGCTATTGAACAAGCCGACGAACTCATAAAGCAACTCAAAGATGGAAAACGATAGGATAGAAAAGGCGTTCAAGGAGACCTCGCTGGGGTGGAAGGTCGATGTCTTCTACCTCCTCCTACAAGCCGTGTCAATCATGATGACCGACATCGACGAGGAACTAATCAAGGCCGGGTCGTTCTTCAAACGGGAGAAGAAGATGCAAGTCAACCGACTACTCAAATGCCACAAGGATGCCGAGAGATACTTCGACGCAATCGGCGTGGACTCCTCCATGTTCGAGGCCGTGGACGGCAATTCAAAACGGTACGACAACGCCATGGCCGACGCATTCGAGTTGGTGCGCGAAATTCTCCTCTACACGGACCGTTCGGCCACGGCCGAGGGATTCTACTCAATCTTCCGTTTCATGCGCTCCTTGCCGAGTTCTGGCCGCTTTACGGAGAAGGATATCGCACGGTTCGACTTCAAGAGGCCGTGGATTACCGGGCCGGGCGACCGGGTACGCACCGAGAGGTACGGCGACGGGACCATCGAGTTCAAGGGAAACGGGAACAATTGGGTGGTCCGGATGGACGACGGAACCCAACGGGTACTCGAAGAAAAGACATTAACACAAATCTAACAATGGAAGCAATCTATTACATACTCGCAATAATCGCAATCGTCGTCATCATCGGGATTGCATGGGTTATCAACCGCTCCGAGGCATTGGACGAAGAGAGGGAAGAACTCGACAAGTATTCGGTCCACTTGGACGGACGGGCGAACCGTATAGCCGTCGAAGAACAGACCATAATCGGGGAGTGGCAATCGCTCCGGAACGCGAAGGAGGCCATCGACAAGGCGGACACCTTCACATCGTCCTACACCGTCACCGACTCCGACCTCATCAAGTTCGACAACGACAAGGAAATCACCGCCCACGCGAGGGACAAGATATCGAAGGCAATCGCACAAGACATACTGAAGCGGTACGAAGTCAAGGAGTCCACGAACGACGATGGCCGGAGGGTGCTTTCCATGAAATTCCGAATCTACCAATGAACGGCGACGGACAAAGGGCCGGGACCGTATCGTTCGAGGCCCAAGTCATCGTGTCGTACTGCGGCCGGAAGACCCTCTTCTTCAATAAGCAAAGGGACATCCTCGAAAGATTCAAGGACGGGCAGAAGGTCACGGTGACAATCATCCCGGACAACGACGAACCAACGATAGAAGAACGGTACGCGGTAGTGTTGGAGGCCGCCGAAAAAGTCTTCGACCGGAGACTCACCAATACACGCGATAGGGTGAACCTCCTTATCCGGTCATTCGTCGCACACAAGTTGAGGGGAGAGGGATATTCCAACGGAGAGATTGGCCGGAGGATGAACCGAAACCACTCGTCCGTCACCAACATGGGAAAGAAGATGGAGGACATGTTGTCCGTCCCCGAGGCATACAAGAGCGAGGTGGCGAAGTACAAGGAGTTTGAACAAAATTGCGGATAGCCGTCCCCGTCATCCGTGATTGGGTGGCGGGGATTTTTTGTCTATCCCCTACAATGTTCGCAACCGAGACGGCATACGGTATCGGCGAGCGCCCGCAGGGTATCGCCAGCGAGGTAGGCAGGCGTCTCGCTTTCGAGGTCCACGCCGAGTTCCCTCGCTATCGCCACCGCGAGGTGGTGTACCTCATGTACCAGTGTATCCACGAACTCCGCCCCGGAGGTAGTAGGCCCGATGCAGACTACGGCACGGAAGACAAGGGCGTTCGAGTATGTGAACCCCGTGTTGGGAGAGCCCTGCTCCATCAGTTCGACGGCGTGGTCTATGATATATTCCGGAGCCTTCGCATGACGGAGGCAGGCTGTCGTGCCCTCTATGTCGTATCGCCTCTCCGCAAAGAGGAAATCCACTATCCATCTGCCGACCTTGATAACGCGGTTGACCATGACGACTACATCATTTCGTCCCAGAAAATCGGGACACCCTTCGCACGGCAATCCACTACGAAGTGGTCGAACGCCTTCGTGTCCGTCCCGTCCGGGTCGTCGAGGAAGTCCTTGACGAAGAGTGCGAGGTGGGCGTCGTCCGTGATGGACGAGTCCCAATAGTCGGCCTTCGCCATAGCGTGAACATAGGCGGCATTGTATCCCATATCGCGTGATATGGTCACGCCGTTCGCTCGTAGGAACGCAGACACTTGTTCCTTCGTCATGGGCGCGATTTTCTCTCCGCCCCGTCCTTCCATCATGGACACGGCAAACTCATAGAGTTTCTTGTTAAAGTTACAACCGTACTGGTCGGTGTATTCTTCAAATGAGGTCATAGCATTGAGAATTAAAAGGGGCGGTTTTCCCCGCCCCATCGTTCTACATGTAGCGGCCACGGCCATCACGGTAACGGCGTTCGGGCATGTCATCCAACTCCCGGTCATCGCGGCGGTAGTAACCGCCCCTCTCGCCGTAGTGGTCGCGGTAGTTGTACCGCTCGCCATAGGAATCACGCTCGGAGTAACCACGACGCTCGGAGAACTGTTCCTTCATGTCCTCCCAGATGCCATAGGCTTCGGCGAGGCCGTGCTTCGCCATCTTCAAGCCTTCCTCGAACCGACGGACATCGCCGCTTCTTTCGGATAAATCAATAATCCATCCCATAGTTTTATTCCTCCTTCTTTGGTTTGGTTGCGTTCCTCGGAATCCCGGCAGAGAGCAACCCGACCATTTGTTCGAGCCTGCCGTTCATCTCGGAAAGTTGCGCTTCGAGTTGAGTTATCTTTTGCGCTTGCTCGGCCTCAACCTTCTTCTCCGGATTAAGTTGCATAATCAGGGAGGGTGCTTTGCTGATGACCATCTCGTGCCACGGCTTCTGTGCGACGAATTGCTTGGAGTTGGTCTCCATCGCCTCTATTTCGCGGGTGACGAGGAGTCTGTCCGGGCTTACAAACCAACCCTTGTCCGGGTAGTTCGCCGAAGAGTTGTTTACCGGGAACTCGATGGAAGTGCTTTCGTTTCCGACATTGATGAAAACATCTATGACGAAACCTTGCATCACGAGAGCCGGGTTGGTTTGCGCCGCCTTCGAGACATGTGGTTGCGAGACGCTGGTCACACTCGCCAATGACACGGAGAAGTCTTTCCGATTGAGGATGTAGAGGGTCGCACCTTGCGCAATCTGGGATGCACCCTGCGGGATTCCTTGGAACATAATGTTATTTGAAAATTAATTGTTAAATTTGTAAGGGGAATAGGTAGGAGTCATGACCTACTGACAAGAGGTTCGTCAACGCCTCTTTCCCTTTTCTTAATCGTTGACACAAAGTAAATGTTGACAATATGACAAACGAAGAATTTATCCAGAGCATCGCTCTGCCGGGTGAAGAATGGCGAGATGTAGTCGGCCGAGAAGGTTCTTATATCGTATCGAATTATGCAAGAATCGCAACCATCCGAAACTACTATGAATATAAGCGCAATGGGAAAATCTTTCACAAAAAGATGAAACCACACATTTGCAGTACATCCATTGCCCCAAGCACTCCATATCGAAGAATGACTTTCGTCGAAAATGGGAAACACTCAACAGAATTGGTACACGTTATCGTTGCCAAAGCATTTATACCAAATCCCAATAATTATCCATGTGTTGACCACATTGACGATAATCCGCAAAACAATAATTCCAGCAACCTTCAATGGTGTAACTATAAAATGAATAATTCCAAGCAACACCACAAAGAGGCCCAATCGCGTTATAAGAAAGGGAAACCAGCGCCAAATAGAAGAAAGGTCGTACAATTATCTAATGGAAAACTTGTCCGTGTATTAGACACGATGACCCAACTTGAAAGCGAGGGATACTCTCATTCCGCAATCCATCGAGTTTGTAATGGTCGGCTAAAAAGCCATAAGGGATTCCAATGGATGTATCTATCCGACTACGAATCTCATGTCAGTATGTCAAAGAACTCCGAACCTAATTCCTGATTAGGCTGTTGGTGTGTTGAGCAGTTGGAGCGTGTCGGCGAGTCTGTCATAATACACAAGATAGACTCCCACTCCGGGAAGGTCGGCGACGGTCAAGTTGTCGCCACCAGCAAGAGTGACATTACTCGTAGTCCCCGCCATAGAGAAGCGGATGGGGAGAGTCGTAGTCGTCCCTTCGGGAATTGCCTCGGCGAGATAGACGAGGATGAGTCCACGGAACGGGCGGGAGTTCCAATCAGGGTTGAACTTGAAATCAACCGTGGTATCGGAAACGACCACGCTCTGCGCCTTGATGGTGGGGATGCCACGGATGTTCACATATTGAAAAGGAAACACGGCCATAGCATTGTCCTCCTATCAATTAACCCCAATAACTACCACCGGGAACACCATAGCCGTAACCGTAGCCGGGGCCGAAACCGCCCATATAGGGAGTGGCGTTCATCGCAACGATGTTCGGATACTGGACGGGAATCGTCTGTGGCATCTTGCACTTGATGTCGTCCACCTCCTTGGCGATGGGGGCGAGCATCGCGGAAATCATGTTGGTCTGGCGGGCGTTGTCGGCCTCGTTCCGGAGTTGGGTGATGATGTCCGCCTGCGTGTCAATCTTGGACTGCATCTCGCGTTCCTTGACGGCGCAGAACTCCTGCACCATCGTGGTTTTGAGGTCGGCGATGGCATCGACCGTGCGCTGGCCGTTGGCGTTGATTGCGCCTCCGAGGGCGTTGGTCTGGTTGAGTGTGGCAATCTGGTTCTCGTAACCCTGCGAGGTGACGAGTTGTTTCATGTCACAGCAACAAGAACAGAGGCGGGATGCGAGGTCGGAGTTGCCAGCCTGAATCGCGTTCACGACTTGGAGGCCGCTCATGCCGACCTGCGACGCAACCTGCGCGATACCGCCCTGCACGGTGTTGATGCCGAGTTTCAAGGAATCGACATCGGTGTTGAGAGTGGTCGCAAGGAGGCGCACATCGGCATCCGTCCCGTTGATGGCGTTGAGGATGAGTTCGGCATTGGAGTTCGCCGTAGCCTGCGCCCCAAGCGACGCAGCAGCAGCGCCACCGCCGCCGAAACCGCCACCGAAGCCGTTACCCCATCCTCCGAAAAGGCCGGGGACGAGACTTCCGAGGAGAGCGCCCCAGAAGGCGCTACCGCCGTTCGCTCCGAAAAAACCGCCGTTGTTGTTCTGCCCGGCGAGAAAGTACGGGAGCATGTTGTTGGCCTGATTGTCAGGCAAGTAAGAAATGTCTGCCATTTTCTTTTGGTTTTTAGTTAACAAAAAATACCAACGACTCATTTGAATCGCTGGTACAAAGGTCGGCAGACGAACCCGTGCGAATATTATAGTGGGCGAGATAGTGATTAGTCTCTATCTCTCAATGACATAAGCGCCTATTTGAGTTTTTGTTTTCTGTGCCAAGAAGGAGGCATCACCTTCATGAAGTTCAAGAGCGAATAGAGGGTTATGTTCCGTTTCGGTTTCACGGTCATGTTCCGCTTGATTACCCCGTGGACGGCCACCCTCGACTTCCCGAAATGCTCCGACAACTCGTCGGCGGTCGCGAAGACATCCATGTTCTCTGTTATCGCCTTGTATGCGGCGTTGACTTGCGACATCGGGCAATCACCCCTTTTGAGTTTTCCCACAAACAACTCTAATACACCGATTATAATTTCTTCCATCGGGCGAGAAGAATGTCCCGTAGATTGTGAATCCATAGATAACGATTGACACGATGATGGTTATTATCATTATTGTCATGCCGTTCCTTGATACGATTGCCACAAATGTATCGAGCAAGTCGACTATCTGCGTCATTATCGGAAGGAGGCATGCTACTCTATGCCATACACACATCCGCAATATGCGTGAGTAGAAGTAGTGAGCGGCCACGACTATCGGAGACACGAAAAATGCGTAATCAATGAAGAATCGCACCGTCTCATTGTCGACGAAAATATACGAGCCGTACAAGAAGAGGAATAGGGCGGCATAGACGAACGGGAATGTCTGTATTGCCACCACTATCCCTCTATGCGAATCCAAAATTCTACTTACTACTTGTTGGTCTTGGTGTTCCATTAGATGTGGTTTTGATTCTCGGACCGATGTGCGGAGGTTTAATCAACGGGGTTGACGGGAGCCTCGTGTAACTGATTTTTGATGGTGTAATCATGGCAGATTGGATTTATTGGTTAGAAAGAATATCCTATCGTAATACCTCCCCCCGCGTAGGGTTGCCATCCCTTCGGGGTGATGCCTATTCCGGCCTGCGGGCCTACGGTGACGCTCCACCGCTTGCGGTACGGGACTGTAATCGTGGTCTCCCTTTCCTTTACCCACATGTCTACGAGTTCCGGCTGGAATCCCCTGATTGTCGCCTTGTAGTTCTCGCCTTCGTAGGTCTTCTCCACGATGGGGACTTCGACGAGGACGGAATCGGTCGTATGGGTGGTGTCGTGGACGGCGGTCGTGTCGTGGACCGGGAAAGGGACTAACTTCCATTTGACTATAACGGAGTCCTTCGGCTCTTGGACGGGTTGCGGAAGCCACTTCTCGACATAGACCGTATCCTTTCGATTTAAGGCACTTTCGCACTTTTTCCATACATATTCCCCTCCGGCCCAAAAGGAGGCGAGAACGGCGAGAATAAACGCCAATACGAGGAAGATAGAAGACTTTTTCATCTTTCGTTCTCATTAAGGGAGCATCCGGGGAGGTGGAACCACTAAACACCTGATACGATTATGACTAATTCCTCCCCGGAGTCCCGTTGGCAAGTTTGGCTAAAAAAGTTGGTATAGAATTAAAAAGGCTTCAAGTTTGCGATATGGTCCATCCTTCCATGCCGAAGTTAGTCATAGCAAATGCCAGAGCCAGAGCCTCGTCGTCGTATGGCCCGTAGGCGTGTTCGTCGGCGGTAATCACCCAATAGAGCGGGTCGGGGTTGGATAGCGTACTCATTTCGATTTCAGGTACGATTTGATTCCCGCCACGGCGACCTCGGCACAGGTAGCCTTTGCGAGAGGGGTTTTCAGATACTCGCAGTCCTCCTTGTTGTCCATGAAGAAGTTTTCAATCAGCACGGCGGGCATGTACGACTTCTTGATGATGTAAAAGTCGTTCTCCCAATCGTGCCCGTACTCTTGGTTGGAATACGAGCCGACGGTGAGCGGGGACTTGAAGGTTTCCTTCGCCTTCTGCCAGATATGCTCGGCGAGGGTGTCCGCCTCGGTGATGCCCCTCGTGGTGAATATCCTCCACCCTCTCGCCCTCCTCCACTTCCCGTCGCTCCCGGCGGCGTTGATGTGGATAGACACGAGGATAGTGGTGTTCTTGTTGTGCTTGTTGGCACGAGCCACCCGTGTGGCGAGCGGGATGTCCCTTTCCTCCGGGACGAGCAGTCTTGCGTCGTACCCTTCGGCTTGAAGGAGGTCGCATATCATACAAGCGACCTCCCTCGCCCACTTGTACTCTTTGAGCGTACCGTCGGGGGATTGCTTTCCCTTGGTCTCAACCCCGTGCCCGTTGTCAATCAGTATTCTCATTTCTTCTTCTTGCTTTTAGCCGTGAACTGCCCCTTCGCGTTCCTCCCTTGCTTGGCGGGTTTCAGCACATCGTCGAAGGACACATCGTCCGTCACGATTCCGAGTTTGTTCCCAATCCATCGACCGATGAACACCAGCACCGCCCGGAGGAAGTCGAGCATTGAGAACTCGATGTCCTTCGTGCAAAGGTAGTTCCCGATGATGGAACCGAACTCGTTAAGATACACCAGACCGAGTACCGACCATTGAATCCACTCCTTCTCGAACGCAATCGACGCGGACGAGGCGAGGACGAGCCAAGCGGAAAATTCCATGACCTTCCCGACCGTCCCACGAAGGGCCTTGGAGAAAGTAACCCGGTCGGATTCTCTTTTCCACTTTTTATAACGATGGCGTGCGGCCTTGACCCCGAACCACAAGTCGAGAAACACCAAGACCAATGCTGGCAAGGCAAAAGGAATCATTGTAAGAACTGTTTGTTTTAACACGGCGACTGTCACGGCGGCCACGCCGCCCTCTACTACATTGTTGGCCGTTGTTCCGATGTCTGGCTGTTTCATAATCTATCGTTTTTGTGAATCGGTTTAAATGGAGGGCAAGTATGGTTCTTGCGAGGCCCCTGCCCTCCCGTTGTTAATTCAGTCAATTAGGGCCGGAAGTCTATGAGTTGTAGATGGTGTTCGCAGAAATGGAACTCCCACCCGTTGCTCCGGAGAGCGAGCCGCCCGTGGAGATGTTCACGGATGCGGAAGAACCGCTACAAGACAGGGTTATGCCCGTCTCCGCAGACCACGCAAGATAGTCCGGGGATGCAAGCCATTCCAGCCAAGTCTGCGTACCGACACCGTAGGCCGTTCTTCCGAGCAGGCGGAAGGAGTACAACTTCGCGCCACCGTTCTTTTCCAGCACTTTCATCCCGACATATCGGGCGATGCACCGGGCCGCGATGGACGAACTCGTCAAGTTCATAGAGATGAGCGCATCTATCGCATAGAGTTGGTCTCCGTCCGCGTACATATTCCCGGAAGTGCCGCCATACGGGTCTTCAGATGTAAAGGTCAGCATCTCATACGGCGAAAGCCAATCGGTTGCGACAAGGGCCGTGAGCAACTTTACGATGGAGTGGGAATCAATGATGCCCGTCTCGTTCTTCCCAACACTCACGAAAGGATAGTCCCCGTAGTTCTGCGTATTACCTTCCTCCGGGACAACAAAGGCGTATGCGCCTTGACAACGAAGGGAACTTGCGTCCACAGCTGCCCCCGTGCGGTGTTGTTCCAAGAGGTCGAACAGTTGCTTCATCACGGAGAAACGGTTGTCCCCCTGCGTGTCGGCGGTCGAATAGAGAACGCAACCAACAAGCCACGCATCGTCCACCTTGCTCTTGACCGCGACAACGAGGTTGCGTCCCTGCGAGGGCGTGCCACCGCTTCCCGTCTTTCCCCCGAAGATGTGGTAATAGTCGGAAAGGTCTGCGACCATCGGGTGACTGGCCTCATCGGTGTAGGTGCTTTCGTAGGTGTCAAGCCGGGCGTTAGGCCCGAACACCGGGGCGTTCACCACCTTCTCCCCCCAGAACGAGGAAATGATGTTGTTCTCAATAGCCGCAAGTCCAAGCAAGGCGATGTCCTTCGCACACACCTTGCTGCTCCCGTTCGCGGCCATGAAGGTCGATAACACCGCCCCGTATCTCTCCGCGTACTTGTTCATCAAAGCGATGTGAGCGTTACGGTATTCGTCCGTAGTCGCTACGGGTACACTTGAATATGGTTTTTCCAAGCGGAAATAGACGAACTCGCCGACATCGGCCCGGATGCCTAACTGAAGGTATTCGCAGGTCGGCATCACGAAGTCATAGTATGGTTCTACCGATGAACCGTTCTTCACATTGACGAGCGATGAAGCCCATGCACCGTTCACCCACGCACGGATGATTAGTATTGAGTTCGTCCCGGTAGCGGAGGTGCGGGGCCACGAAGGATTCACGATGTGAAGGCGATACTTCTCGCCCCTCACAAGTTGCATACGGACGGCAACGAGGGTATCGCCGATGCCGCGAAGTCCGCTATTGAATCCGATACCATCAAGCACCTTCTCTCCTTCAATGACAAGACTGTTTCGGTCAATGGAAACGCAGAAGGATTCAAGATAAACACCTTGCGGGGTGCAGTCGTTCCCGTTGCTCAAAACGAGGATATACATATAGTTCCCGTCCGAGGGAATGGTGAATGATTGGTAGGTCTGCCTCGGAATAAGGACAAGTTCGCACCCCGTGGCATAATCAGCCGTTGTCCCTTCCGTATGACTTGTACTTTTCAATATGGCGATTCTAACACCTCGGTCTTCTGGGGAGTGCACCACATAGGTTCTCCCCGGTGTAACAGGGAGGAATTTACACTTGTTATCAGGGTTGGTGTACCATTTATCAGTCGTTGTACTGATACCGGCTTGCACAAGTGAAAGGGACGAAATGTCTTGTTCAACAATGTCGTTTATGTCGGCGTTCAGTTTCTTCACAATTTCCGCAGATGCGGCCTTGTCTACTCCCCCGGTGTATGGGTCATTGATGATTCCGATGCTTGACGGGAGTTGCCCGTCAGTCCCAAAAGGATATACAGTCTTGTTTGCCATGTTTTTACGAATTATTTAATACAGACAAAGTTCCGCTCTCGGCAGAGTTCCCGTAGAATTTTGAAGTCTCAACGCACCAAAGGCCCGCCTCACCATCATAGGTGCAGGGACGAAGTGTGTGCGTCGGTGTATAGTTGTTCAGCAAATCCGTGTAGTTGGTTGCGTTTTTTGCATCCGGGCCATATATCCGAAGATTTCCGACTGAACCCGTGTATGCAGTCCCAGAATGTGTAGCGTTCTGCCCGATGATGAGCGCTCCGGAAGGGGCGTTCTCTCCCTTTGTTATGGATGCCGCCACATACTGACCATACTGAAATTTAATTGGAGATAGCATCATTGTGTATCTACCGGATGAAAACCTAAGTTCATCCCCAGTACGGACGGCCCCTGTTGCTCCATAATAAACCGAAAAAACCCTATTTGTGGATGTGGTCGCAGAGCCATAGACTACACCGATTCTGGTGGAGTTTTCTGCCGGAATCGTGAACAAAGTCTGCGATGCCTTCAAGGTTTCGTCTCCGAACATCATCCTATATGTCGCTTCCGCATCTGGAACAATGTCCGTGTCAATGTAGGCCGTTCCATCAAAGACGAGTCGGTCATAGAACACGGGTTCGATGACCGGGGTCGGAGGCGTAGGGCTTCCACCACTCGCCACAATCATCGACCGTCTGCGTAACAATGCGTCCATAACTACGACTCGCTAATGTATCCGACACCATCGAGGATGGAGACCTCGTATCTCTTGCTTGCGGAAAGTTCCGGCTCCCCCGTGTTCTCGTCGATGCAGTTGCCACCCCAAGCGGTCACGGACGATGGCCAGTTCACCGTGGACGGGGCAGTAGAACCCGTGCTAAACACGAAGAAATAATGGTTGATGTTCCCGGACACGGGAGAGGCGAGGTCGAAGGTCAGCGTCAATGCCGTCAGTTCGCCGAGTTTGTAGGCCACATCGGGGAGGAAACCCCCGGACGGGATTTCGTTCTCTGCAACCTTACTAAAATAGCCGGGATGCTGATGGTTCAAATCCACAGTAATCGTGCTTCCATCCGAGAATACAAAGACAAGAGCCCCGTCCTCTTGCGTCGTAATATCGACCAGTCCACCATCACCCGTTTGCGCCGCCTCGTTAATTGCGGCGACGAGGTTGTCTTTTGCGGTCGTGTTGAGGTTCGCCAACAGTCCGGTTATCGCCTCGACGAACGCCTTCACCCCGCCGCTCTTGACGAGGTTGTCGGAATTTGCCGTGGGCGAATTGTCCGGGTTGTTTACTTTTCCCAACAGAGCACCTATCTCCTG
>Ga0310690_10007257_pt1 | contig 14335 bp, 12 predicted proteins | sample AusTroGonzalo_MG_2_FD_207661 | JGI IMG/M metagenome (GOLD analysis project Ga0310690, IMG submission 207661) | Bovine rumen microbial communities from tropical cattle in Woodstock, Queensland, Australia - Gonzalo_04 (v2) (version 2) | ecosystem: Host-associated > Mammals > Digestive system >...
GCGCTCATGTCGCTTCCCAGCGTTGCACTATCCTCCGTAGCGGTAAAGCAACTATATTATCTCGGAATACCCAGCTGAAAGCAACCCCAAAAACTCAAATTGTCCTTGACATGGGGTACACTTTAAAATTGGCGGGTTTTATTAGAAAAACCGGGTCAATTTCTAACGAAAATCGGGGGTTTTTGGTGCTTGCGCACCCGGTTGGTTCCGAACTCTGCTTCGCGCGCTTCTGTTAGAATTTTCAGCGCCCTCGGCTGGGATCGAACTCCGCACCCTTTTCGGATTATAGCCCATTTGCGAGCGTTCGTCTATTTCTTAGGAGGTATTTATTATGTTTTCGTACATTTGGCCGATCGCACTGGTGGTGCTTTCCAACACGCTTTATCAGATTTGCGCAAAATCAGTTCCGGAAGGGATGAATCCCCTGGCCTCCCTGACCATCACCTATCTGATTGGGGCTGCGGTATCCTGCGCAATGTATTATATCCTCAATCGTGATGCCAATCTTTTTCGGGAGATCCGGCTGACGAACTGGGCTCCGATTGTTCTGGGCATCGTGATTGTTGGCCTGGAGGTTGGGTTTATTTATGCTTTCCGCGCCGGCTGGCAGGTCAGCATAACCCAGATAGTGACCTCCGCTGTAGTGGCAGTTATTCTGATCTTTGTCGGATACCTGCTTTACCAGGAGGCAATTACATGGAACAAGATCATTGGGATCATCATCTGCCTCGGCGGACTTGTCCTGATCAATTATCGTTAGGAAAACGCTGATTTATTTGAATCAGCATCAAAACCTTCAGCTTTACATAGTCGTCAGAGCTTCGTCCCCTGGCGGGGGAAGCTTTAATCAGTGTTTCACTGGTTTGCCGGGAGCTGAACAGAAACTGATGGGGAGGCACAAATGGGAAAGGGACGTATTATCTATCTGAATGGAGTCACAAGTTCCGGGAAGACCTCCATTGTTGAAGCGCTGCAGGCGCGCAGAGATGTTTTTTTCTATGTCGTGGCGAACGATCTGTTTCAGGAAATGATCGGGGAAGATTACCTGAAGGAAGACTACTGGAAACACCTTGGTGAAGTGATTATTATGATGTATCATACAGCAAAGCTGTTTTCAGATATGGGGAAAAATGTCATCATTGACAGCATTCTGGTGGAACGGGAAGGGATTGCGCCTCATTATGAGCGAATGAGAGAGATCCTGCGGGATAATCCCCTGGATATCGTGGATGTATTTTGCCCCCTGGAGATCTGCAGACAACGCAACATTGACCGCGGAGATCGGTATGAAACACAGTCAGAGGAACAGGCGGAGCTGATGGCGGAAGGAATTCAGTATAGCCTACAGGTAGATACAAGCAGGCTTTCTCCGGGTGAATGTGCCGACGCCATTCTCAAGGCTTTGTTTTCTTCGCCGCGCCTGTCCGGGCGCAGAACGGCGCGCTGACCGTTTTGTTGCAGATGCGAACATTGGTTTGTTTTGTGGAAACGCTGAATGATCAGATTGGCTCTATAGAAACTGGCAAGTCAGCGGATTTTATGGTATTAGACGAAGATTTGTTCAGTATTGATCCATACAGGATACATGACATCCTGCCAAAAGCTGTAGTCATGCGAGGCAAATGTGTAAAAGGGTGGATGTAAGGTAAGTTTACCAGGATGCAATTACATGGAACAAGGTTATCGGGAGTATCATCTGCCTCGCGGGACTTGTCCTGATCAATGATCGTTAGGAGGAATATAGCAGTCTATGAAGATGACTGATGGACTTTGCAGAATCCACCGAATCAGCAAATCAACCTGAGCCGCGTTCTATGGAAATGGAAGTGATATCGAATGGATACAATCATTGCATGCGGAAAAGAATACCGCGTTATACGTCTGCTTGGTCACGGGAAAGGAGGGTATTCCTATCTGGCGGAAACGGAAGCCGGGCCAGTCGTTGTCAAGAAGATCCATCACGAACCGTGCGATTACTACACCTTTGGAAATAAGATTGAAGCAGAAAAACGGGATTATGAACGGCTGCGAAAGGCAGGAATCAGAATTCCGACGCTGATTGCCATAGATGAAGAGGCTGAGATCGTGATCAAAGAATACATCGCCGGAAACACGATCTTTGAGCTGGTGCGCGACGGCGGCTCTGCCGAACCGTATCTGGAACAGGCGCGGGAAATGGCGGCACAGGCGAAAACAGCAGGGCTGAACATTGATTATTTCCCAACCAATTTTGTGATCCGGGACGGCCTGATCTGGTATGTGGATTACGAATGCAACGACTATATGGAAAAGTGGGACTTCGAAAACTGGGGTGTCCAATACTGGTCCCGGACGCCTGTGTTCCTGGATTACCTGAAGCAGCAGGGGGAAGGAAGGGACGGAAAAGAGATGTGATCCCGGTCCGCTCTCCCGTAACCAGTAACCACTAATTTCTCACGCATATACCCCCTCCGCAGAAAAATGTGCACACAAAGAGGCGTTGAAAAGGAGGCTGATGTGCATCTTTTTTTCCTACGAGGCATATTGATTACGGAAATTAGTGGTTACAGTGGTTACGCTAAAACATGAAATATGTATTATACGGAAAGATAATGACCAAATAGAACAAGTAAGGGAAAAATCCCTCTCGGCATGCGATTCAAATGTCCATTCACGTATGCAAGTTCATAAAAGCCTCTTTTTCCGGGAGAAGAGGCGATTGACAGAAATTAGTGGTTACGGCTATAATGTATATGTACCTCAGAGCAAAGAAAGGGGCGCCTTCAGATGGAACGATACAAATTTGACTGGGAGCCAAACGGAAAATCGCTTCGCTATATTGAAAAAGAATACATCTGCAGCAGGGAGATGCTGCTGGGCTGTATCCGGGGGCGTCAGGCGTATGCCCGGGATATCAGCCGGACGGATCAAATCCGGCCTGCCGCCTATTACAGCGCGCTGGACGGGATTTTTGAGAAGCTCATCGACAGGGTTGAGAACGAGGTGCTTTTTGATCGGCTGGAACCGTGCTGGGTTTACAGCTTCAGCGTCGGAAGCCATGGGGCCGAGGTGTGCCTGCAGCATATCGGCTATATCATGGAAAATGAGGACGGTTCTTTTGGTTCGATTCTGTATAACGCGAGCTATGAACTGTTGTCAATCCCATGCAAAATGCTTTCCCCGGAGGAATTTGCCCAGATCTATGGTCTTGATCTCGACACGGTGACCGACTGGATTCACTGTGGAAAGATCCGTTCCGTCAGAAAAACAGGCCGTGAATGGCGGATCTCTGAACTCACGGAGCTTCCCGGGAATAACTATACTCCCGGCAATTTCCGCTGGCAGGACGAACTGTTGGATCTGCCGGAGGAGTTTGCGTATCTGCGCGAACCCTCTTCCCTTCGGATCGAACAGGATAAAAAACATGTCAACAGATATAACCTTACGATCTATCGAACCAATCGGCTGAGCACGGAACCGCACGTTGAGTTCCTGGAGGGGCTGCCCGCGAAGAAACGGGAAAAGCTGGAGATGATGCTTCTGGCCCATCCGCTGGTGAAATCCTCTTCGGAACATGAAACGACCTGGTAAGAAGGAGAATGCGCTGATGTCTACTTCCCATGACTTCCCCCCGTTGACCGGTTGCTTTTCAGACCGGAAAGCAATTCTGCGCTATCCGGAGGCACTCCGGAATCTTCCATACTGCGTATGGCGCCTGGAGACGGATGAAAAGGGCGGGACAACGAAGGTTCCCTACAATCCAGAGAACGATCAGCATGCGTCGGTGGATCATCCGGCCACCTTTACAGACCTGGAAACGGCGCTGAAAGCGATGCGGCGGGGCAGGTATAGCGGCGTTGGCCTCCGCGTGTCGGGACAGATTGGCTGCATTGACATCGACGACAGCGTAAGCGACGCCGGGGAGCTGTCCGACAAGGCGGAGGCCGTGCTGCGGATGCTGCCGGAGGCTTTTGTCGAGCTTTCCCCTTCCGGCCATGGGCTTCATCTGTATTTTCTGGTTCCGGAAGGATTCCGGTTCGACCGGGATGACTATTATATCAACAACCGCACAAACAGCATGGAAATCTATCTTCCCGGAGAGACGCGCCGCTTCATGACCGTGACCGGAAAGCAATACCGGACGGGAACCCTCCAGGTCCCCGGAGATAAACTGAGGACGTTCTGCGAAACGTTTATGCGGAAACCAGCACGGAGAAATCGCCAGGTTACGCCCCCGGAAGGCGGATCCGTGCTCAACGATGAGGAAGTGCTCCGCTGCTGCCGCGGTGGAAGAGGCGGCAAAACCTTCGATCTGTACTATTCCGGGAAGTGGCAAAAGCCATCTAACGAAAACTGGAGTCAGTCAGAGGCGGATCTTTCCGTGTGCCGGCGGCTGGCGTTTTTCACCCGGGGCGATCTGGTGCAGATGGATCGCCTTTTCCGGAAAAGCGGACTCATGCGGAAAAAATGGGACGAATCCCGTGGCGCCATGACCTATGGGCGGATGACGATGCTCAAAGCGATACAGGCATGCGATTCGTTTTACGAACCGGAAAAGAAAGCTCCGGCAGAGCATGAGGCGATGGATTCAGATCAGGCTGATCGTGGGGCGGAGCTGGACAAGTGGCTTTCCCGCGACCTGAGCACGGACGATCTGATGAGCGGGACATTTTTGAGTCTGGCAGCCTGGGCCAGGAAGGAAAATCCGCAGCTGTATGTCCGAGTGAAGAAGAAGATACCCAGGCATGTCGGGATCAGGTATTTTGAGCAGCAGCTGAATAAGCAGGAAGGCGACAGACGGGGTTTATCCTTACAGACGACAAGGAAAGTGGAACTTTCCGGCATTGACACCGGCGAAATGGTTGTTCCGTTAAACTGGATTGTAGATGACAACGGGATCCGGTACATACATTATTCCAAGGAGAATACGGAGGAAGTTTCCATCAGCATCAATCCGGTCATCATCACCGCGAAGCTGATCACCATGGGCGAATATTCGGAAATGCTGAAGCTGACATATCGGCGAAACGGAAGGTATCTGTCCTGCGCAAAACCCAGATCCGAACTGCTGAACAGAAACACCATCATCAAATATGCGAATCTGGGATTGCCCGTCAACTCCGGAAACGCGTCCATGATGACAAATTATCTGGCGGACCTTGAAAACGCCAACGAACTGACCATCCCGATTCAACGGTACGTGAACCGGGCCGGATGGTACAAATCTGAATTCTTCCCCTATGGCATGCGAGAGCCCATGCAGTACCATGGAGACACGACGGAGAGCGACAGCCTGATCGAATCGCTGTGTACCCAAGGCCAGGAAGAGATATGGATGGATCTGGCCAGGCAGGCGCGCGCCTATCCCTTTGCCAGATGTATCCTGGCGGCATCCTTCGCTTCCCCGCTCCTTCATCTCCTATCCCATCGAATCATCTACATGCATGTCTGGTATGAATCGCTTGGCGGAAAAACCGCTGTCACCAAGCTGGCGCTGTCCGTCTGGGGAAATCCGGAAAAAATGATGGGTTCGTACAATGCAACCCCATACGGGCAGGAGCAGCGCTGCGCCACGCTTCGGCATCTGCCTGTCGGGATGGATGAGCTGCAGTCGCTGAATGAAAAGCGGACACCAGTGGACCGGATTGTCTATGTTCTTGCAAACGGTCAGGGGAAAACCCAGGGAAGACCGGAAAGCGGGATCCGCAAAACGGACAACTGGCGCAACTGCATCATTTCCACCGGAGAACAGCCCATCAGCAGGGAAAATACCATGGACGGCGTCAACAACCGTCTGATGGAAATCAACGCCTGCCCTCTCTTGGAGCGGGATGGAAGTGTCAACAGCGCGCTGGCCCAGCGCATGCACAGGGAAACACCGACGAACCATGGCTTTGCGGGAGAAAAGCTGATTCGCTTCCTGCAAAATGAAATCCTCGGCGATGCATACAAGGAGGGGAAGATTCCCCCGCGGCTGGAAGAGGATCTGCGAATTGTGCAGGAGAAACTGATGAATGAAGCGTCAGTACGCGTGCGGAATCATCCGCAGATGGAAAGTACAGCCGTGTTGTGCCTGGCGGATGTCTATGCCTCACGCGCTGTCTTTGGTGAATCCGAGGATCAGGCGCTGAAGGAAGCGGTTTCCATGGGCGTGAAGATTCTCGAAGTCCTTGACGATGACCGGCCAAAGGATACGATTACCGCCGCCTGGGAGTTTATCGTCGGATGGTTCGCGGAGAATAAGAATCAGTTTATTGAGATGATGAAGGATGGTACGCTGCTCAAAAATGGAAGAGATCCTGTCTTTGGCGTTTATGATCAGGGAAACGTTTATGTGATCGCACAGGTGATGAACAAGGCACTGGAGGACAGGCATTATTCCGTCCGGAAAATCATCAAGGGATTCCAGCGAATGGAGTATATCGATTGCGCATATGAAGAAAACGGCAAGATACGGTATCAGGTTCTGAAGAGAATTGGCGGAGTCCCGACCCGGACGTATGCGCTCCGCCGCGCATGCATGGAAGAGGAAGGACAGCATGAATATATTACAACGAAGGAGCCTGTTCCGGAGCAGCTGCGGATGAAGATGTAGGAACCACACTCAGACGTTCCTGCCATGGAGGCGAACTGTGAATTTCGAGACGATACCAGGAGGGAAAGAGAATGATCAAAGTGGCGTTTTATGACGCGAAAGAATATGACAAACTCTCCTTTGAACAGTATGGAAATCTGCAGGATATCCAGTTCCGCTTTCTGGAAACAAAGCTGAACGAGGATACGGCGGATCTGGCCAAAGGATGCGACGCTGTCTGCGTTTTCGTGAACGATACGGTTAACGCCGCGGTGATTGACAGGCTGCACGAACTCGGCGTTAAAATCATCGCGCTCCGCTCCGCAGGATACAACAATGTGGATGTGCAGGCCGCGTTTGGGAAAATCCATGTGGTTCATGTTCCGGCCTATTCGCCTTACGCTGTTGCGGAACACGCGATCGCCCTGCTGCTTACCTCTGTGCGCCGTATCCATAAGGCCTATAACCGGACGAGGGAATTCAATTTTTCCCTGAACGGCCTGACCGGATTCGACTTTCACGGCAAGACTGTCGGTGTAATCGGCACCGGCAAGATCGGCAGGATCTTTATCGATATCTGCCGGGGATTCGGAATGAATGTGATCGCCTATGATCTTTTCCCCGCGAAAGACAGTGGAATCAGGTATGTATCGCTGGATGAGCTGTTTGGGAAGAGCGACATCATCTCCCTGCACTGCCCGCTGACGAAGGAAACTCGGCATATGATCGATTCCGCCGCCATTGAAAAAATGAAGAAGGGCGTTGTGATCGTCAATACGTCCCGGGGCGGACTGATCGATGCGGAGGCGCTGCTGGAAGGGATCAAGGCCAGGAAGATCGGAGCCGCCTGCCTGGATGTGTATGAGGAGGAAGCGGATATTTTCTTTGAGGATCGCTCCGGTCACATCCTGAACGACGACCTGCTGTCCCGCCTGATTTCAATGCCCAATGTGATTGTCACTTCTCATCAGGCATTCCTGACGGAAGAAGCGCTGAGCAATATTGCCGAGACGACGGTGAACAACATCCTGTCCTGTTTCCGGAATGATGGGATCTGTGACAATGAGCTGTGCTATCGGTGCGGGAATATTGAGCGGTGTAAACAGGAAAGAAAAGAAAGATGTTTCTGAATGGGGGAGAGGGGCTTTTCAGGAGGATTGTTCATGGAAAATGAAATAGTAGTAAGAGTTGCGAAAAAAGAAGACGTCAGACAAATAGCGGAGATTCTCGTAGAAGACTGGAAAAAAGCATATCGTGGAATCATGGATAATGAATTTCTGGATTCCATGAGTGTGGACAATCGATACGAAATCGAAATCAAAAGATATGAGAAATTTATCGTTGCCGCTGACACAAATATGATACTGGGATACGCGTGGCTGGAGACAGCTGATGGCGACACGGCGGATTGTGAAATCGTTGCGCTATATGTCAGATACGCATACAGAAAAAACGGAATTGGGAAACTCCTGTTGCGGGACGCTGTCAATCGTTTCAGGGAAATGGGTAAGAAAAGAATGATCATATGGTGTCTGAAAAACAATGATGAATCTCGAAGGTTCTATGAAAAAACCGGAGGAAAAGCGTTTCAGAGCGGTTTCCATAACTGGGGTGGTAAAGAATACGAAATGATTTCATATCTGTATGATATCGGAACAGATGAAAGATTCATCAGAAAGTGAGGAGAATAAAATGGAACCTAAGAAGCTTGGATTTGGCCTGATGAGGCTGCCTACTCTGGACCCGAAGAATGCCGCCAGCGTGGATATCGAACAGCTCAAACAGATGGTGGATCTCTTTATGAGCAAAGGCTTCACCTACTTTGATACGGCGATCATGTACAACGGCTTTGCCAGCCAGCGCGCGGCAAAAGAGGCGCTGGTGGACCGGTATCCCCGGGACAGCTTTACGCTGGCCACAAAGCTGCATAACGCTTTCTTCAATTCCCTGGAGGATCGGGACAGGGTGTTCAATGAGCAGCTGGAGCAGACCGGCGCGGGTTATTTCGACTATTACCTGATCCACGGTATTGAAGCCGGCAGCTGGCCGAAATATGAGAAGTTCGACTGCTTTAACTGGCTGCTGGAAAAGAAAAAGCAGGGACTGGTAAAGCATGCCGGCTTTTCCTTCCATGATACCCCGGAGCTGCTGGATACGATCCTGACCAGGTATCCTGAAATGGAATTTGTCCAGCTCCAGATCAATTATCTGGACTGGGAAAGCGAATGGATACAGTCCCGGGCAGTCTATGAAACGGCCTGCAGGCATAACAAGCCAATCATCGTCATGGAGCCGGTCAAGGGCGGTACCCTGGCCAACGTGCCTGATGAAGCGGAAAAACTGCTGAAGGAGGCGGAACCGGACATGTCCGTTCCCTCCTGGGCCATCCGCTTTGCGGCCTCCCAGCCCAATGTGATGATGGTTCTCTCCGGCATGAGTAATCTGGAGCAGGTGAAGGACAACACCGGCTTCATGGAAGATTTCAAACCGCTGACGGAAGAGGAAATCCGGCTTACACACCGGGTTGCGGAAATCATCAACGCACAGATCGCCGTGCCGTGTACCGGGTGCTCCTACTGCACGGAGGGCTGTCCGATGAACATCCCGATCCCGAAATACTTCTCCCTGTATAACGAGGATACGCGGGAAGACCTGGCGCAGAAAGGCTGGACTGTTAACTATTCCAATTATGGAAACCTGGCGGAGAGCTTCGGGAAAGCGGCGGACTGTATCGCCTGCGGCCAGTGTGAAAGCGTATGTCCCCAGCATCTGCCGATCATTGATCTGATGAAAAAGGTTTCAGCGCATTTTGATCATTAAGATATAATTGCTCGTCCATTCCGGGTGGAAGTAATTTGGTTTGCATGCGCAATCCATAAAAATGGAGAATCACAATGGAAAGCAGAGAAAATGAACAGCAGATTTCCTCCCTGATGCGGGAGGATTTTGAAGTCTATGCGGATCGGATGAAACAAATCCGGTCGCTGGCTACGCCGACACTGGATGAAATCCGAATCCCGGAAGAGTACAGCCATGTACTCAAGGTCAACTTTCAGCGCATCGGTGAAATGGCGGCAGACAACCGAAGAATCATTGCGGATTATATTCAGCCCATTTTGAAATCCGAAGAAACCCTTTCCCCTGAGACACGGAAAGAAATCGAACGTCTGAACGAGCTTCTGGTCAATGATGAAAACATAGGCGAGATCGATATTCATCTGTCACAGATGCTGGTCAGCCGTCTGTTTCGTGATGAAATCAATTATGACGAAACGCTGGACGAAAACACCCGGATCATTCTGCTGACCAAATTGCGGGCGTGCTGTTTGGCCTGACGGATTTTTGCTACTTATGGAATATTGGAAAGAAGTTATGCCTGGATCAGGAAAAAACACAGGAGGACTCCAGAATGACAATGCGGAAATATATGAATCCAGTCACAAAACTTGATTATCCGGATCCGGATGTGATAAGGGTCGGAAATATTTACTATATGGTAAGCACGACAATGTATTTCATGCCGGGGTGTGAGATCCTCCGCTCCTATGACCTTGTGAACTGGGAGCATGCCACCTACGTATATGATACCCTGGACAGCACTGCCGCACAGAAATTGGAAGGAAAAGAAAATATTTACGGCAATGGTATGTGGGCTGCAAGCCTTCGCTATCATGACGGTATCTATTACATATGCTTTGTGGCAAATGATACGCATAAGACATATATCTATCAGTCAAAAGATATTTATGGTTCATGGGAAAAGTATACTCTAGACGGCTTCTATCACGACAATTCTATTTTATTTGATGACGATGGCAGGATTTATATCGTTTCAGGAAACAAGGATATTTATTTAAAAGAACTTCGATTCGAAAAATCTAACATCTCAGGTAAAGAATCTCTTCACCTGACGGATGCGGGAACTGCTCCCGCGAAGCTGATTGTGTCCGATTCAGATAATGTATATCTTGGATATGAGGGTGCACATTTTTATAAGATCAATGGTAAATACTATCTTTTTTTAATTCATTTGCCCAGGATCACGCCGATCAGAACCGAGGCTGTCTTTGTAGCGGATCAACCAGGGGGTCCCTATTATGGAAGAGACGTTATGAATGATGACAGAGGTTACAGAAAGTCCGGAGTTGCGCAGGGAGGGATTGTTGATACTCCCGCAGGAAACTGGTATAGTATGCTGTTCCAGGACAGCGGCAGCGTTGGAAGAATTCCAATTCTTATGCCGATAACCTGGCAAAAAACGCGAATAGCGGATTTATCTGCATCAGCGGCAGCAAATGAGGATGCCATTTTGACAGATACGGAAGATAATGTAGACTTTCCTGTTTTTGGTGATCATGGAAAGATCCCTGAGGAATTTGAAATTGAAGATTTAAAGCCAGGATACGAATATGCTCCTCTTGTATCAAGCGACGACTTTAAAACCGATTATACCGGCTCATCCTCTTCCAGCTTTGGCTTTAAGCCCTGTTGGCAGTTTAATCATGAGCCTGATTTATCGCTGATAAAAAGAGATACGGGCAATGGCCTCGTAACGATTTCAACAGGGAAAATCTGCAGCAACCTGGTTCAGGCAAAAAATGTCCTTACGCAGAGAACGCTTTTCCCGGGCTGCGAAGCAAGCGTCACGATTGACGCAGGCAGTATAAAAGAAGGTGATTATGCCGGACTGTGCCTGCTTGAAAGTCAATATGGCTTTATCGCGGTAACAAAAAGGGATTCATCCTATTATCTTGTGATGGGAAAAAGAGAACTTGATCCCAAAGAAATATGGGGTGAAAGACACGACGATGAGCCCTTTGAGGAAGTGGAATGTGCTTTGCTCACAAGTCCAATCGTAACATTACATGCCGGCGTCTGCTTCGATTACAGCACATATGAAAAGACAGCTCGCACGAATTGCGCTGACGATCAGCCAGGCCTTATCCCATCAGCAGATGATACCGTATCATTTTTTTATAGTACTGCCATGGATCATCTGAAAAAACTGGGAGAAGACCACAAACTGGTGTACAAATTGGATCACTTCACCGGCGCAAGATTTGGGCTTTTTATCTACAGCACAAAGGAAACCGGTGGCAGTGCGGGCTTTTCAGGCTTTGTCTTGAGATAAAACAGGATCACCATCTATCGGAAGCATTTAGGAAAACACTGATTAAAGCTCTCCCCCGCCAGGGGGAGAGCAAGAAAACCAAGCGCTTACAGGAGGATCGATCCGGGAAAGAGGGAAGCAAATGACGTCGGGTTCAGGTGATTTTTCCAGGGGCAAAGTGTCCCTGATTATTCTGCGCCTCGGCCTGCCGATGATGCTAGCCGAGTTTGTTCACGTGCTTTACAACATTGTGGACAGGATGTATATCGGCCACATGGCAGAGGGTGGCACGCTGGCTCTGACCGGGCTGGGCATCTCCTTTCCGCTGATCACGCTGATCGGCGCCTTCGCCAACCTTTACTCCACGGGCGGGGCAACGCTGGCCACCATCGCCCGTGGGGCAAAGGATGACGAAAAAGCCGAACGGATCATGGGTACCGCCTTTTCGATGCTTTTGCTGACGGGGGCTGTTCTGACAGTGCTTTTGTATCTGACAGCGCCGGTAACCCTGCGGTGGCTCGGAGGCGACGATGAAACGATGCCGGCGGCGATGGGATATTTCAGGATTTATGTGCTTGGAACGATTCCCGTGCTGATCAGCCTTGGGATGAATCCTTTTATCAGCGCCCAGGGGTTCCCGAAGATCGGGATGATGACGGTGATCATCGGCGCGGCGTTGAACATTGCCCTGGATCCGTTGCTGATCTACACGCTGAACATGGGGATCCGCGGTGCAGCACTGGCCACGGTGATTGCCCAGACGGCCAGCGCCCTTTGGGTTCTTCTCTTTCTCCGGAGCCGGAAAGCGGCCCTGCGGCTGACAGGGCTGCACCTGGATCGGATCGAACTGAAACGGATTGTAAACCTCGGGGTTACCGGATTCACTTTCAAGGTTACCAATAGCATCACTCAGGCAATTGTGAACATCATGCTGAAGACCTGGGGCGGAGCGCTCAGTACGGTTTATGTCGGCGCCATGAGCCTGATCAATTCCCTGCGGGAGATTATGAGCCTCCCGAACAGCGGAATTGTTATGGGCGGCCAGAACGTCATGAGCTACAACTACGGTGCGAAACAATATTCCCGGGTCTCCTCAAGCATCCGGTTTACTTTTCTGAGCGGACTTGCCATCAATCTTGTCATGTGGGCACTGGTGATGTGCATTCCTTCGCCGCTGATCCGGATTTTTACTTCGGATGAGCAGCTGATCGGGACAACCGTTGTCTGCGCCCGGATCTTCTTTGGAGCTTTTCCTTTCATGGCTCTGCAGCAGGCTGGCCAGTCTACCTTTGTAGCGCTGAACTATCCGAGATATGCGCTGTTTTTCTCGCTGCTGCGGAAGATTGTGCTGGTGGCGCCGCTGACGCTTCTGCTTCCCAATATCGGACTGGGTGTTTACGGCGTATTCTGGGCGGAGCTTGCCAGCCAGGTAATCGGCGCTACGGCGTGCTTTGTGACGATGTATCATGTGATCTGGAAAAATTTGAAAACCAGGAAACCGCAGGGGACATGCTGATCCAGTAAAAAACAGTACGGAACGGAGGAACAGATTGATGGAAATCTGGGATTTGTATGATGAGCAGGGAAATAAAACCGGAGAAACCTGGGAACGCTCACGGGCAAAGGAAATTCCCGAAGGCAGGTACCATATTGTCTGTGATATTCTGATTCGCCATCAGGACGGAGCGTTTCTCCTGACCTTCCGGGATCCCCATAAGGATGTTTATCCGGGCTGCTGGGAAGCCAGTGCAGGCGGATCAGCCCTGGCCGGGGAGACGCCGGAGGAATGTGCCCGGAGAGAAATGCTGGAAGAAACAGGACTGAAAGCCGAAAACCTCGAACTGATCAGCATTACTTACAGGCCTCAGTCCCATTCCGTAATTTATGCCTATCTGAGTGTCGTGAACTGTCAGAAAGATACTGTCCGGCTTCAGGAGGGAGAGACCGCGGATTACCGGTGGATGGCTCCGGACTCATTCCTCAGTCTGATCAGTAAAGAGCCAATTCTGAAAGCACAATACCCGCGGTACAAGCCATACCTTGACCAACTGAAGGAAAATGGACATGGATATGGGAATTCTGATATGCGGACTCAATGGAACCGGGAAAAGTACTCCGGGAAGAATGCTGGCTGAAAGGATATGATATGAGTTCATATGAGCGATGAAGAAAGAGCGAGGCGATGTGCCGCATCAAGAACAGGCTGTGCAGGATGGAGCGGAAGGAGAACGGAAAAGAAATGACAGAAAAAGCAATCAAGCTGTATGCGCTGGAGGATTATGACCTCCGGCCAGTGTCCGATCATGAGGGCGGAAGGAACCTGGTGTATATCTGCAGCCTGAACGGAGAGAACAGATATGTACTCCGGATCTCGGCGCTGGGCGACCGGAAGGAAGAGGACTATCTTGCGGAAACCGAATTTATCCGATATCTTGCCGGGAACGGCGCGCCTGTGGCGGATGTGATTCCTTCTGTCCGCGGGAAACTGGTTGAATGCATTGAACAGAAGGGAACGACTGTCTTCATCACCCTGTTTGAGTATGCGAAGGGAATGCTTTTGAGTGATAACGGATACCGATACCGGGAAGGTGCTCCGCTGGATGAGTATTTCTACAATACCGGCAAAGCGCTGGGAGCCATTCACCGGCTGTCCAGGCAGTACAGACCGGTTC
>Ga0310690_10007258_pt1 | contig 14329 bp, 15 predicted proteins | sample AusTroGonzalo_MG_2_FD_207661 | JGI IMG/M metagenome (GOLD analysis project Ga0310690, IMG submission 207661) | Bovine rumen microbial communities from tropical cattle in Woodstock, Queensland, Australia - Gonzalo_04 (v2) (version 2) | ecosystem: Host-associated > Mammals > Digestive system >...
GGGATTCTGGACGGTGCAAGAGCATGCTCTTAGGCACAAGGCCTGAAGAACAGGACGTTGGGCCGAAGGCCACAGACATCATGAGTGGTGTTTTTGAGGTTTTTGTAAATCTAACACAAATACACAGCGGGTCGGTTCTTTGCAAGCATAGCCTCCCCTCTGCTGCCGCCGTTGGCGTCAGTCCTCCTAAAAGCGGATATGTAGGTGAGCGGAGGCATGGATTGTTTTGTTGGGGATTATTCCAGTGTGTCGTTAAACTCATCGAGTGTGAGTACGTTGGTGTCGAGGACTACGTGGCGCATCGCTTAGAAAGTCTTATATGGTGTGCGTAGGTGCTGGCCACGTAGTTCGTCGAGTTTCTTCTGGTCGAAGGTTCCCTCATCCCACATCTTGTCTATTGCCTTCTGCGCCCGCTCTGCGAAGAAGAGCGAGAGGGTGAGCCGCAACGCGTCAAGGTCGGCCTGTGAAGTGACGTTGGCGGCAGCGTTCATCAGTTCCAGTTGTGCCATTTCCGTGTAACTCATATTGCTTTGTATTTGAATTCGCTGCAAAGATACAAAACTTTCCGCAAACAATCTCCTTTCCCCTCGAGAAATTAACAAATCGTCACGAAAAAGGGCGGGAAGCGCCCCGTAGCGGGACACAAACGCGCCTTGTGGACTGCGGCGACCTTCGCGCCGCTTTCCGTTGATCTTAAGCCAAATGGGGAGGGAGATATGCACCAGCACCCCTGCCGCCCGCCGTGGTGCGGGCAGCCTCAAAAGCGTGTATGTAGGTGAGCGGTGGCATAAGTGTGATGGGGGATTAGTATTCTATCAGGTCAAGGCCCTGATTGCGATAGAAAGCAAACTTCTGGTCGCTGGAAAGGAGCGTAAGACGCTCGGTGATGGCATGGGCAATGATGACGTGGTCGCTGGGATCGCGATGGTCCTGCTCCTCGTTGAGCTGCAGGTCGGCGTATGTGAAGGCCGTATCGCGGCGCAAGGGCAGGAACTCGATGCCGTAGTCCTGCTCAATGGAGGTGAGCATCTGTCTGGCCGTCTGCCAGTGCTTAGACAGGAGGGTCTTGTTATTGAAGTGTACGACCAACTCGCGGGCCGTTTCAAAGCTGGCAAACAACATTACGTTTGGGTCATCTATGATGTTCCAAAACTCCAGTTCTGTAGTGTCAGAACTCGTTATCAATTCAATAACAGCACAGGTGTCAAGGATTAGCCGGGTCATAGCCAGGAACGTAGTTTGAAAGTCTTTCAATCAACTTGGGGTCAGTGATGATAATACCACCGGCATGTGCTCTGGCAAATGCCATTCTCCTTGTTCTCGGAGTCTTCTTCGAGTTGATGGCGTAGTTCCTTGCCATCCTCTCCTTTTTCTCTTCGTTCGACATAATTATGCGCATTAAAGTGTTATAACGGCTGCAAAGATACAAAAAAATCCCGATACTCCAAATAATACCGGAAATATTTCGCTTTAGCACCAAAACTTGCAACCTTGCATGACAGGTTAAGTACACTGATTAAGTAATTTCTTGCAACCTTGCAATCTTGCAACCTTGCATAAGGTCGTTTACATGTGCAAGAGAGGGTGCGCCTGCATGATATGTGTTAATATATATAAATATATTATTATAATTATTAATATAATACTATTGTATATGTTGCAAGGGGCTTATGCAAGGTTGCAAGGTTGCAAGATTGCAAGGTTTTTACTCCGACTAAACTCCCAGTTTACTCCGACTAAACGCCGAGTTTGCTCCGACTAAAAGTACTATTGCCCTGAGGCTTGACGGTATTCCATCAGTTTGTTGTGGTAGTCGGCGTGGGCACTGGCACCTCCACCGAGGAATAAACGCCGATATTTGTGGGCATCGCACTCTTCTTTAGGGCGTGGAGTCGAGGGAATGGTTAAGCATGGCACGGCAGTCTTCCAGTATCCTTATGAGCTCGTCAGTCGTTTCGGCTCGGAGCATCTGAATGCGGGTCTGTCGGAAGTTGGGAATGCCCTTGAATACGGGCGTGGCGGCCAGGTGACGACGGGTGTGGAGAATGGCTCGCTTCTCAACGGAATAGTCCGTATCGCCAGGCTTCCTGCTGAGACCAATCCGCTCAATGTTGATGCGAAGCTGCTCTTCGAGAATGTCAATCTTCTGGTCGATGGTCAACTGCTCATGACTGAAAATCCAAGGACAGCCGAAGGTGGCGCGGCCTATCATGACGGCATCGACTCCATAGCGGTCGAAGGCTGCGTCGGCCTCGTCGAGTGAGGTAATGTCACCATTGCCGATGATGGGGATATGGATGCGTGGGTTGCGCTTCACCTCGCCGATGAGCGTCCAGTCGGCCTCACCGGTATACATCTGACTGCGGGTACGGCCGTGGATGGTCAATGCCTGGATGCCGCAGTCCTGCAGTTGTTCGGCCAGCTCGGTGATGATGAGCTGTTCATGGTTCCAGCCCAGTCGCGTCTTCACGGTAACGGGCAGCTTGACGGCCTGCACCACCTTCTGCGTTATCTCCAACAGCTTCGGGATGTTCTGCAGCATGCCGGCTCCAGCGCCCTTGCCAGCCACCTTCTTCACAGGGCAGCCGAAGTTCAGGTCGATGAGGTCAGGGCCTGCCTGCTCCACGATCTTGGCCGCCTCGACCATCGCCTCAACGTCGCGTCCATAGATTTGTATGCCTACGGGTCGTTCGTCGTCGCTGATAGTCAGCTTACGGATAGTGGTCTTCACGTCGCGTATCAGCGCCTCAGCCGATACGAACTCCGTATACACCATCGCCGCCCCGAACCGTTTGCACAGCATGCGGAACCCAATGTCGGTCACGTCCTCCATCGGCGCCAGGAACAGCGGGCGCTCGCCAAATTCTATATTACCTATCTTCATCGTTCATTCAAGTTTTGCAAGCTTTGCTTGCAGGAACTTCTCTAACTTCTTTAACTTCATCATTTTCAAAACACTCTTCACTTAAGAAGATGATACGTTCCTCCTGCCAGCGGCCTGACTATGCCCTTCAGCTCCATCTGGAAGAGGAGGGCGGTGAGTTGGCCGATAGGGATGTTGGTCTTGACTGACAGGATGTTTAATTGCAGGTCGTTGGTCTGCTGTAGTTGGGCAACGACCGCCTGCTCTTCAGGCGAGAGGTCGGGAAACAGTTGCCGTTCAATGCCGTTGGCTTCTGTCTTCTGCTGCTGGGCCACAGTCGGCCATCCGACCGAGGCTACAAAGTCGTCGGCCGAGGTGATGAGGCCGGCCTTGTTGTCGCGGATAAGGCTGTTGCAGCCCTCGCTGTATGGTGCACCAACGGCACCAGGGAAGGCCAACACGTCGCGACCATAGTCCTGAGCAATGCGGGCGGTGATGAGCGCCCCGCCTTTGTAGGCCGATTCTATGACGATTGTTGCATCCGAGCAGCCTGCCACAATGCGGTTACGCTGGCGGAAGTTATTGGCAATGGGCTCTGTCTGGCTCATATACTCCGTCAGCAGTCCCCCGTGGTTCATCATTTCGACGGCGGTCTGACGGTGGTGGTTCGGGTAGATCTGGTCCAGTCCGTGGGCCAAAACGCCTACCGTTTCGTAGCCGACGCTGAGCGCCTGGCGGTGGGCACAGATATCAATGCCGTAGGCCAGTCCGCTGAATATGAGCACCTGCGGGCAGAGCTCTCTGAGGCGGGTGACGAAACGGTGTACCAAATCCTGTCCGTAGGTGGTGCAATGACGCGTTCCGACAATGTCGACGACAAAACGCTGATTGAGGTCGGCACTACCTTTATAATATAAAAGGATAGGCGCATCGGCACACTCCCTTAGCCGCAGGGGGTAGTCTGCATCGTTCAGCGTTAGTGCGCGGATGTTGTGCTTCGTGATGAACTCCATCTCGACAGCAGCCCGCTTCAGCGCGTCGTCCCAGTTTCTCAGGGCTTCGACTAGTCGTGGCGAACAGTCGGGAATGACGTAACCAATATCGTTGCGACGCTCATAGACAGCCTGTCCGCCGCCCAACTTCTGATAGAGCTGCAGCGCCATCTGCGAATTGAAGCCCGTCATGCGGGTCAGGGCAATGCTGTAGAATATTTCCTGCTCGTTCATGATTCAATGTACTTGGCAAATGCCGCGTCGTAGTCGGGACTGTTAGCCAGCCGCCCATTGACGATACAAACCAGCTCCACTTTCCCTCGGAAACAGAGCTGCTCGTCGGAGGCGCGAAAGATGTCGTGGTGGAATACGTACTTGATGCCCTCCTTTGTCAGTCCCATGCGTGAGATGAATTCATCGTCGGGGCGGAGGGGCACTTTGTATTGCAAGTTCATGCGGGCAACAACTGCATCGACGCCCTTCTCGTGCATCTCGGCAAACGAGAGGCCGCATTCCTTCAGGAACAGGTGGCGGGTGTGCTCGCAGTAGTGCAGGTAGTTGGCGTTGTTGACGATACCTTCGATGTCACATTCGTAGTCGCGTACCGCCATGCGGGTTTCAAAACAATACTTCATATTTGTTAAATCGTTACTATGTTCAGTCTATCACTTCCATGAACTGTCCTTGCGGATTGAAGCGCAGGTCCTTGTCGTTCGACAGTTCGATTTTGTAGCCGTAGGGTTTCTTGCTGAGCTTTGAAACCACATCGTCTGGGTAGTTGGCCCTCACATACTGGATGATGGCCGGCGGCATGAGCTTGACGGGGACGCCCGTCTTCTTGCGGCCCACTCGCTCCCACTCGCCCTGCATGTTGAACTCCACCTTAGTGCCGTCGTTGAGCCACACGCAGTACTCCATCTCGCTGTCATCGTCATCGTCGTCGATTTCCACAAGCACGACAGACGTCCCCGGGAAATACTGCTTGATGAAGTCCTGTGAATTGGCAGGAATGTCCTGGTCGGCGCACGACATCAGCGTCAGCAGCATCAGCCCCGACAGCGTCCCTATCCATCTATTTATCCTTTTCATATTTCCAATGTTTAATGTTCAATGATCAATGTTCCATCACGCTTGCAATCTTGTCGGCGTTCATGCTGCGGGCGCTGGCATCGAAGATTTCCTTGTAGCGCCCACCCTCGCGGTAGACGTCCTCAGGCGTTCCGCTCTGCACCACGCGACCCTGCTCCAGCACATAGATCTGGTCGGCATCGACTATCTGGCCGATGTTGTGGGAGATGATGATGACGGTTCGGCCACGCTTGATGGCGTCGAGGCTCGACTTAATCTGCTCGGTGGCAATGGCGTCGAGGCTGGCCGTAGGCTCGTCGAGGATGATGACCGCCGGGTTCTTGATGAACATGCGGGCAATGGCGATGCGCTGCTGTTGGCCGCCGCTGAGTCGCAGGGCACTACTCTCGAAGCCGTCGGGCAGCTGCATGATTTGGTCGTAGAGGAAAGCCTGACGGGCCGCCTGCACCACGTCGTCGTGGGTGGCCTGCGGGTTGCCGTAGCGTATGTTTTCCTCGATAGTTCCGTCGAAAATGTGATTCTTCTGCATCACCAAGCCGACGTGTTCGCGCAGCCATCGGGTGTCCCACAAATCGAGGGGTGTGCCGTCGAGGGTGATGGTGCCGCTGTCGGCCTGGTAGAACTTGTCGAGCAGGTTGACGATGGTGCTCTTGCCGGCTCCGCTCATGCCCACCAATGCCGTGATCTTGCCCGGCTCTATGCGCATCGACACGTCGTGCAGGGCCTTCACGCCGTTGGGGTAGGTGAAGTCGACGTGCTGCAGCTCAAAGCAGCCCGTCACGTGGTCGGGACGGTGGGAGCCCGTCTTCTCCACATCCTCCTCACCCTCCATCAGTTCGAAGAGTCCCTCGGAGTAGATGAGGGCATCGTTGAGGTCGTCGTAGATACGATGCAGCTGGCGGATAGGGGCGCTGACGTTGGCAAAGAGCATGACGTGGTACATAATCTTACCGATGGTCATGCCCGGATAGTCAATCAGCACGAGGTAGGCCGTCAGGATGATGACGAGCACGGTACCTATCTGCTCTAAGAATCCCTTCAGCCCCGTGAAGAAGTAACTCTGCTTGCGGGTCGACAGCTGCAGGTTGGTCACCGCGTCCTGTACCGTGGCCTGCCGTCCGCTCTCTATCTGCTCACGGTTGAACGACTTGATGACGGTGATGCTCTCAATGATGTTGAGGATGCTCTGACTGACAGCCTGCTGACCTTGGAAGATGCCGCGCCGTCCGGCCCTCATACGCACGGCCTGGATGTAGGTGACGTAAAAGTAGATAGGTACGATGCACAGGGCTATCAAACCCACGTAGAAGTTGGCGGCAAACATCAGGATCAGCGCCAACACGGCACTTGAAAACAGCGGCAGGATGTCGATGAAGAGGCTGTTCACGGCACGGCTCACGCTGGTCACGCCCTTGTCGATGCGCGACTGGAGCCGTCCGGCTTCATTGCCCGAAGTCGTATAGAAGGCCATGCGGAATGTCAGGATATGCCTGACCACCTGCAACGACAGGTCACGGCTGACAAGGATGCGCATGCGCTCTCCATAGTAGCGGCGAAAGAAGTTGACGACGGTAGCCAGCAACTCCTTGCCTAACAATACGGCGCTGATGATGGTGAGGATGCGCACGGCACTTGACCACATCAAAGACGGTTGCTGGTCAAGCACGTTGATGGCGTCGACAGAACGGTCGAGCACGATGGCGTTGACCTGAGCCAGCAACGAACCAATCAGCGTCAGCACCAGCGTCACAGCCACCAGCCAGCGGTATGGTCGGACATAGCGCAGGATGTGGTTCAGCAACTTCCAAATGCTCATAGGTTCTTTCATTTCAATATAGACATTTCTTAATGATTTCTTCTAACGCTTTGCACGCAAGTATTCGTAGCCAATGCGGCAGCGCAGGCAGTCGCGCTTGTCGCAGTATTCCTTTTTCAGTTGGATAAGTGCCTGTGAGTCGCCTGCCGACTGAACTGCCAGCCCACATTGTTGCCACATGCGGATGATGTAGTTGTTCTCGGGCTTCAGCTGCTCCAAGAGGTCGAACGCGCGGTCGCAGAGTTCCTCCTTCTGGCGATGGCGGCCTACGGCAAAAAGCATCGGGATAGCCGTATTGATGAGCAGCAGGTTCAGCGAGCCGTAGCTGAGGTGTTTCGCGTTTTTGGCGCTGAGTGAGCCGAAAGTGTAGTGAGTCTCCCAATAGGGAGTGACGTGCGACGATAACAATGTCTTCAGCTCCTCCACGGTCTTACACTCCACGAGCTGGCTCAGGCCCGCCTTACGCTGGTAGTAGAGGTTGGCCAGCTGTGACAGCCTGATATGGGGAAAGTTCTGAGGACGGAGTCGCAGGAAGTTCCAGCGGGTAGCATCCATTGGCTTCAAGCCGAATTTATGGGCCAGGTATTGGTACTCATTGCGCAGACGGGTAAAGTAGCCGTCGTTCAAGGCATCCTGTTGGTAGTGCTTGGGCACGGTGTCGAGTTCCAAGAGACCCGCCTGTCCCATGAAGATGGCCTCTATCTGGAACAGGTCATCGCGATGGTGTCCAACAGCCGAAAGCGGAACGTTCAATGCCCACTGTTCGAAGGTGTCGCTATTGATGCCGAAGCCATAGTTGCGGGCCAGCGTCACGAAGTAAGCATCTTCCCACGAGCCACCGCAGAGCTCAGCCCGCCGCCGTATGTCCTCAGTCTTCCGCTCCAGGCGCTCGGTCTGGAGGGCAGCCATCCATGAGTGAACCATCAAGCGCGTCAAATCTGGGATAATCTTGTAGCACGGCGGATATTGGTCAGAATGAAGCAGTTCCTCATATTGTTCCTTCACGTGCTGGGGTACGCTCAGCTGCATCTGCGGTATGTATTGTCCCTTGCTGTTTTGTACCTCGGTATCAACCATCTCGCAGACATGCAGTACAACATTGTCGTAGCGCGGGTCCTTATCATGACCATGCTGATTCCAGTCCGAGGCACGGTCGTGAATCTCGACGTTGCCCACCCAAAGCGTATCACCAATCTTCACCTTCGCATTGAAGAAATCGGGGCCGGCGTTGTGATTGTGCAGGCCAGGGTCGATTACTTCGACGATACGCCCATCAGTTGTCGTCAACTCGCGCAGCGGCAGCAGTTTATGTTTCCAAGTATAGTGGAGCAGTATTTCCATATAGCTATTAGCGTTGATTTAGGCAATGTTACCCAAGTAATTTCTGTATCTGTTTGTCAGTAGCCTCAGGCAGTATTTTCCTGAAATGATTCGCCAGAAGGTTATACGATTCCTGCGGCGTGTGCGGACTGGTGCATGATTCCCGGCCAAGCAGGGCCTCCGGAGTAGTCAACAACGACCAGCCCCAGCCGTATTCCCTGCCATGCTTGTCAGTAGGGTAGACAAAGTCTTGGGTGACAATGTAGCAGCCCATCTGGAGACGGGTCACATAGCCATCAAACCTACTGCGCATCTTCGGACCATTGAAACCACAGGCAGCACGCAGTTCACGAGTAATAAGAGGCCCCTGCTCCTGGAGCGTTAGCAGCACCGTCTCCTCAATAAAGCCTTCGGAAGGTACCGGATGCTTGCTACGACGGTAATTACAGAAATCGGGCCACCAATCGCAGCTAATAAAACCAGCTTTGCCTGCAAAGAACTTACCATAGACACAGTTGCCGTCGGTGACGACGGGTCCTTTCCATTTCCATAGGGGCCAGTCCCATCCACCATCGGGGAATACCACATAGCGGCAATCGTCAGTAACAACCTCTTCTGCAGAAAAACCTCTGACGCCACCATCCAACAGTGGCAGGAATCCCACCTCCTGAATATAAGCCATCAGTCCGGCTGCTGAATATATCTCCTTCTTTTCCATGATTAGAATCAACAAAAGAAAATGTGGGTACAAAGATAGTGTTTTTTTTTCAAAGAAACGAAAAAAAAGAAATTATGCAAGGTTTTTCCAGAAATTATGCGTAATTTTGCAACCAATTATCCGATATAACCGTGTTGAAGACAATAATATCCACAACAATGAAGAAAGCTTTACTACTACTAACTCTGATGCTGTCCGCTATTCAGAGCGGGGCAATCTCACTGACTCGTGTCAGCGTGCACGACCCAAGTGTCGTCTATGAACCGTCTGCAAAACTGTATTACCTTTTCGGCACCCACCGCGGAATGGCGCGCAGTAAGGACATGATGGTTTGGAGTTCATCTACATATTCTTTTGGGCTGGTCAACGAGGCAGGTAAGGTGACCAATACGTTGGCCAATTCAGCAGCGGCTTCGGGAAACACTTTCAGCAAGTACTTCAAGACCAATATGACGAAGACCGTTACCATTGGCGGTGAGGAGAAAACGTTTGGCAACTTCGATGTTTATGCCTGGTCGGCTGCCTCTGCTAAGAACTATGAGCTGGACGGCAACATGTGGGCGCCCGATATCATCTACAACGAAAAGATGAAGAAATGGTGTCTGTATTTCAGTATCAACGGCGACAGCTGGGCATCGAGCATCGTGTTGCTGACGGCGGACAAGATTACCGGTCCATACGTTTATCAAGGTCCCGTAGTATTCTCGGGCTTCGGCAATACGTCGAACGCCAATCTTTCATATAAGAAGACCGACCTGGAGCTGGTTATCGGCACTCAGTCGAGCCTGCCTTCCCGCTACAACCGCGGCGGTAGCTGGGGCAATCGCTGGCCCAACAGCATCGATCCGTGCGTGTTCTACGACGAGGATGGCAAGCTGTGGATGACCTATGGCTCATGGAGCGGCGGTATCTGGATGCTGGAACTTGATGAGGAGACGGGACTGAGGGACTATGACGTGCAGTACAAAGTGGCCGGTTCGGGCGACGGCGTGACCAGCGACCCCTACTTCGGCAAGAAGATTGCTGGCGGATTCTACGTATCGGGCGAGGGCTCCTATATCGAGTATATCAATGGCTACTACTACCTGTTCCTGAGCTATGGTTTCATGCTGTCGGCACTTCCGAGCGATACTGATGCCGGTGGCTACCAGATGCGCGTATTCCGCTCAGAGAAGCCCGACGGTCCCTACAAGGATGCCAAGGGTACGAGTGCCGTTTACACACAATACGCCAAGAACTTTGGTCCCAATTGTGATACGCGTGGCGTCAACATCTTCGGCGCTTACGACCAGTGGGGCTTTATGAGCCTTGGCGAGCGTGAGCAGGGTCACAACTCCATCATCGCTGCTGAAGACGGTCGTACCTATCTCATCTATCACACTCGTTTCCAGGATGAGACCCAAGGACATGCCGTTCGTGTGCACCAGGTGTTCCAGAATCAGGACGGTTGGCTCGTGGCAGCACCCTTCGAATATACGGGCGAGTCGGTGAAGAGTGCCGACATTGCCGCTACCCAACAGGTGGCTACGGAAAGCATATCAGGCACCTATAAGCTCATGATTCACAAGTATGGGCTGGACTATAAATGGGGACATCAGGAAGTAGTTACGCCTGAGGACATCACCCTGCACGCCGACGGCAGTATCAGCGGTGATAAAAAAGGTAAATGGGATACGGTTGACGGAACTTCATATATTAACTTAACCGTCGCCGGTACGGTGTATAAGGGCGTTATGGTTGATCAGGTCATGGAGTCGAACACCACCGCCTGGCCCACCACCTCGTTCAGCGCTACGAAGAAGAACAAGACGGTGGCTTTCACGGCAATGGCTAAGAATGGCGTCACCATCTGGGGCTATCGTTCGGGTGATGACCCGACAGGCATTAGTGATGCTCCGCTCCAAAATCATCAAGAGGAAATAATCATTGACCTGCAGGGCCGGCGCGTGACCATGCCTGCGAGGAAAGGTGTTTACATAGTAAATGGTAAAAAAGTAATAAGATAACATTATGAAGATTGCATTAATCGGCTACGGCAAGATGGGCAAGATGATAGAGCAGATTGCCTTGGAGCGTGGCCACGAAATTGTGAGTATCATTGACATTGATAACCAGCAGGACTTCGACAGCCCTGAGTTTGCATCGGCCGACGTGGCTATAGAGTTCACCGCTCCGCAGGTGGCCTATGGCAATTACCTGAAGGCATGGGCCAAGGGCGTAAAAGTAGTGTCAGGCAGTACAGGCTGGATGAAGGAGCACGGCGATGACGTTCGCAAGGCCTGCACCAACGAGGGCAAGACGTTGTTCTGGGCTTCGAACTTCAGTATCGGCGTGGCCATCTTCTCGGCTGTGAACCGCTATCTGGCCAAGATTATGAACCAGTTCCCTCAGTATGACGTGGAGATGGAGGAGACACACCATGTGCACAAGCTCGACCATCCCAGCGGCACAGCCATCACACTGGCCGAGGAGATCGTGGCTGAAATTGACCGTAAGGAGGCATGGGCTGAAGATACGACCGACCCGAAGCTGCTGCGCGTTGACCATATCCGCCGAGGTGAGGTGCCTGGCATCCACACCATCCGCTACGACTCCGATGCCGACCTCATCACCATTACCCACGATGCCCATTCGCGTAAGGGTTTTGCATTAGGTGCCGTGTTGGCAGCTGAGTACACCAAGGAGCATGCGGGTTTGCTGACCATTTCAGACATGTTCAGTTTTTAACATTGTTCATAATAGAGTTTAAAAAGACTCTTAGCCGCAACTATTCCATATCGTGTTGCGTCTAACTCATGTGAAAAGTAAAGAAAGCAATGAAAAAGAAACAAAAGACAAACCCGAAGAAGCAGTGGCTGAAGTTTATTGTAGTGCTGGCACTTTATTTGTTGTTCCTCTACTGGGTGAAATCCTGGTGGGGCTTACTGGTGGTGCCGTTCATCTATGATGTTTATATCACGAAGAAAATCAAGTGGCAGTGGTGGAAAGAAGAGGAAGGCCCCGTGAAGTGGGTCATGTCGTGGGTAGATGCCTTAGTGTTTGCGCTGGTAGCTGTCTACTTCATCAACCTGTTTTTCTTCCAGAACTACGTCATTCCCTCCTCATCATTGGAGAAGTCGCTGCTGACGGGTGACTACCTTTTTGTGTCGAAAGTGAGCTACGGTCCTCGCATCCCTGAGACGCCGCTGACAATGCCGCTGACGCAGCACACGCTGCCCGTCTTCGAGTGCAAGTCATACATTGACTGGCCTCATTGGGATTACCGTCGTGTAAAGGGTTTTGGCAAGGTGGAACTAAACGACATCGTCGTGTTCAATTTCCCTGCTGGCGACACACTTTGCTCGGCACCTAAATATCAGGCCTACGACTTCTACCAGATGTGCTACGGCATAGGCTATCAGCTCTATCCGCAACGTCCCGACCCTGATGCGCTCAGTCCTGAGCAGCGCCTGAAATACTTCGAGACTGTCTACGCTACTGGCCGTGCCCAGATTGCTGCCAACTTCCCCGAGTATGGCAACATTATCACCCGTCCTGCCGACCGTCGCGAGAACTACGTAAAGCGCTGTGTCGGACTCCCTGGACAAACGCTGCAAATCAAAGACCGCATCATTTACCTTGACGGTAAAGCCAACAAGGAGCCTGATAATGTGCAATACACCTATTACGTGAAGCTGAAGCAGGGATTGCCCGACGAACTGATGCAGGAACTGGGCATCTCGATGGAAGACCTGATGAGCCTGAACCAGTTAGGATATATGCCGCTCACTAAGCACGCTGTTGAGGTGCTGAGTGCCCGTAAGGACTTGGTGACAAGCATTACGCTGAACACCGATGCCAGCGATAATGACATCTACCCACTGAACGGCAACAAGCATTGGACGCGTGACAACTACGGTCCGATCTGGATTCCAAAGAAAGGCGAGAAGTTGAAGCTGACACTCGACAACCTGCCCATCTATGAGCGCCCCATCCGTGCCTACGAGGGCAACCAGTTGGAGGTTCGTAATGGAAAGATATTCATCAACGGAAAGGAGACAAGTGAGTATACCTTCAAGATGGACTATTACTGGATGCAGGGCGACAACCGCCACAACTCTGCTGACTCCCGTTACTGGGGTTTCGTGCCCGAGGATCATATCGTGGGAAAGCCCATCTTCATCTGGTGGAGCAGCGATCCCGACCGCCGTGGTCTCAACGGCATCCGTTGGAGCCGTCTCTTCAGCTTTGTCGATAACATTAAATAATCGTCCCGCTTGTCGCTATGCTATAGCGACATACCAAACATGCGTAGCACGCAGAAGTTCCTCGTGGCGCTCGTTGTTGCTTTCGTCGTGATGATGATGTTCCGGGCGCTGGTGTTTACCATCTACACTGTCACAGGCTCAACAATGGAGCCAGCATTCCAAAATGGTGATAGGGTGATGGTAAACAGGTGGTCTTACGGACTTCGTACGGGTGGCGACGGGCTCTTCTCGTACGGTAGACTGTGGCGACAAAACGTTGAGAAGGACGACTGGGTGGCTTTTGACGACTCATTAGGACACGTACTGATAGGCCGCTGCAGCGCATTGCCTGGCGACACCATTCGCTGGCAACAGCGCACGCTGGTAGTACCAGGGAAAGTGAATTGTGCACATCACGACTACTACCGCATAGAACCTTTCGGACTCATCCCTGAAGAACAGATTATTGGTCGGGTCATGATGGTGGTCTATAACCATACACCTGGCTATGTGCTCTGGAGAGGCTACAACACACAACGAATATTACTGCCCAAGTAAGATGAATGTCCTGCTCTCCACCACCTACTTTGGCCCCATCCAATGGTACCAGAAACTCTACCGTGCCGAAGAGGTATGGATTGAGCAGCACGAGAGTTTCCTGAAACAGACCTATCGTAACCGCTGCATCATCGCCACAACGCAGGGGACGCAGGCCCTGACTGTGCCTGTGGAAAGGACTGGCACTTCGCTCATCAAGGACATTCGTATCAGCGACCACGGCAACTGGCGTCACCTGCATTGGAACGCCCTGCAGTCGGCCTATGGTGACTCGCCTTTCTTCATGTATTACGAAGACGACATTCGGCCTTTCTTTGAACGCCGCTGGGACTATCTGCTCGACTTCAACGAGGCCATTCGAGAGAAACTCTGTGAGCTACTCGACATTCAGCCCCACGTCAGCTACACCTCCACCTTCCAGCTCCAACCATCCACTATCCACTATCCACCATCCACCATCCACTATCCACCATCCACCATAGACTTCCGTTCAGCCATCCAACCCAAACACCCGGCTCCTGATTCTGATTTCGAGCCGCGCAGATACTATCAGGTCTACGAAGTGAAGCATGGCTTCCTGCCAAACCTCAGCATCGTAGACCTGTTGTTCAATATGGGGCCAGAGGCCATCTTCTACCTCTAATTCTCGTTCTTTACAAGCAAAGCGAGCAAGCTCGAGCGCCTCATTACCACCTGTCCTTTGTCTGAATATCGTCACCCCAGCGATGGTCCTTCGGGAAAGGCTGT
>Ga0310690_10007259_pt1 | contig 14327 bp, 6 predicted proteins | sample AusTroGonzalo_MG_2_FD_207661 | JGI IMG/M metagenome (GOLD analysis project Ga0310690, IMG submission 207661) | Bovine rumen microbial communities from tropical cattle in Woodstock, Queensland, Australia - Gonzalo_04 (v2) (version 2) | ecosystem: Host-associated > Mammals > Digestive system >...
CCCTTGAACGGGCTGGCAACCGTACCGATCGGACGCCATTCGATGCCGCTGAGGTCGATATCTTCCTCAAGGACAGCGCTGGACGTACCGTCAACCTGAACGATGCCAGAGAAGAAGAGGAGTTCTTCACCATCCCTGATGTGATAGAAGCCGTCTTCGCCCTTCTCAATAAAGCCTTCCTGAGCGTAACCGCAATGGATGCAGATACCGTTCTCGAACTCGTGCTCATCCTGCTCAAGTTCACCAGGCGTGTTGGAGAAGTGGAAGTCATCCTTCGGCGTTCCATCGCAATTCAGCGAGCCGGCAGGATAGACGATTCCGTGACTTGCGAAGGGCACGGGATATTCATCGACGCCGATGGTCTGGAACCACTTCGGATTGTCGGTTGATTTACCGTTGAGGTAGTAAGCCAGATTACCGCTGGCGAGGTCTTCCTCGTCGAAGCCGATAATGTTGTCCTGCGAAGAGAGGATGTCGTAGCAGTTCGAGAAGGAGGTGCTGCCGCCGAAGCGAGCGAAGGTCTTATTGCCGTCAACACCCACGATAGCGAAGTTGCCATTGTAGCTGTCGGTAACCTTGGAACCGTCGCCGAGCCAGCCGCTGAGACCTGCCGTTTCCTTGGCTCCTTCAATCTCACCCATATTGTAGCAGGCGTCGATGAAGAAGTTGCACGAGGAGCTCATGCTGACGCCGATGATACCACCGCCGTTCTGATTGGCACAAACAACCTTGGCCTCGTTACCGACGTTGGTGAAGTAGGCATTACCGCTGCCGTTAGAACCACCGGCAATACCAGCCACGAACGCTGCACCCGAGAACGAGCAGCTATTGTCAACGACGAGGTTACGGATGTCGGCACCGTCACCGATGATACCGAAGAGACCTACATACTCGTCGTCAGGCAGGTCAACGACGAGGTTCTCGATGCGATGCTCCTGACCGTCGAACTTACCCTGGAACTTACTGCTTGCGTTGCCGATGGGCTGGAAGTTGGTAATACCACTCATGTCGATGTCGGCCTCCAGCTTGGCGTTGATGGTGCCTTCGCCATTGTTGACCTTACCGGCGAACCAGACGAGCTGGTCGGCCGAACTGATCATATAGTAGTCGTTAACCAGCGGGCAGAAGTCGTCCATACCGGCACCGCAGTGGATGCAGATACCGTTCTCGAACTCGTGATTGTCGCGCTTCAGGCTACCTTCTGTATTGCTATACTTGATGCCGGGCTTGGGCGTACCGTCACAGAAGAGCTCGCCGATGGCATAGACCTTCTTGTGAGTCGGGTCGAAGGTGGGATAGGCATCCTCGTCGAGGTTCTGGAACCAGCCGTCGTCCTCGAGGTTGCGGTTGAGGTAGTAGGTGAGCGCACCGCTGGCGAACCAGGCAGTGGTGAAGTCTTCCAGCGTGTGGATGTCCTTCTTCATGTTCTCCTCGTTGAGGTCGAATACGTTGGTGTAGTCGCCGTCGCCGATGCCGCGTCCGAGGCTCTGGTTGCCGTCGCCGTTATCCAGTTTACCAGTGTTCCAGCTGCTGACGACCTTACCGTTGCCAGCGAACCAGCCTGAGAAGATACCATTCTCGTTACCACCGCTGACGTTACCTGTGTTGTAGCAGTTGCGGATGATGACACCCAGACGGCCACTGGAGTAGTTGCAGCCGATGAAAGCGGAGTTGTTACCGTTCGTGGCGGTGACACCTTCGACGTTGGCTTCATTACCGCAGTTCTCAATCACGAGGGTACCCTCGCCGTTGCAGTAGCCTGCCAGAGCGGCACTCTTCCTGTCGCTCTTGAACGAGCAGCTGCTGTCGATGATAAGGTTACGCACCACAGCAGGGCCGAGGACCTTGAAGAGACCCGTCTCCTGGACATCTGTGTTGTTGAAGACGAGGTTCTTGATGCGATGGAGCTGACCATCGAACGTGCCGCTGTAGAAGTTGGGATCGTTGCCGATGGGCGTCCAGACAACATTCTTCATGTCAATGTCGTTCATGAGCTTGACATTGATATCATTGCGTCCGCCGTTGACAACGGCAGCAACCCACTGGAGCTGTTTGGCGTTGGTCACTTCGTAGAAGCCGTCGACAAGGTCGCAGTAGGTTTCGTCGGCAGCGCCGCAGTTCTTGCAGATACCATCGACGAACTCGTGGGGATCGACCTTCTTGCCGTCCTCGTTGCTGTAGGTGACGTCGCCCTTGGCGGTAACGCCGTCGCAGAAGAACTCACCGACCACATAAACCTGCTTGTGGGCAGAATCGTGAGTAGGCTTGTCGTCCTCGCCCAGCGTCTGGTACCAGCCGATTTCCGTCTGGTCGCCATTGAGGGCGTAGGTCAGGGCACCGTTAGCCACCCATTCGGCTGTGAAGCCTTCGAGGGTGTAGGCTGCCTTCTTGAAGTTCTCCTCGTTGAGGTCGAAGGTAGCGACGAAGTCGCCGTCGCCGATGCCACGACCGAGGCTCTGGTTGCCGTCGCCGTTATCGAGCTTACCGGTATTGAAGCTGCCGATAACCTTGCCTGCGCTGGCGAACCAGCCAGAGAAGATACCGTTCTCCCAGCCGCCGCTGACGTGACCTGTGTTCCAGCAGTACTTGATGATGACCTTGAGGTTACCGCTGGAGTAGTTGCAGCCCACGAAGGCACTGTTGTTGGCAGCACCGCCTTCAACGTCAGCCTCGTTGCCGCAGCTCGTAATGGTGAGCGTGCCCGAGCCGTTGACACAGCCGATGAGGGCAGCAGAGCACGACGAGGTGGTCTTCAGCACGCACGACTTGTCGATGATGACGTTCGAGATGGTGGCATTGGCAGCAACGCCGAAGAGACCCTGCTCCTTCACGTCGCGCGTGACCATGTTCTTAATGCGGTGGAACTGGCCGTCGAACGTGCCCGCATACTTGTTGGTGCCGTTGCCGATGGGAATCCATTCGATGCCCGAGAGGTCGATGTCGTCCGTCAGGACGCCGCCCACAGTCGGGTCGTTGTCGTTAACCCAGCTGGCGAACTTCACCAGATCCTTAGCCGAGCCGATCAGATAGAGGCCTTCTTCGTTCTGAGGAAGATTCAGATCAATAGCTCCGAAGGAGGCAATCTCATCATCCGTCAAAGCTTCTTCCCAAAGAACGATTTCGGCCACATTCGTGGCTTCGTCCTCGCCGTCCTCGTCGCAGAAGAGATAGAATCCTTCAGGATCGATCTCCCAGCGCAGATCAGGTTCATCAGCCGAACCGATAAGTTCGCCGTCCTGATAAACGCTGAACGCTCCATCACGGTTTACGATGAACACGCGAGTCCATTTCCCGTCAAGGACATTGCCGTGATAGCCCAAACCATGATGGTTCATACCAAGCGCATGATTGTGGACGAAGAGGTCGCCGTCGTTGTTGTTTTTCTGATTGGTCTGCCACAGGCTGTGATAGGGAGCTGCGTCAGTCATCATAATATCCAGCTGAATGGCGAAATTGCTGGTTGCGTCCTCAGCGTCACGGGCGACATACAAGGCAGCGTCTTTCGGCACAGCAAGAGCCTTACTGTCGGCACTGGGACCATCAATGGCCGCAATACCGGCTTCGCCAAGGGTTTCGACCTTGGTCGCACTATGGTCGCCAACGGCAACCGGTAGCAGTCGCATGGTTCCTTCATCAGGTTCCAGCAGATTGTCAGGATTGGAGAATGTCCACCTGGCTGCTGGCGAAGGAAGATCACGATCCTGCGCAAACACACTTGCATTCAGACAGGGGAACAGCAAAGCCGCCGCCAGTAGGAATGCACTTAATCTTGATTTTCTCATGATGTAAGTTTTTTTAAGTTAAACAATTACAAATTATTCTTTTCTCGTTTTTCACGTTTTCGGGAATTTCTCACGTTGCAAAGATAACGTCTAGGAAAGAAAGTACCAAATATTTTGCCTTTTTTTTTCGCGCGTACCTTGTTTTAAAGAGCGAAGAGAGTCTTGATGTCGATGATATCGGCCATCATGTGGTAACCCTCGGCGTTGGGGTGAAGCCAGTCGTTTTCATAGAGATAGCGCTCGTTGAGGCGCAAGGTGTCGGCTGGATTGCGAACGGCCTTGTCGAAGTCTATGAAGCCGTCCAGAAGGGGCGAAGTGCGCACCCAGGCATTCAGCCGCTGACGCCCTTCCTCGTGGTCGTCGCTGTAGTAGTAGTGCCCCTGGAAAGGGGTGACGGTGGCTCCGTAGACACGAATGTTCCGTGCATGTGCTTCGCTGATTATCTGTTCGTAAACGACAATGATGCGGTCGGCTGTACTGGGGCCGTCGTCACAGTTGCCCAGGTCGTTGACGCCCTCGAAAAGGATGAGGTAGCGGACGCCCTGCTGGCCGAACAGGTCGCGCCTGTAGCGGGTGAGGGCCGTCGGGCCGAGGCCTCCGTCGAGAACGACGCAGTTGCCTCCCAGACCGAAGTTCAGCACGGCTACGTCGCGCGTTTTCCGTTCGGCAAGCAGACGTCGCGAGAGGTTGTCCGTCCAGCGGTCCTGCTGGTTGGTGGTGCTTCCCCGTCCGTCGGTGATACTGTTACCCAGCACAGCTACAGCACGTTGCGCCGAGTTGCGACGCTTGACGTCGAGGGCGCTGATGACGTACCAATGGTTCGTCGGCACAGCCTTTGTCCAATCGGAACCGGCATCTGAGGCAAGCAGGTAAGAGGTTGTGCGCGAGCCAGGATGACCTGTTACAATCGTCGAGGACATCTGTCCGAAGCGAATGGTAATGGCCACATTCTGACGGGGTTCCAAGGGGAAGGCAATCGGGTCGGAGACAACTCGCTCGCCGGCTTTGATGACGACACGTTCCCCTCCGTCGAAGGTGACGCGCTGCCTGCTGCGCTCGTCCTGCTGGCAAGTCTCGCCTGCGCTCAAGGCCTCGGCCAGTTCGACGCTGACGAGTTCCGCATCGGACGTTCCGTACTCGTTTGACAGCCGCAGCCTGACGACGTCGCCGCCGATGGAGACCTGCACGATCTGTCGCAACGTATTCCCTTCCAGCCCTGGGGCAGGGGGAAGGTTGTAAGGTTCAGCCAACTGTATGGCCGTCGCCCACGTGGTGAGCCACGCCTGACGGCTGTCTTTCTGAGAATGGCAACCAGCCATCATCAGCGCGACGCAAAAGGCCGCAGACAGCAAAACATAATGATTCCAACTTTTCCGTTTCATGGCACAAAGATAGTGCAAGCCGAGCGAAAAGCAAAATTTTTTTAGCTTTTTCGAGGCGAAGCCTATCTAAAAGCCCAAAGGGGATTACAGATACAACATTCTTCCGTACTGCCAATTTTTTCTCCTTCGGGGGTTAAAAAGATTTTTCTCCTCGGCAGATTTTATCTTCCAGGACGTGGAACTTATGTTGCAGGACGTGGAACTTATGTTGCAGGTCGTGGAACTTATGTTTCACGTCCTGGAAGATAGAATCCCCAGGCATCCAAAAAAATTTCACCCTTTGTTTGGAGAATTTTTAATAATCCCGTACCTTTGTCTCGCAAATAAACCGTAATCGTATAAAAACTATGAAAAAAAGTATGAGTTTCTTCCCGCTGGCGGCGCTGTGCTGCGTCCTGACGGCCATTTCGTGCAACACCGCTCCTGCGTCTCAGGAGGTCAGTAACCCCCTCACCTACACCGACATACCCGACAACGACGTCATCCGTGTGGGCAAGGACTACTACATGGTCAGCACAACCATGTATTTCTGTCCAGGTGCGCCCATCATGCACTCGCGCGACCTTGTCCACTGGCGCATCGTGAACTACATCTACGACGTCCTTGAAGACAACGAGACCTACAACCTCCGCAACGGCCGCAACGCCTACGGTAAGGGCCAGTGGGCCACCACCTTACGTGAGCACGACGGAACATTCTACGCCCTTTTCATCGCCAACGACCAGCGCAAGACGTTCGTCTATACGACCCAGGATATCAAGAAGGGCCCGTGGAAGCGCCACGCCGTCTATGACCGTCCCTTCCACGATGCCGGCCTGCTCTTCGACGACGGTCACGCCTACGTTGTTTGGGGCAACGGCGACCTGCGCATTACTGAGCTGGAGCCTGACCTCAGCGCCATCAAGGCCGGAGGCATCGACCAGCTGCTCATCAGCTCGCCACGCGAAGGAATGATCCTACGTGCTGAAGGTGCTCATTTCTACCATATTGGCGAATACTATTATGTGCTCGATATCGACTGGCCGATGGGGAAACCCCGTACAGAAACCTGCTGGCGCAGCAAGGATTTGCTGGGCCCGTACGAAAGCAAGGTTGTCCTCCAGGGCCCGATCGGCGGACGAGGTGACGGCGTTGCACAGGGTGCGATTGTTGATACGCCCAATGGCGACTGGTGGGCCATCATGTTCCAGGATCACGGCGCTGTGGGACGTATTCCGACCCTGCAGCCTGTGAAGTGGATCAGCGACTGGCCTATTCTGGGCGACGGCGGCAAACCGCTGGAAACCTTTACGGCTGATTTGCGCGAAGACAAAGGTGGCGACTTCGTCTGGGATTCTGACGAGTTCGACCCCACGCCTGCCAACAAGCACGCTACGCCCCAGCCCCTGCTGACCGACGGCAAGGCGTTCCTCTCGCCCGTCTGGCAATGGAACCATCTGCCCATCGAGGGGATGTGGTCGTTGACCGAACGTGAGGGCTGGCTGCGGCTGCGTTCCACCACCGTGACAGACAACCTGTTACAGGCTCAGGGCACTCTCACCCAGCGTACCGTCGGCCCACGCTGCATCGCCGAAGTCCATCTCGATGCCACAGGCCTCCAGCCTGGCGACCGTGCCGGTCTTTGCGCCTTCCAGAGCAACTACGGCACAATCGGCGTGGAGGTGGACAATAGCGGCAAGCGCTTCGTGACGGGCATCCTCCGCCGTCCGGGCTTCCGAGGAATGCCTGAGCGACTGGATACGCTCACCCGTGTGCCCATGCCTGGCAACGAGGTCTGGCTCCGAGTCCGTTACGTCTTCACCCCGCAGGTCGATAATACGCCTGGCAGCGACAATCCCCAGGATGCCGATCACGCCTGGCTGGCCTACTCGTTCGACGGCAGCAACTGGACTATGCCCACAACCAGTCTGGCTATGCGCTTTACGCTTGATCTGTTTACAGGGTATCGTTCCGCTCTCTATTGCTACTCAACGGTAGCTCTAGGCGGACACGCCGACTTCGACTACTTCCATCAGTGGACGTATTAGCCTTCAGACGCCCGTGACCCTCTCGCCAAGCGCCTTGGCGAGAGCCCTGCGGGACGCGATAAGATTGCTGTATTCCTCCATTACCTCACGGCTCAGCTCAGGACTGCCTGCGACAGCGGGGTCCTTAAGCCGTGAAAGCGTATCCTTGAGTCTGCGCTCCACGATGGCCATCTTGTAGTCGTTGAGGACATGGGGCACCAACTCGTCCAAGGCAGAGTTCGACGGAAGGCCGCCGTTCGGCTGCTGGGAGGCAAAGATCCGGCTCAGTTCGTAGCGTTCGCCGATGAGCTCGGTAGCAAGCGTACTGATGCGGCTGTCGCTGTGGCGGAGGAAATAGCGCGAGGCTGAGAATCCGGCTTCACCAATATGCTGCTGCAGCTCATTGGCCATCTGTCGCAACAAGGGGTCGGAGAACTCCAGCCCGTCAAGCTGCATTTCGTCAAGAATACATTCTGTTACGCTATACATCCTTTCATTTCCCAGCTCATCCACATCACAGCAGACCGGTTCCTCCCCATGTCGCACCATCTGCTGCATCAGCAGGAGCTCCTTCTGGCGCAAGGTTTGATCAGGAGAAATAGGGGTACTCGTCTGATTAGGAATAGGGGAAGTGCCAGCCTGGTCAGGAGAACCGGCTACCTCCGGAGTACTAGCCTGGCCGTCAACGTTCTCATTATCTTCCTGATGCCCGGCCGGCTGTTCTGATGTTGCCGTTGAAGAAGCCTCAGCATTGGCTGCGTCTTTCTTTGCCTTCTCTCGCGCATCCTTGCGCAGTTTATCCACTTCCGAAATGATGATTCGCTCGTCCGTCCGCAACATCTGACTGCACGCTGTAATGTACGTGGAGCGGACAATCTGCTCAGGAATTTTTGAGATGCTGGTCACAATATCCTTGATGAGTTCGGCCCTTTTGAAAGGGTCGTCGCCCACGTCTGCCAGCAGCAGGTTCGTCTTGAAACGGATGAAATCGACCTCCTGCACATCGATATACTGACGCAACTCTTCTGCCGTATGGGTACGGGCGAAACTATCAGGATCCTCTCCTTCAGGCAACAAGACGACCTTGACGTTCATGCCCTCCTCAAGCAACATGTCTATGCCACGTAGGGAAGCGTGAATGCCGGCGCTGTCGCCGTCGTAGAGGACGGTAATGTTTGATGTGAAGCGATGGATCTTTCTTATCTGTCCTGTCGTAAGCGACGTTCCACACGACGCCACGACATTCTCAATGCCTGCCTGATGCATCGACACCACATCGGTGTTGCCCTCCACAAGAATGCATTTGTCCTGCTTGACGATAGCACTCTTGGCCAGCCAGATGCCGTAGAGCTCGTTGCTTTTCGTATAGACGGGCGACTCGGGCGAATTGACGTATTTAGCCACCTTAGCGTCCGACTTCATGATGCGTCCGCTGAAGGCAATGACCTTGCCCGAAAGGCTGTGGATGGGAAACATCACCCGTCCGTGAAAGCGGTCGCGAAGACGTCCGTCGTCGAAGGCATAGGCCACACCGGCCTGCACCAGCAGATCTTTCTGATAGCCCTTCTCGAGGGCTTCACGCACCATTGTATCCTGTCCTTCAGGACAATAGCCGAGCTGGAACTTGCGGATAATATCGTCACGGAAGCCTCGTGAGCGGAAGTACGCCAGACCGATTGCCTTTCCGCCATCGGTATCCCAGAGCTGATGCTCAAACCACTTGCAGGCCTGCTCGTTGATGATGTTTATACTCTCGCGCAGACTCTGTTGCTGCCGTTCCTCGTCGGTCAGCTCACGCTCCTCGATGGTGATGCCGTATTTATGAGCCAACCAACGCAACGCCTCAGGAAAAGTCATCTGCTCGTGTTCCATAAGGAACCTTGCCGCATCGCCGCTCTTGCCGCAGCCGAAACATTTGAAGATGCCGCGAGCCGGGTTGACGTTAAATGAAGGCGTACGCTCGTTGTGGAACGGACAAAGACCGATGTAGTTCGCTCCCCTGCGGCGGAGGGTGACGAAATCCGACACGACTTCAAGTATCTGGGCCGTATCGAGAATGCGGTTTTTGGTAGCGTCATCTATCATTTCGCCGGCAAAGATACGAAATATATGAAGAATGAAAAATGAAAAATGAAGAATAAATTGTTTGAATACGAAAAAACTTTTCTCTCTTCATTTTTCTTTCTCCATTTTTATATTACCTTTGCAGCGGAAAAAATACACCTTATTTAATAATACCGTTATGAAAAGATTCTCTATGCTATTTGGGACGTTGGCCCTCGTCGTCATGTCCGCATTTGCCGAGTGGTCGCCAGCCGGCGACAAAATCCGTACGCCTTGGGCGGACGAAGTAAATCCCAAGAACGTTCTGCCTGAGTATCCGCGTCCCATCATGGAACGCGCCGACTGGCTGAACCTCAACGGCCTCTGGGACTACGCCGTCACAGAGCGTGGTGCCCTGCGCCCTGCATCGTTCGACGGTCAGATTCTAGTGCCGTTCTGTATCGAGTCGTCGCTCTCTGGCGTTGGGCGTGCCCTGACCGAGAAGGAAGAACTCTGGTACAGCCGTACCTTCACCGTGCCTTCGGGCTGGAAAGGCAAGCGCGTGTTGCTCCACTTCGGCGCAGTCGATTGGGAAGCAGACATCTGGGTCGATGGCGCTCGCGTAGGTAGCCACACAGGCGGCTACACCCCTTTCAGCTTCGACATCACCGCTGCCCTCGAGGGTACGAAGACCCACACCCTTGAGGTGAAGGTCTGGGATCCCACGAACAGCAGCTACCAGCCTCGCGGCAAGCAGGTGCACCAGCCCAACGGCATATGGTACACCTCCGTCAGCGGCATCTGGCAGACGGTCTGGCTCGAACCCGTCAACGAGCACTATATCACCGACCTCCGCATCACGCCCGACATTGACCGTCACACGCTGACCGTTGCCCCCAGCCTCAGCTGTCCTGCCTATGCGGATATGGCTGTGGTGAATGTCTATGACGGCACGAAACTCGTTGCTACCGCCAAGAGCATCAATGGTGAGCCTCTTGTGGTCAGCATGCCCGCCGATGCCCGCCTCTGGAGTCCCGACGACCCATTCCTCTACACCTTGAAGGTGGAGCTGAAGAGCGCAGGCAAGGTCGTCGATCATATCGACAGCTATGCGGCTATGCGTAAATTCTCGACCGGACGCGATGCCTCCGGCTACTACCGTATGATGCTGAACAACAAGCCGCTCTTCCAGATGGGCCCGCTCGATCAGGGCTGGTGGCCTGACGGCCTCTACACGGCTCCCACGGACGAGGCTCTGCTCTTCGATGTCATCAAGCTGAAGGAGATGGGCTTCAATATGATTCGCAAGCACGTGAAGGTGGAGCCTGCCCGCTGGTACACCCATTGCGACCAGCAGGGTATCATCGTTTGGCAGGACATGCCCAGCGGCGGCGAAGGCAATCCCCGCTGGCAGAACCACAACTGGTTCAACGGCACGGAGTTCTTCCGCACAGCCGCTTCTGAGGCCAATTACCGCAAGGAGTGGAAGGAAATCATCGACTTCCTCTACAGCTATCCCTGCGTGGGCACATGGGTACCCTTCAACGAAGCCTGGGGACAGTTCAAGACGCCCGAAATCGTCGCTTGGACCAAGGAATACGACCCCACACGTCTTGTGAACCCTGCCAGCGGCGGCAATCACTATGCCTGTGGCGACATCCTCGATATGCACAACTATCCCGAGCCCAAGATGATTCTCTTCGACCCCACACGTGTCAACGTCCTGGGTGAATACGGCGGCATCGGTCTTGCCCTCGAGGGCCATCTCTGGGTGCCCGACCGCAACTGGGGCTACGTGCAGTTCAAGACCTCCGACGAAGTGACGGCTGAATACGTCAAGTATGCCGGCATGCTGCTCGACCTTGTCCGTCAAGGCTACTCCGCCGGCGTCTATACGCAGACGTCCGATTGCGAGGTTGAGGTCAACGGCCTTATGACCTACGACCGCAAGGTCATGAAAGTCAATATCGCCAAGGTCGCTGCTGCCAATCGCGCCCTCTGCCGCTCGCTGGAATAAGAGAAAGAATAAAGGATAAAGGATAAAAGATTAGAGGTTAGAGTCGGTAGCCGCGTGGGCTCCTTCTCTAACCTCTAAGGTTTAAAGGGTCTGAAACAACTTAACGCTGTGGTCTTTCACCACGGGGACCACCCTGTCCGCCAGGACCGCCCTGACCACCGCCACGCGGGCCGCGGTTGCGCATTTCCTGCTGCATCTTCTCGTACTTGGTGAACTGATCCTTGGTCAGGATGCCCTTGATGGTGTCGTTCTGAGCCTTCTGGCGCTTCTCCATCTCGGCGCGGAAGTCCTCACGGTTGCCCTGCGGACGCTCGCCCTGCTGCATCTTAGCCCACTGCTCCTGCTGGCGCTTGGCCTCGCGGAGGAAGTAGTTGTAGAGCTGCTTGTTCTGCTTGTCGTTGGTCTGGCAAGCCTCCTTGATACGATCGGTCTGACGCTGAGCCATATCCTCGGGTTTGAACTCACGGCGCTGTCCGCGCTGCTGCGGCTGCTGTGCAAAGGCACAGGTGCTAATGGCTAAAGCCATGATAGCGAAAAGAATCTTTTTCATTTTGACGGTTGTTTTATGAGTGAATAAAAATATCATACGTCCTTATGACGTCTCCCGTCCGAAAAGGTTTAAAATAATCCTCTCGCTTTCAGCAGGCCGGATGCATCGGGCTGGGCCATGCCGGTAAAGTCGGTGAACATCTGCATGAGGTCGCCCGTATTGCCTCGGCTCAGCACCTTGTCGCGGAAATCCTGTCCCGTCTGCGGATTGAGCGCTCCACGCTGGGCAAAAACGTCGGCCACATTGACGGCCAGCACCTCAGTCCAGAGATAGCTGTAGTAGCCGGCGGCATAGCCTCCACCCCACACATGGTTGAAGTAGGAGGTGCGGTAGCGAGGAGGAATCTGCGGATTGAGCAGCCCTACCTCCCGCAGGGCCTCCGTCTCGAAGTCGGCAGCTTGCTCGAGCGACGGCAGGTTGTTCGAGGGACGCATGTGCCAGGCCAGATCGAGACAGGTGGCTGCAAGGTTTTCGCCGAGGGCATAGGCCGTCTGGAAGTTGATGCTCTGGAGCATGCGTTCCTTCAGGTCGGCCGGCATGGGCTTGCCCGTATCGCAATGACGGGCATAGTGGTCGAAGATCTCGGGAATGGAGGCGAACGACTCGTTGAACTGAGAGGGCAGCTCGACAAAGTCGCGGGCGACGCTGGTGCCGCTCAGATGGTTGTAATAGCAGTCGGAGAGGATGCCGTGCAGCGCGTGGCCGAACTCGTGGAACATCGTGGTCACCTCGTCCCATGTCAGCAGCGAGGGCTTGCCCTCCGGCGCCTTGGCGAAATTGCACACGTTGAATATAATAGGTATCTGGTTCCACTGGTGGCTCTGTTTGGCGAAGCCGTCCATCCAGGCACCGCCGCGCTTTGTCGGCCGGCGGAAATAATCGCAGTAGAAGAGCGCCTTTGTCTTCCCGTCCTTGTCGATGACCTCGAAGGCTTTCATGTCGGGATGATAGAGAGCGATGTCGTTGCGGGGCTTGAACGTCAGGCCGTAGGCGCGGTTGGCGGCATAGAAGACGCCGTTGATCAGCACGCTGTCCACATCGAAGTAAGGCTTCACCTCGTCGTCCGAGACATTCAGGACCTCCTTCTTCATCTTCGCCGAATAGTAAAACCGGTCGTAGGGCTGAAGCTGGAAATTCTTGCCTTCGCTCTTGCGGGCATACTCCTCGATGGCCTTCGTCTCGGCGTCGGCCTTCGGCGCATACTGGCTGATGAGGTTCGTCAAGAAGGCATAGACATTCTCCGGCGTCTTGGCCATCGTCTTCTCCAACGAATAGGAGGCGTAGTTCGGATAACCCATGATCTCGGCCTGCTCGGCCCGCAGCTTCGCGATCTCGATGACCAGGGCGTAGGTGTTGTATTTGTTCGTCCCGTCGGCACGATGGATGGAAGCTTCGTAGACGCGTCGGCGCAGGTCGCGGTTGGCGAGGCTGGTGAGCGGAGCCTGCTGGGTGGTGTTGACGATGACGATGGCATAGGGCGCCTTACCGCCGCGGCTCTCGGCATCCTTGGCACACTGTGCAATGTCGGCCTCGCTCAGACCGGCCAGGTCCTCCTTCTTATCGACCCAGACGACAGCCTCGTTCGTGGCCTCGGGCAGCAGGTCGCCCCACTGCTGCTGCAGGTCGGAGATGCGCAGGTTGATTTCCTTCATCCGCGCCATCTTCTCTTCGGGCAGCAGCGCACCCTTGCGCACGAACTCCTTGTAAATCTCCTCCACGAGCTTTTTGTCCTCTCCCTGCAGGGTACTGTACTCGTTGTCATAGACCTGCCGGATGCGCTCGAAGAGAGGCCGGTTGAACGAAATCTCGTTCGCCAGCTCGGTCAGCATCGGCATGACCTTCTTCTCCGTCTCGCCTATCTCGGGCGTCTTGTCGGCTTCGGTCAGGGCGAAGAAGACGCGGCTGACGCGATCGAGCGCCCGTCCGCTCTCCTCGTAGGGCAGGATGGTGTTGGCGAATGTCGCCGGTTTCTTGTTTTCGACAATCTTCCGGATGTTGTCGCGCTGCTGCTGGATAGTGACCTCGAAGGCCGGCAGATAGTCCGACGGCTGGATTTTCGTGAAGTCGGGCGCGCCGAAGGGCTGTTCGCTTTCTGCGAGCAACGGATTCTCATTTTTCGCCTGTTGGCAGGCGCTGAACGGCATCATCATAGCCGCACTGATAGCAATTGTCATAAATGTCTTCTTCATATTCATTATTCTATATCGTTTAATGTTCTACATGTTTTTTATCTCTCTCGTGCTGTCGGCGTCGGCCAGAGGTCTCTCTTGCTTCAGCGCCTTGAAAAAATTGTTACCGTGCACTGCAACAATTGTTCCTTCTCGCCTTCGCAAGCCTGCTGACCGTTTCGACGATGCAAAGGTACAACACTTCTGCGAACCCACCAAGAGAATCGGCCGTTTATTTCGCATCGATTTTGTGGCGCGTTGTATATAAGCATATTACAAGGTAATTATTTTCAAATCGTGTATTTTCACCTCTACTGTATAACCATCACCTTACAACCTTACAACCTTACATTTGGTTTTTTCATTTTTTGGTTTTGAC
>Ga0310690_10007260_pt1 | contig 14327 bp, 11 predicted proteins | sample AusTroGonzalo_MG_2_FD_207661 | JGI IMG/M metagenome (GOLD analysis project Ga0310690, IMG submission 207661) | Bovine rumen microbial communities from tropical cattle in Woodstock, Queensland, Australia - Gonzalo_04 (v2) (version 2) | ecosystem: Host-associated > Mammals > Digestive system >...
CGGCGGCTTCGGCGGTGGTCGCGGAGGCGGTGGCTTCGGTGGCGGTGGTGGCTTCGGCGGTCGTCGCTAAAGCTATTCTGTAACTGTGATTTCTACAGGGAGAATAGCCTGGAACTTGAAGTCGTTCTCGGTGATGTAATGTACATCATAGCGGCCAGCATTCTTTTCCGTATAGAGTTTGCGCATTTTGACGTATTTCTTTTCTGCCTTCTTACGTGTGAGTGCAAAAGAAACGATACACGTACGATTGGGCATATTAAGCTTTTCGGCAAAATAATAGCGAAGCTGGTCGGAATAGGATTCGCGATCTTTCAGAAACTTGTTTTTTTTCTGAATGGTTACATTCTCTATTTCCTGAATGTCTGTGAAATAGACTACAGAATCGGTGAAGTTGGCTACGAAGCCAAAGAGATATGCCTTGGTGGTCTCGGGCTTCTTGGCTGCATGAGCAGGCAGGAAACCCATTAAGACGACGGCCAGGGCAAGGAACTTGAGATATTTCATTATCCTAAAAATGTTTTTAATGTATGTTTCTTTGTACAGGTGCGGAGACGGCGGATGGCCTTCTCCTTGATCTGACGGACACGCTCACGGGTAAGACCGAACTTGACGCCAATCTCCTCAAGGGTCATCTCGGGCTGGTTGATGCCATAGAAGGCCTCTATGACACCACGCTCCCGGTCGTTGAGTACCTTAAGGGCATTATTGATCTCCGACTTTAACGACTCCATAAGGAGCGAACGGTCGGCCATGGGGGCATCGTCGTTGATAAGCACATCAAGCAGGCTGTTGTCCTCGCCATCGACAAATGGGGCATCAACAGATACGTGACGGGTATTCACGCTCATAGCCTCGTCGATTTTTTCTTCCGGCAGGTCTAATGACTCAGAGATCTCTTCAACAGAGGGACGACGCTCGTTCTCTTGTTCGAACTTATTCAACAATTTGTTAATCTTGTTGACGGATCCTACCTGGTTGAGCGGAAGACGGACAATGCGACTCTGTTCGGCGATGGCCTGGAGAATACTCTGACGAATCCACCAGACGGCGTATGAGATGAACTTGAATCCGCGTGTCTCATCGAACTTCTCTGCGGCTTTGATCAGTCCCACGTTGCCCTCATTGATGAGGTCAGGCAGGGAGAGCCCCTGGTTCTGATATTGCTTGGCTACAGAGACAACAAATCGCAGGTTGGCCTTGGTTAGACGCTCCAATGCTTTCTTGTCGCCTTTACGGATACGCTGTGCCAATTCCACTTCTTCTTCTACCGAGATCATCTCTTCTTTGCCTATCTCCTGTAGGTATTTATCAAGAGCCTCACTCTCTCGGTTTGTGATTGATTTAGTGATTTTCAGTTGTCTCATGTTAATTGTCGTTTATAGCCAAGGTGCAAAGTTATGCCTTTTTTTTGACACAACCAAAAAAAAAGCCGCAATTTTTACTTTTGCGGCTCTTTTTTCTAATTATTCACTCTTCACTATTGCCTATTCACGCATTTATTCGTCCTCAAGGGGTACGGCGAAGTAGCCTTTCTTACCTGTCGGATAGATACCCTGGATGTAGAGCACGGGCTCCTTTGACTTATTGGCGTCCTTGACAATCTTCTGCAGATCATCGATGGTCTTGACACTTTCATCGTTGATACGCTGGATGATGAAACCCTGAGGTACACCTGCATCTTTCAGACGGCCACCGCTCACCTTGGTTACCTGTAGGCCATAGCCGATATTGAACTGTTCCTTCTGAGCATCAGTGACGGGACGGAACTGACCGCCGAGTACATCGATATCTGCATCCTTCACAACCTTGGTGTTACCTTTCTCATTTTTCAGGGTAAGGGTAGCGGTCTTCTTAGCCTTGTTGCGCAGATAGGTGATGGTAATCTTGTCACCAGGACGTTTCTGGGCGATGATATTCTGCAGTTCACCGAATGCCTTCACCTTCTGTCCGTCGATATGGGTGATGACATCACCTTCCTTCAGACCGGCATCAGCAGCAGCACCATCGTCGATGACTTTTGCAATATAGATACCCTCCATTGTGCCGAGGTCAACCTCATTGCCCTTTTCCTTCTCGCTGTCGACGTATGTGTTTACATCGGAACCTTGGATGCCAATCATAGCGCGTTGAACGGTACCGTATTTCTTAATGTCATCGACCACTTTGTTCATGATGGTGGTGGGGATTGCGAAGCCGTAGCCGATGTTGGAGCCTGTCTGTGAGTAGATCATGGCGTTGATGCCGATGAGAGCACCACTGGTGTTCACCAAAGCACCACCAGAGTTACCTTGGTTAATAGCGGCATCAGTCTGGATCATTGAAGAGACACCCTGACCCATCGAGCGGGCCTTGGCTGATACGATACCGGCAGTCACGGTGTTGTTCAGTCCGAGGGGATTACCTACTGCCAGCACCCATTCGCCTACTTTCACGTCGTCGCTGTTGGCAATCTGGATGGCGGGCAGGTTCTTGCCGTCAATCTTGATGAGAGCCAGGTCGGTGGTGGCGTCAGCACCGATGATACGTGCAGAGTATTCCTTATTATCGTTGAGGGTAACCATCAGCTCGTCGGCACCGTCAACCACGTGATTGTTAGTCACGATATATCCATCAGCAGAGATGATGACTCCTGAGCCTGCAGCCACGCGCTTCGGTGTCTCTACCTGACGCTGGCGACGGCCACCATTGCCATTACCTCTTCCACGACCGAAGAAACCGCCAAAGGGGTCAGAGAAGAAATCCTCAAAGGGGTCGGAATACTCAACGGTCTGAACCTTCGAGTTCTGCGTGTTCTTGATATAAACCACCGATGGCAGTGATTTTTCGGCAGCATAGGTCAGATCGACAGGTTGACCAGCCGTTACGTTAGCCACTACGGGAGTTTGATTAGGAGTAGTAGCAGCATTGGTTTTGCTGAAAGCCACTACGGAGAGCACCAAGGCAACAGCGCATACAGCGGGAGTTGCCACATTTACAATCTTCTTCATATTTGCATTCATTTTTGTTATAATTTAAAAGTCGTTGATAATGTTGCCTCTGAGCCTATGCTCATGAATTCGAGTGCAAATATAGTAGACTTTTTTTGTATACTGACAAAATGTCACGAATATTTGTCCCAATTTAACACTTTTGCCACTTGGGTTAACGGCTCTTTGCGTTTAACACTCTAATTGTTAAATGGCAGACAAAATTAGCATTTAGCTTATGCTTTAGTTTGAAATATATAATTATCTCTAGGGTCTGGACGATAAGAAACCTTCTATGTTCTCGTAACGACGTTTCATCATGCGATTATAGATATTACGAATCCAGATGGGGTAGGTTACCATGAAAGCCAGCCCCAGTACACACATGAAGACATAAGTGGCTGTAAGACCTACGGTTATATACCCTATACCCACGATCATACCCGGTATGATCAAAGCACCCAACTCAATCACTATCTGGATACCGTTTTCGAAGTTACCCTTTCCCGTCACCTTCAGTTGCAGAGGGATGGTCTGTTTGTTATAGACTGCCAACTGGAAGATGATGAAATGAATCAGACCAGCCACTAAGAACATATAAGCGAACAACATGAGCAGAGTGAACTTACCTTTGAAGACTGCCGGAAGCATGATGAGGAATGGAATTATGAGCACTACGCAGTAGAACCAGTACTTTGCCTTAAGCAGCGACAGGATATTCTCGCGCTGGGTCATCAACAGACTGATATAGTTACCCTCCTGGCCCATGATCTTAATAAGAGCCGTCATGCCATAGATAGCAAAGCAGTACAAACACCAGAAGTTAGTCATCATGGGATTGTCGTAGATATCGCTGTAGGCCACAAGACTGGAGAACATAACCACCAGCACCAGGCTCATAATACAACGTTGCTTCATCGTTTTGTTTCTGAGGTTCGACTTCAGTTCAATCTTCAGATACTCGCCAATAATGCCAAAACGATTGAAGAAGGCAAACTGAGACACTTTTTTCAGCTGCTTCTCCTTCTGCTTGGAGATCTCTTCATAGACATATTTGAACTGTAGGTGGCGATTCAGCATAAAGAGACCGCACAATGCCAGCAACACGATTGGCAGGAGCCACCAGGCCGTGTTGATTGTATGTATGAAATCAAGTGTGTGTTCGAAGCTCTTCTTATTCAGCGTGATGAGTGAAGGGATAAAAGGTATTGCATAGAGCAGCAGTCCCGGGATGATCCACAGCACGTTGCGATTGATGAGCGTACGGAAGAACAGATAAATCTGGCTGTTGAGGATAATCATCAGTTGTGCCAACAACAGAACGAAAAGCACCTGCAGGAACGTTGCCCCTGCAAAGAGCACAATAATGGCAAATGGGATAAACAGCCCCAACCACAAGAAGTTAAACCCGCTCAGATGGGAAGAAATGAGGAAGCACTCGATAGCTGAATAACGGGATATCGGCAGGAGAATATAGGGCTTGACCATCATGGCGGGCGTTGTCTGGAAAATAAACCGCAGCAGGAAGTCGATGGGCAGGATGATAATCATGGAAGTGATGAGCGTGCCCGCCTCACCATCGGCTGTCATTCCAATTATGATGCCATATAAGATAAGGTAAAGTACGAACATCGCCGCACCAAAGCCCATTAATACTTTAGCCCAGCGATTCTGTTCGAAGGCTGGATTACGCCTGTAACTGAGGTTGATATTTTTGCGTAAGAGCTTGTAGAGTTGCAGCTTGTTCATCTGAGGTCAATGATTTCAGCCTTGGGGAAGTCCTTGGCATTAAACTGAAAGAGATTATCGCTAAGAGATGACGTCTTCAGCTGGCTGATGATGATAGTGCTCCACTTATCCTTCATCTTCATCTTGACATGCGTAGGATGATAGGAACTTCTGTCGACAATGATATACATCTCCTGGATCTTACGGCTTTTATCGGTGGGCACCAGATGAACCTCGTATGCATTCTCCACCTTCTTCGACGACAGCTTGTAGCCTTTCTTATAGATGTTGATGAAGTTGTAGGGGTTGATGGCCTGCAACTGCGCCTCTGTGGGATTGCTGATGTTCACCTCATCGTTTCCTTTCATATAGGTCCACTGTGTTTTGCCGTCGAACCAGATGATGGCTTCGGGTGTGGTGGCGTGGAACTTATTCCCCTTGACTGCAATCTCGCCGTTGGAGGAACCAAACTGTTTGCTGATCATCTGGAAATGGGCCTGCACACCACCAGGATTACTTATGGTGGCAGCAGCTTTATCAAGTATGCGCTTGGCGCTCTCAGCCTTTGCTCCCACACACAGCAGGAGCATCATGATAAGGGCAAAATATTTTTTCATATCTTTTTAATTTAGTTTTTTATCTGAGTGAGGCGAGCAGATTATTGAGGCTCATCTCGTCTTGGATCATCACTTCGCGAGGCTTCGAACCCATTGCGGCTCCTACGACGCCAGCCTTCTCCAGCTGATCCATCAGACGACCAGCACGGTTGTAGCCGATGGCGAACTTACGCTGGATGAGAGAGGTGGAGCCGCTCTGGTTGATGACAATCAGTCGCGCTGCATCCTCGAAGAGCGGATCAAGATGCTGCATATCGACATCTTTATCGCCACCATCGCCAAAGTCAGCCTCAGGTGTGTCGGGCTCAGGCAGTTCGAACGGCATATTGTAACTCTGCTGTGCAGCGATAAATTCATTGATACGTTCTACCTCAGGCGTATCGACGAAGGCACACTGAACACGGATAGGCTCTGCACCACCAAGATAGAGCATATCGCCCTTTCCGATAAGCTGCTGGGCACCAGTGCGGTCGAGGATGGTCTTTGAGTCGATACCTGCCGATACCTTGAAGGCGATACGGGCGGGGAAGTTCGCCTTGATGTTACCCGTGATAATAGTGGTAGTAGGACGTTGGGTGGCAATCACCATGTGGATACCCACAGCACGTGCTAACTGGGCGATACGGGCGATAGGCAACTCAATTTCCTTACCTGCTGTCATAATCAGATCACCGAACTCATCGATAATCACTACGATATATGGCATGTATCCGTGTCCACCAAGTGGGGGAATCTTGCGCTCGATGAATTTCTTATTGTACTCCTTGATATTACGGGCCCCCACTTCCTTCAGCAGATCGTAGCGCGTATCCATCAGCTTGCATAAGGAATTCAGTGTGCGCACTACCTTGGTCACATCGGTGATGATAGGATCAGCGTCCTCATCGGGCACCTTTGCCAGGAAATGATTGATCAGCGGGTTGTAGATGGAGAACTCTACTTTCTTGGGGTCGACGAGTACAATCTTCAACTCTGCCGGATGCTTCTTATATAATAAAGAGGTGACGATAGCATTCAGTCCTACAGACTTACCTTGACCGGTAGCACCAGCTACTAATAGGTGTGGAGCCTTGGCCAAATCGAACATAAATACCTCATTTGTGATAGTCTTACCTACAGCACAAGGTAGTTCCATTTGACTTTCTTGGAACTTTTTCGAATTAAGGATTGATTCCATCGAGACAATTGATGGTTTGGCATTCGGAACCTCAATACCAATAGTTCCCTTGCCAGGAATTGGTGCTATGATACGGATACCGAGAGCCGAAAGACTCAATGCGATATCGTCTTCTAGTGAGCGGACCTTAGAAATACGCACGCCAGGAGCAAGGGTGATTTCATAAAGGGTAATGGTGGGGCCCACCGTTGCCTTAATACTTGATATTTCCACGCCAAAGGTACGCAAGACATCAACAATTCGGTTCTTATTAGCGGTCTGCTCAGCCATGTCGATATATGGCTTGCCGTCATTATCGTATTTCTTCAGCAGGTCGAGGGTAGGATAGCGGTAATTCTCCAGATCCTTCTTGGGGTCGTAAGGACCCTGGGCATCTAAGACGCCAAGCGTCTTCGAATCGGCTGTCTCCTCGCCGCCTGCCACTTCAACCTTCATATCGACATCATCGATGGGTTTAATGGGTTTAATGGGTTTGATGGGGTTAATGGGGGAGATGGGGTCATCGTTGTCTTGATAGCCTTTGTCTTTGATGACGGCATCGCCATTCGGCTTGAACTCGATGGACTGTTCTGTGGGGTCATCAAAGACCGTCGGGTCATCCTCAGTCTGAATCAGATTCTCATAGGATTCCTTCGGTTCGTTGGGGTCATTGTTGGTGACCTTGAATTTCACTTTATCAAGGAACTTTGTCGGATTCAGGATCTTGCGGATGATAAGAATGGTCTCAGCACTCAGATAGGTGAGGAAGGCGATGGCCGTCAGCGCTAAGATGGCTGTCAGACCCGGAGTGCCGATAAGGTTCTCAATAGCCTGCTGGATATAAAGGCCGTGATCGCCGCCAGGATTATAGCAGGCATCGCTGAAGAAGGGTGACAGGAACTTTGAGAACGTCACTGAACTCCAGATCATCAGGATCATGAGACACATGAACCATTTCAGCAGGTTCACGCGATATGCCTTGATAAGATGAATGCTCACCAGAAACAGGAAAATGGGAATGAAGAAGGCAGAGAGTCCGAAACTACGCTTGATGAAATACCACGCTGCATAGGCACCCACACTGCCACACGTATTGCTGAACTCATGATGCTCATTCATAATTTCACCCTCACGAGGCTCTTCTATCATGCTTTGATCAGCTGCACCTGTTGTGAAATAGGAGATAAAGGCCAAGGTGAGATAACCGGCTACCAGAAACAATAAGATGCCCAGGAGAAAGCCTAATTTCTCATTGCCAAAGATATTCTTAAAGCCTAATATATCTAAGAATCCAGATGGACGATTCTCTTTCTTTTCCCGCTTTTTCTTAACCATAATATGTATGCTTCCAAAAATTTTTCTGCAAAAGTATAGCAAAAAACTCAGATTTCATCATTTTTTCCCGTTTTTTTATGTAATTTTGCACCTGAAATGAAAAAAATAATCTATAACAGGTTCAATAAAGCATGGCTTGTGGATTTGCCGAGGGTGGTTTACAATGGTAAAATCATTGTGATCAACTCTTCAAACGAAGCTGAAAAGGCTGTTGATTATCTGCTGTCTATGTCCATTCTGGGGGTAGATACTGAGACGCGGCCTTCGTTTACTAAAAATCAACATTTCAAATGCTCCCTGCTTCAGGTGGCCACTCATCACAATTGCTTTTTGTTCCGCCTGAATTATATTGGAATGTCATCTCCCATTATTCGGCTGTTGGAAGATACGAAAGTGCCCAAAGTAGGACTCTCTTGGCATGATGACATCCACTCTTTGCAGGAACTGGGCAGGTTTACGCCTGGAAATTTCATCGATTTACAGCATCATATGCGTGAGATCGGTATTGAGGATCTCAGCCTTCAGAAATTATATGCCAACCTTTTTGGCGAGCGTATCAGCAAGTCAGAGCGTCTCTCAAACTGGGAGCGCGACGTCCTTCAGGAAAAGCAGGTGATGTATGCTGCCATCGATGCGTGGGCCTGTATCCAGCTTTACGAGGAGCTCGTCAGACTTAAAACAACTGGTGAGTATGAGCTTGTTGACGAACAAACGGAATTGGAGATAGAAGAAGATTTTAAGCTATATGAAGAACTTGCTGCTCAAAAGAGGTAAGGAAGAAAGCTTGTTGCGTTTCCATCCCTGGGTTTTCTCTGGCGCTATTCAGTCAGAAGATGCTGGCTTGGAAGATGGCGATCTGGTGCGTGTGCTGAGTTCTGATGGCCGTTTCATTGCTGTAGGACATTATCAGAAGGGCTCTATCGCCGTGCGTGTGCTGTCGTTCCGCGATGTGGCTATCGACGATGAATTCTGGTATTCCCGTTTGTCGTCGGCGTTGAATATGCGCATTTCCATCGGACTTGCCGATAATCCAGACAATAATACCTACCGACTGGTACACGGCGAGGGAGACAACCTGCCCGGACTAGTCATTGACATATATGGCCAGACAGCTGTGATGCAAGCACATAGCATCGGAATGCACCTTGCCCGTGTGAGTATCGCCGAGCAGTTGCAGAAGGTGATGCAGGGGCGCATCGAGAATGTATATTATAAGAGCGAGACCACTTTGCCTTTCATGGACGAGATGGAAAACGGCTTCCTTATCGGGGGTGACAATAATAATACTGCTGTGGAGAACGGTCTGATGTTCTATGTAGACTGGCTTCGCGGACAGAAGACGGGCTTCTTCGTCGACCAGCGTGAGAACCGTTCGCTACTGGAGAAATTCGCCAAAGACCGTAAGGTGCTGAATATGTTCTGCTACACAGGTGGTTTCTCGTTCTATGCCATGCGGGGTGGGGCAACATTGGTGCATTCCGTCGACAGCAGTGCGAAGGCGATTGAGCTCACAAACAGGAATGTGCAGTTGAATTTCCCCGGTGATGCACGTCATCAGGCTTTCTGCGAAGATGCCTTCAAGTATCTGGAAGGTGCTGATAAAAGATATGATCTGATTATCCTCGACCCGCCTGCCTTTGCCAAGCACCGTGGAGCGCTGCATAATGCGCTGAAAGGCTATACACGCCTGAACAACAAGGCCTTCCAGATTATCCAGCCTGGAGGAATCCTGTTCACATTCAGCTGTTCGCAGGTGGTCACCAAGGATCATTTCCGCAATGCCATTTTTACGGCTGCTGCCCAAGCAGGCCGCAAGGTACGCATTCTTCATCAGCTGCATCAGCCGGCTGATCATCCGATTAATATCTATCATCCCGAAGGCGAGTATCTGAAAGGACTTGTCCTTTATGTGGAATGAGAAATGATGAATGAGGAATGAGAAATGATGATTGCTTTGGTGAAAGGGTAGGAAAATATATTAGGGAGCAGCAATTGCTGTCTGCTGATGGTATGCATCTCGTAGCCTTGAGTGGTGGGGCTGACAGTGTGGCACTCCTGCTGATCTTGAAGCAGTTAGGCTATCGGATAGAAGCCGCCCATTGCAATTTTCATCTTCGTGGCGAAGAGTCTGATCGTGACGAGGCCTTTGTCTGCGCATTGTGTGAAGAGCAAAATATCCCAATTCATCGGGCTCATTTCGACACCAGGGAATATGCTGTCATGCATAAGTTGAGCATCGAGATGGCGGCCCGTGAACTCAGATACCGTTATTTTGAACAGTTGCGCCAGGACATTGGCGCCGAGACCGTCTGCGTGGCTCATCACCGTGATGACGCGGTGGAAACCTTGCTAATGAACCTGATGAACGGGACTGGTATTCACGGCCTTACGGGCATCCGTCCTAAGAACGGTCACATTGTCCGTCCGCTCCTATGTCTCAGCAGAACGGAGATAGAAGAATTTCTTCATTCCATCGATCAATCCTACGTCACCGACTCTACCAATGCTGTCGACGACGTGCTCCGTAACAAGATCCGCCTCCATCTGATTCCGTTAATGCAGCAGATTTTGCCGAAATCATCGGAGAATATCGCCAGAACAGCCTCATATATTAAAGAGGTGGAGAAGGTATATGATGATGCGATTGAAACAGATATTTCCAACCTTGTAACTGAATTACAACCTGGTCATTGTTCTGCCGACACGCGTGAGGCCTATGCCGTTAGTATTGCGAATCTGCTGGCATTACCATCGCCTGAGTGCTTCCTGTTCGAATGGTTGCGACCCTATGGTTTCAACTCCACACAGATTCTACAGATTGCCGAGAGCCTTGATGCAACGTCTGGCAAGACTTTCAACTCAGCCACCCACGTGCTCTATATAGACCGTGGCACCATCGTGGTAACATACGATTTTCAGCCTGCACCACCCATGAAGATTCCTGAGGCAGGGGTCTATCATTTTCAGGGAAATGCGAAATACAAATTCACTATAACTGAAGATATAGATATTTTAAAATCAGATGATTACGCTACATTGGATAAAGAAAAGATAGAGTTTCCTCTGACCGTCAGAATCATCCAGCCAGGCGACCGTTTCATACCCTATGGCATGAACGGTTCGAAGCTTGTGAGTGACTATCTCACCGACCGTAAGATCAGTCTCTGGTCCAGACGCAGTCAGATGGTTGTTACCGATGCCAAGGGTGAAATCCTGTGGCTGGTGGGCCGTCGCATCAACCATCGTTTCCGTATCACACCCTCTACCACGTCAGTCCTGAAAATAGAGTTATTGTAATCTCGTTCATTTTCCTTCAAAAAGTTTTGGAGGTTTCTTTTTTTTGTTGTAATTTTGTGGCCGAAAGCGTAATGTGAAGCAATGACACTGATCATAGTCATATTATTACTCTTCGGATATCTGCTGATAGCGACAGGTCATCTGACAGGTGTTAACAAGGCTGCCATAGCCATGTTTCTTGGTACGGTGGGGTGGGTGCTCTATATTTGTTGGGGAGCCGATTTTGTCATGTCGCAACACCCTCGTGAATATGCCGACTATCTGGCTGGCGAGGAACCATCGAGCAGTGCTGTGAAATACTATATCTGCAATGAAATCTTTCTGAACTATGTAGGTCGTGCCGCAAGTATCGTTATGTTCCTGCTGGCCACGATGACCATCATCGAGATCCTCGACAACAACGGTTGTTTCGATTTTGTTCAGAAATGGATTAAGACCCATAATCCCAAGCGCCTGCTCTGGACCATTACTATTGCCACCTTCATCATCTCTGCCAATCTGGATAACCTTACTACGGCTACGATGATGCTGGTCATTATGCGTGGCATCGTGCAGAACCGTCGTCAGCGCATGCTCATTGGCAGTGCCATTGTGATAGCAGCTTGTTGCGGTGGCTGTTTTACCGTGATAGGCGATCCTTCAGGCTTGTTGTTGTGGGGAAACGGTGCCGTCACAGCCACTCATTTTTCTGCTTTTTTAGCCATACCGGCTATCATGGCGTGGGTCATCCCTACCATTTTGATTAATCTTCAATTGCCTGAAAGCTTAGACACCCAATGGTCGCCGATGCCTTATAGGGGCGATGAGACCAATCTGAGCCCCTGGCAGCGCATTCTGATGTTGTTTGTGGGTATCGGTGGATTGTGGTTCATTCCCACCTTCCATAATATCACCAAACTGCCTCCGTTCCTTGGTGCCCTTTGTGTGCTGAGTGTGTTGTGGGTGGTCAACGAGGCATTTAATCGTAAGTTGATGCTGGCCGACCGTATGTCGGAGCGTCGTACACCGCAGGCCATGAAATACGGTGCTATCCAGCAGATGCTCTTTGTGATGGGAATCATGCTTGGTATGGGTGTGGTCATGGAGACAGGTGTTTTCGGCGATGTCTCTTCATGGATCGACTTCCATATCCACAATATCTGGATCGTGGGTGCGTTGTCAGGCCTCCTTTCCAGTTTAGTCGATACATTTACCATTGCCATTAGCGATATCTCGCTATATCCCGTTCTGGAATATCAACAGTTAAGTCTCTGGGCCGATGCCGATTATATGGGTAACTTCGTGGTGAATGGTGCCTATTGGTTGGTCGTTGCTTTCTCCACAGCAGTGGGAGGCTGCCTGTTGTCGGTGGGTTCTACCAGTGGTATAGCGCTGATGAAGATGGAACATCTCAAATTGGGCTGGTATCTGAAGAATATCTCTCCTAAAGTGTTAATAGGATGGCTGGTAGGATTTGGAATCCTTTGGCTCGAAATATATTTATTTAACTAAACTATAAGATTTATGACGAAAATCAAGACAATCGGTATTCTGACATCAGGTGGTGATGCACCTGGTATGAATGCCGCCATTCGTGCCGTCACCCGAGCCGGTATTTATAATGGTTTTAGCATCAAGGGTATCTATCGTGGTTATGATGGTCTGATCAAAGGCGAAGTAAAGGAATTTACGACTGAGAATGTCAGTGGTATCATCACTCGTGGTGGCACTATTCTGAAGACTGCGAGAAGCAAGGAATTTATGACGATGGCTGGTATGAAGAAAGCCTATGAGACCTGTAAGAAAGAGAAGATTGATGCCTTGGTCGTGATTGGTGGCAATGGTTCGCTGACAGGTGCCCGTAATTTCGGCATGGAGTTCGACTTCCCCTGCATCGGTCTGCCGGGCACTATTGACAACGACCTCTATGGCACAGACAACACCATTGGTTATGACACAACCATGAACACCATCATGGATTGTGTCGACCGCATCCGTGATACGGCCAACTCTCACGAGCGCATCTTCTTTGTCGAGGTGATGGGGCGTGATGCCGGCTTCCTGGCGCAGAACTGTGCCATCGCTTGTGGAGCAGAGGCCGCCATCGTTCCTGAGGAGGTGACAAATGTCGACCAGCTGGCAGCCTTCATGGGTCGTGGCATCCGTAAGTCTAAGAAATCCTGTATCGTCATTGTGTCAGAGAGTCCCAAGTGCGGTGCCCTTTATTATGCCGACCGCGTAAAGAAGGAGTTCCCCGAGTTTGATGTGCGTGTGTCCATCCTGGGTCATCTGCAGCGTGGTGGTACACCCTCTGCCCGTGACCGTATCCTCGCTTCCATCACAGGCGTCGGTGCCATTGAAGCCATCAAACAGGGCCAGCGTAACATCATGGTCGGTGTGCGCAACAACGATGTGGTATATGTTCCCTTTACAGAGTGCATCCGTACCGACAAGCGTTTCGACAAGCGTCTCATTACCGTCCTCGACGAACTGAGCATCTGACCATCTATGCCTGATATTAAGAAAATCGTTCTGACGGGTGGCCCTTGTGCTGGCAAGACCACCGCCTTAGTAAAGATAACCGAATACTTCTCCGGTTTCGGCTATAAGGTGTTCAACGTGCCTGAGGTTCCTACCATCTATAGCACGGCAGGCTGGAACTACCTTACACCCAACCGCGACCTCTACTATCAAGGTGAACGGGCTATTCTCGAGACGCAATTAGCACTCGAGAATCAGTTCCTTCATCTGGCAGAGGTATGCACCAAGCCGGTGCTCATCATCTGCGACCGTGGTACGATGGATATCTCGGCCTATATCAAGCCCGAGGAGTGGCAGGAGATTACTGCCATGGCAGGCACCAATCCAAACGAACTCCTGGAGCGTTATGATGCCGTGCTCCACCTGGTAAGTGCGGCCGACGGTGCCGAGCAGTATTACACCACCGCTACCAACGCCACCCGCTACGAGCAGGCCAATGAAGAGGGCCTCCGCATCGCGCGCGAGCTCGATAAGAAGGTCATCAAGGCTTGGACGGGACATCCCCATCTGCGTGTCATCAATAACCACGATGATTTCGAGAACAAGCTCAACCGTGTGCTGAAGGAAATCTCGAAAGTAGTAGGTCTGCCGCAGCCTGTTCAGGAAGAGCGCCTCTACCGTGTGGAGATTGTGGGAGAGATTCCCGAGTGTTCGGAGAGTGAGATCACTCAGACCTATCTTGTGGCAGAGCCTGGCTGTGAGGTACGC
>Ga0310690_10007264_pt1 | contig 14322 bp, 12 predicted proteins | sample AusTroGonzalo_MG_2_FD_207661 | JGI IMG/M metagenome (GOLD analysis project Ga0310690, IMG submission 207661) | Bovine rumen microbial communities from tropical cattle in Woodstock, Queensland, Australia - Gonzalo_04 (v2) (version 2) | ecosystem: Host-associated > Mammals > Digestive system >...
GATTCTTGATTAGGTTGATTATCAGTACGAAAAGAACTAGCAAAACTTATGCCAGATCAAAATTTTTGTTATATCGCAGATTCTGCATATTGTCCTTATTGAAGAAAGAAACCAGAACAGCTACAAGATAGATGTAGAAAGCTGACTAATTTTTTGATTGAACAATGAAACTGTGATTTAATTGTAGTCGCATGTAATACCGCTACGGCTGCAGCTATCGAAGTTTTGAGATCAGAATATTCTATTCCATTTGTATGAATGGAACCAGCTATAAAACCAGCAATACTTCATTCTAAAACTTGAGTAGTTTGAGTCTTAGCAACCGATTGAACTTTCAAATGAGCCTTATATCATAGAACATTGACCCAATTTCAATGAGACGTAAAAGTAATAGAAGAAGTTTGAGATTGATTAGTTGAACTTGTAGAACAAAACAGAACAGAAGGTGAAGAAGCCAAAAAACTACTAACAAAATATTTGACTCCCATGATAAATGCAAATGTAGATCACATAGTACTTTGATGTACCCACTACCCTTTCCTAATCAATACAATAGAAGAAATATTAAAAGAAAACAATATGTTAGATAAAATTACTGTTGTAAATCCAGCACCTGCTGTTGCATTGCAAACTCAAAGAGTATTAGAAAGTTTAAATATACCTAAAAATAATCAATCACGTAATTATTTTTATTCTACATGAGATGAAACTATACTCAAATCATTTGTAGAAAAGATTACTAAAGAAATAAAAAATAATACCGATAACGTATCTCTAAACGATCATTATAAACACCTCAAGATTTAAATAACTTGATATTTTTGATTAAATTATTAGTATTTTTAGCACTAAAATAAAACAATAAAAAAGGAGGTGTGTGAGAAATGTTAGTATTGATCAAAAACTTTTTGGGAGGAGCCGCATGTGGAGCTATGATTGCATTGGGTTTTGCATTATTCAAGAACATGGTAACTTTCAAAAAGGAAGAAAAACTTCAAGCAAGCCAAATCCTAATTTGGGTTATCATTGGCTTCCTTGTAGGAGGTTCTCTAGGAGCTGTCTACTTTACATGAGTATAATTCTCCAATAACACTACTAATTTACGTTCCAGATAACTGGAACGTTTTTCATTATAAGAACGATCAAACAATGCTTAACTTTTACTGTAAAATATGTAATTTAATACTGCTAGGTTGGTAGTATTGTGCTAATGGGTAGCACGACGACTTAGCGCTAACTTCAAAATGTTGCAGTATGATGATTGCATTTATTCAAAAAAATAATATATTAAAATCACTCGTTTATCAACATCCAGAATATTTATGCCAAATAACGAACCATTAGCATACTACCTCCGTCCAACTACTCTCGATGAAGTAGTCTGACAAGAACAAACTAAACTTTCCATCCAAAAATTTCTCGAAAACTGACAAGTTCCTTCAATGATTTTTTGGTGAAGTCCAGGATGTGGAAAAACTACAATTGCTAATGTACTCTCACACCAATTACAAGCAGATTTTTTTGAACTTTCATGAGTAAAAAGCAAGAAAGAGGATTTGAATACAATTCTCGAACATGCAGAAAAGAATAAAGCTTACTGAAAAAAGACTCTCCTATTTTTGGATGAAATCCACCGTCGAAATAAAGCTCAACAAGATTCTCTCCTTCCTTTTGTAGAAAGTGGATTAATCACATTAATCTGAGCCACAACTGAAAATCCAAGTTTTACAATTAACAACGCCTTACTTTCACGTGCAAAAGTTATAGTTTTCGAAGCATTAAAACCTGAGGATATTATTACATTTTTCCATAATAACCAAGAAAAGATTCACTCACGCTATCCAAATATTGAAATCACAGAAGAGAATCTGACTACTATTGCGAATTTAGCTAATTGAGATTTAAGAAACGCATGTAATCTCCTAGAATCATCAATCATGCTTAGTACTGATTGAAAAATAAATGATGAAATAATCCAGAAAGCCTTCGGAAAACCAATGTATTATGACCGTGACTGAGAAGAACATTACAATATTATTTCTGCCATTCATAAATCATTACGTGATAGCGACCCTCACGCTGCTTGCTACTGGATCCAAAGAATGTTGGTTTGATGAGAAGATCCTCGCTATATTGCTCGTCGTCTACTACGTTTTGCTAGTGAAGATATTTGACCAGCAGATAATAATGCTCTACTACTAGCAAATCAGGTCTATGATGCTGTACAAAAAATCTGAATGCCAGAATGCAGAGTTTTTCTATTCCAGTTAGCTTTGTATTTATGAAAAGCTCCTAAAAATAATATTTGTGATAGAATCGATAGAGAAACTATGAAAGATGTAGAAAAATATGGAAACTTACCAGTTCCTATGCAAATTCGTAACGCACCAACTAAATTAATGTGAGAATTATGATACTGAAAGTGATATGAATATGCGCATGATCATCCAGAAAACCGCCAAGCTGATTGAACTATCAAAATGAATAATCAGCATTTTCCAGATGAATTAAAATGAAGAAAATATTTCTAACCCACTTTTTTTGTCACAAAATAGATTATATTTCGTATCCTTCAGTGGATAATTATTTTATCTAGTTGTAAACCAATGTAAAGATGCGACAAAAGAGACAATATTGTTTTATTTTATACCATGAGCTTGATGTATAAGCAGATTTTTTCTTGGACACAAATACATCAAGCTGCATAACGGAAAATGCAGCTTTTTTTAACCCCGTTTTTAACAATTAATTATATAAACATGACAACAACTGACAACCGTGAAAACAAGGTAACATTACGAATGGTGGTAAAATACTTTATCAAAAAAAGTAAACCTTATAAGTGGCTAATTCTCTTAAGTTTAATATGAAGTATAATCATTGCATGAATATCAATACTATCGCCTATTTACCAAACAAAACTTGTAGATATAGTATCTATGACGTGAGTAGAAAAGCCTGAATTAGTTTCTATGCTCCTAAAAGTTTTACTAATCATTCTTTTATTAGATTTAGCGAATATTTGAGCTCGAAGACTTGTGTGATTCCCTATGATAAAATATGAAAATGATGCCACAAAAGATATTTATGAAGAATGTTTCCAATACTTACATAAACACTCATACAGATTCTTTTCGAACAATTTGTCTTGATCTTTAATTAGAAAAGTAGGTAAATTGGCTTGATCTTACGAAACTGTTGTAGATAGATTCATATTCCAAGTACTAAATATGATTATATTCATACCTATGACCATAATCATAGTAATGAGAGAAAATATAAAAATCTGATTCATATTTATGATATTTGTTATAATTTATACAACATTACAAATCATATTCTTCAATATCACAAAGAAATATGAAATAAAAGCTAACGAGGAAAATTCAAAAACTACATGAGAATTATCAGACTCTATCATAAATAATTTTAATGTACTAATATTTGCCTCATTACCATATGAATTTAAGAGATTCAGAGAAACCCTAACATGATGGATGAATATTAGATGAAAGCAACGAAGAATATGAGAACGAACATTTTTTGCTACTTGAATGACAACATGTATCTTCAGTATTTGATCAATATACTTTGCTATCAAGGCTCGATGAAACTGACTAATTCCAGCATCTGTAATAATTTTGGTACAACTATATGTAATAAAAATAGCTAATCAATTATCAGAATTAAGATATATACTAAAATCTCTTAGTAGAGCCTTATGAGAATCTACAGAGATGCTTGAAATATTAAATACTCCACATGAAATTCAAGATCATTCAAATAAAAAACTAAAAGTCTGAAGTTGAAAGATAGATTTTGATAACGTAACATTCAACTATATCGAATGAAAGAATGTATTCGAAAACTTAAACTTATCCATTAAACCTTGAGAAAAAGTTGCAATAGTCTGAGCTTCTGGAAGCTGAAAAACTACACTTATCAAATTGTTATTCAGGTTCTTTGATATTCAATGATGAAAGATTTTAATTGATTGACAAGATATTTCCCAAGTTGCTCAGGATTCACTCAGATCACAATTATCCATGGTACCTCAAGACCCAATTCTATTCCATAGAACTATCAAAGAAAATATTGCGTACTGAAGGCGTAGTGCTACAGATAAGGAAATCATTGCTGCTGCAAAAATGGCAAAATGCCATGATTTCATATCTGAATTAAAAGATTGATATGATAGTTTTGTATGAGAAAGATGAATCAAGCTTTCATGATGAGAGAGACAAAGAATTGCAATTGCTAGGGCGATATTAGAAAACAAAAACATTCTAGTAATGGACGAAGCTACATCATCACTAGATTCTGAATCTGAAAAATACATTCAAGATGCTATGGATGAAGCAATGAAAAATAAAACTTGTATTATAATTGCACACAGACTATCTACTATAGCGAAAATGGACAAAATTATAGTAATGGACAAATGAAAAATAGTAGAAAAATGAAGTCATAATGTTTTGATTCAAAATAAAGATTGAATTTATCATAAATTGTGGTCTATTCAATCAGGATGATTCTTAGTTAACGAAGATAATCAATAAAAAAATCCCAGCCAAAAGCTGGGGTTTTTTATACACAATAAAAAAAATTATAACAATAAAAAATACTTGACTTTTTATGTAAAAAATATATATTATGTTCAATGCTAATATTGGCAGATAAATAAAAAAAGCAGAAGAAATGAAAAAGCTTATTTTCATCGCCTTCGTGGCGATCGCTACTATCGCAGCCATGGCAAGCTGCATCGACCCTGTACACAACGGAGACCCCGTAGACACAAGTTTTTCAACGGGGTTCCCCCTCGACCAGTTCCGTGAACTCGGCCAAGCCGGAGACACTGCTGCTCAGCAGCAGCTGGTGGACCAGTACCGTCGCCAACTCACGGCCAACGTGGTACGGCGCTACCCCAACATCCAGGATGAGAAGAACATCAAGTTCGTCCTCGGATCTGGATATGCCAAAGATGTCTTGACTGGCTCCGGCAAGACCCACAGCGGACAATTCAAAAATGAACTGATCATCGTCATCGATGATCCAAACGTTCATGAAGTTCTCTTCGTAGCGTGCGGTAACGGCATGCTACGACCGCTCAAGTACTACGACAGCATCGACCTCGGCACCGCCGAACAATGGCGGTTCACCATCAAGGAGGGAGAGAGTCTGGCAACGTACATCCCCACACTCACTGAGTGGGGAAAGACCGCCGAAGACCTCGGTATCCCTATCAAGGACAAAGATGGTAATGTCGTCAATTCTGATACTTACCTGAACCACTTAGGTAAGTGGGAGTCTCTCCTCTTCACAGGAGACGTAATCGATCTCGTCGCCGGCAGGGTCTATAACAAGGCCGGCCAAGAGGTTGACTTCGCTAGGCGTATGGCCGAGACTGAGAAGGCCAATGCCAAAGCGGCTAAGAACAAGGGTCGGAAACGGAGGTAGCATCTACCTCTAGCCACAGAATCACCCCAGGATTTTCCTAGGGTGATTTTTCAAAAATAATATTGCAAACGAAACAATTTTTCCTATAGATTAATTGATTGGAAAATCAAATTTCTATCTTTTATATTATCAAAAAGATTATGGACTTAAACGCCTATCAACAACAAATGGAAAAAGCTATTGCTTACCTAGAAAATGAGTTTAAATGAATGCAGGTTTGAAGAGCTACTACATGATTAGTAGAAAATCTGAATGTAGAAACAGACTATGGAACTATGAAAATGAATGGAATTGCTTTGATTACTACACTCGATCATGCAACAATTAAAATTGAACCATGGGATAAATCAGCCGCAAAACATATTGCAAATGCAATTTATGAAGCAGACTTATGAGTATGAGTAGATAATCAGGGTTCTCATATTTTGGTAAAAGTTCCTCAATTAACACAAGAAAGAAGAGAGCAAATTGCCAAAAATATCAAAGCTATGTGAGAAGATACTAAATGAAACATTAGAAAAGTTAGACAAGATGCTATGAATGATACTAAAAAATCTTTTACTGCAAAAGAAATATCAGAAGATGAACACAAAGCTAATGAATCAAATATAGAGGATTTAACTAAAAAAATGAATGCAAAAATTGATGAATTGGTAAAAGCTAAAACTGAAGAGGTTATGAAAATATAAAAAATCAGATTTTATTTCTAGTTTTATAAAGTATGAATATTTGGAATATTTTGGTAAGTCAGATATTATATCGTCCAGTTTTCAATGTTCTCATAATTTTCCTTGCAATTTTTTGAGGACATTTATGGATTGCTATAGTATTGCTTACTCTACTGGTTAGATGATTAATGTATAAATCTTCGGCTGCATCAAACAATATGCAACAAGGAATGAGTAATATCCAACCTAAAATTGAAGAATTACAAAAGAAATATGCTGATGATCCTCAGAAGCTCAGCGAGGAAACAATGAAAGTATTCAAAAATGAATGAAAATGACCTTTTAAGGGATGTATAACTATGCTTATCCAGATTCCTGTATTTATATGACTATATCGTGTTATATTAGCGATTTCTCAAATGGGAACATGAGATATCGAAATAATCAATACAATACATGGTTGGCTATATAGTTTCTTCTATTCTTTTGGAGAGAGATACATTGATATTCAAAATATCAAATCAAACTTCTTGTGAATCAACTTATACGATAAATGAAACTGGATTCTGACAATTATCGTTACTGTTCTGTATTACTTACAGATGCAGTTGACTCAGCTTACTCAGAATAAAAAATCTATGCCAAAAGTTCCAGGAGCTACTATGCCAGATATGAGCAAGATGATGTGAGGAATGAATATCTGAATGAGTCTTATGATGTGATTAATGGTATTCTGACTAAATTCAGCTGTTGGACTTTATCTTTTGACTTCGTGTCTATTCAGTATTTGCCAATACTGTCGAAGATATAGGGCAATTCTTAGAGCTAAATGGAATGAAAAATTCCACAAAGACCAACCAACAATAATTGAACCAGGTAAATAATTCTACCGTCATTCTGAGCGTAGCGAAGAATCTTTGGTATCTTCACCATACAACACGCAAGATTCTTCGTTACACTACGTTCCATTCAGAATGACAGAATACATTTTATTCTTTCATTAATTCAACCATGAAAAAAACATTAGAAAATTTGGCTAGAGCTTTCGCATGAGAATCTCAAGCTAGAAATCGTTATACAATCTATGCAAGCGTAGCCAGAAAAGCTGGATATTTACAAATTGCAAACGTATTTCTCGAGACAGCTGAACAAGAAAAAGAACATGCTGAATGGCTATTCAAAATGATGCAAGAATTTGTAGAAAAAGAGTGAGTAGAAATGCCATACATCGATATAGAAACTACAACTATGATTAAATTCTGAGATACTAAAACAAATTTAGAGACAGCAATAGCTGGAGAATATGAAGAATGGGCTGATATGTATCCTGAATTTGCAAAGGTTGCAGAAGAAGAATGATATCCTCAATTTGCTGCCAGAATTAGAGCTATCATGGTTGCCGAAAAGCATCACGAAGAAAGATATAAAAAACTTCACGATTTAGTAAAAGATGACTTAGTATTCAAGAGAGATGAAGAAATTTACTGGACTTGTACAAAATGTGGATATGTTTGGAAAGGTAAAGAACCTCCAAAGGTTTGCCCATTATGTGGACATGATCAAGGTTATTATGTAAAAATGAACGAAGATTTCTAATTAAAATTTCATAATTCAAAGAAAACCTTAGCTAATCACTAAGGTTTTTTATTTAAGTTTATTTTAAGTTTTATGATTATAATGCCCAACGTTTCCATGAGGAAACATTCTCAACGAGAATCTTTTAATCTTTAATAACATAAAGATGAACACAAAATGAAAAAGATTAGCTGCGGTTTTATGACTTTCAACTGTGGTATTAGCTACAGGAGTAGGAGTCTATGCAGCGAAAAATGATGCTTCACTTACCGGAGCATTTGATAAAAACAGACCTCAAATGATGCAGCAATTCGGTTCTGGAGAGATGATGAAACCTCCAAGAATGGATTGAATGAATCCAGAAGAATGAATGCCAAAATGAGAAAAAGAAAACCGATTCTGATTTGCATTCATTGATGAAGAGAATCTAACTGATGCTCAGAAAGAAGAGATTGAGAAACTTCAAGAAGAAAGGGATGAAGCCATCAAAAAGATTAACGATGAATTCTTTGATAAACTTGAAAAGTTTATTTCAGAAGAGAAATTGGAAGACTACGAAAATTTCGTAGAAAATCACGAAAATATGAAATGAATGCCCCATGAAAAATGAGAACACAAAATGAAATGAGATTGCCCAATGAAAAATATTCAGAAACCAAAAAATGCTAATGAAGAATAAAAAATATTAAATTAACCAAAGATTGAGCGGAAGTTTTGATAGTTCTTTCGCTCTTTCTTTATTCTATGTAAAAGAACTTTCCATTTCAAAAGTATTTAACTTTGAAAATCTAGAAAAAATTTATAATCTACAACTAATTTACTATGAATCCAAAGATGCTAAAAAATCTGAAAACTTCGTCCAGAATTAGTCTAAAATTCACGTTATTTACTATCGTGATAGTTTTTATATTCTGAGTTTTAGCTAATTTGATATTTTTCAGAATGTGGTACTGAACATTGGAAAGAGATGAATGACCTAGATGACCAGAAAATTGATTTATGCGTGAACCGGATAGGAATCAAGAAAGGCCAGAGAGAATGGAATTTCAACCACAAAATCCAGATGAAGATTTTGAAGAATTTAGGAACAGATTTATTGATCGTTTATCTCTTACTATAGATTCTGAAGAATTTGAAGACTTAAAAAGTAATACAGTATTTATGCAGATAAGTAAATTATGAGATGAATACTTTTTCTATGACACTCTGGAAAATAATAGAATCGTAGTAAAACATATTACTCCAAATGTACAGGCTCAAAAGAATTTACTTCTGACTTCTATTTATTTGCTTATATTCTCTGCAATATTATCATATATCGTTTCGTTATATTTCGTGAAAACTTCTTTACGTAAACTGAACGATTTAGTAGATTATGTAAAATGATTGAATCTAAATAATTTGGATAGTAATTTTGAGATTACTTGACCTGAAAACGATGAAATCAATATCCTAGCATCCAAAATCAATTCAGCTACGGACAAGATTAACAAACAGACTTTAGCTTTGAAAGATTTTATTTCTAATGCTTCTCACGAGCTTAGGACTCCCCTAATGAGTATAAATTCAGAGATAGATTATTCTTTGAAGTCTAAGGAATATAAAGAATGAATGGAAAATATAAAATGAGAAATTCTAAATCTGAATAATCTTTTGGACGAATTGGTTTTGATTAGTAAATTAGATTCAGATACAGAATTGAAAAAATCAAATAAGAATATTTCAGATGTAGTTTCTTCTGTTTCAAAAATGATAGAAAAGAAATACAAAGATAAATGATTAAAATTAGAATTAAAATGTGATGATGTAGAAAAAATGGTTCATAATAGTAGCTTTGAAATCATAGCAAAAAATCTAATAGAAAATGCTTTTAAATATACAGATGAATGAAGTATCAAAATAACTTTGAATGATAAAGAATTTATCGTAAAAGATACATGAAAATGAATTAAAAAAGAGAATTTAGATAAAGTTTGGGATAGATTTTGGCAGGAAGATAGTTCAAAAACTGATGTTACAAGTTTTGGATTATGATTGTATTTAGTGAAATTATTAGTTGAAAAGCATTGATGGAATATTGAAGTTAAATCAACTGAATGAAAGTGAAGTGAATTTAAAATTACACGATAGTCATTCTGAGCGTTAGCGAAGAATCCAGGAAACGTGATGCAAATGGATTCTTCGGCTCGTTTCTCTCGCCTCTGAATGACGATTACACACAAAATATACATTTACCACATAATAAAAGCCCATGAAAGTTCTACTCATAGAAGATAATAAAACGATAGCAAATAATATCAAAAAATACTTAGAATTAAGTGATTTTGAAGTTCTGATTTGTGAGAACTGATTATTCTGATTAGAAGTAGCTAGAAATAATGACTTTGATATTATTCTACTTGATCTCATGCTTCCATGAATGAGTGGAGAAGAAATATGTAAAAAAATAAAGGCTGAAAAAGATATTCCAATTATTATGACTACTGCCAAATGACAGTTGGAAGATAAGTTGGAATGATTTGAATTATGAGCAGATGATTATCTTGTTAAACCTTTTGATTTAGAAGAATTGGAAGCAAGAATTAAGGCTTTAACTAGAAGAAAACAGAACGAAAGCAAACCTATTAAAAAGTGAAATATCACTATTGATATTCAGAATAGAAAAATTTTGAAATGAGAAAAAGAAGTTAAGCTAACCGTGAAAGAATACAACATTTTGGAATGCTTAGTAAAAAATATTTGAATGCCTTTGTCTAGAACAGATATCATTCAAGAAGTTTGGTGATGAGATTCGTTATTTGATGATGATGGAAAATTAGATGTTTATATTTCCACACTTAGAAGCAAATTAGGGAAGGACATCATAGAAACTGTTAAATGATTTGGTTATAGAATGAATAAGTAAGTTTTTAAGCAATCGCTATCTGAGTAGCTAAAGCCCTTTCTTTGATTCTATCGAAAATTACATTCTTCTCTGAATGTTCAAGCTGAAAAATATCGTATCTATTCTGCATATTCAGTCGAATAGATTCAGAAGTTCATAAAGCACGAGAAAGTCTGACTGCCCAATCAGCATTTATATTTCTTTTTCATGTAATAATATAATTAACCTCCTCTGGAGATTTTTCTATTAATTCAGCAAAATATTTCTGACTTCGCTTTCTAAATTTTAATTCTTTGGCTAATAATTCTCATGGATGCTCTGGTCTCATGTTGTTTAGCTACAAGATATAAAATTATTTTCCATATTTATGTTTATTATAATCGAATATATCTATGATAGTAATCGTACCATTCTCCTCTTTTCTAAAGTAGATTCTTCGTCATTTACTCCCTGCTCTAATGGTATATTCATTATCGCCGAATGGTGGCTCTAACTTTTCACAATGTAGGAATCAAAATGCATAAAGATCTCTCATATCACTAGCATCTTCAATTCTGTTTACTCATTTCAAGAAATCTTCAACGATTTTGGAAGTGTATCATTTTGGAGCTACAATTTCTACCTTATCGAGATTCATTTCATAGATTTCTCTCAGTTCTTTCTTGGAGATATAAACTTGCATATCAATTTTATCTAGAAGAATAAAATTTTTTATGCGATTAACATTATAGTTAATTTTTTATGAAATGCAACAATTTATTAACATTTTTGTTAATCGATATTTTATGGCATTTAACCAATCCAAATTTTTTGGACTTTTTCATTATAAGAATATAAAATTTATTGTCAAATCTATTTTTGACAGAATATATTGTCACATAAAGCTGAGATTAAAAAAGCTGACTTCGTAAGGAGTCAGTTTTTCAAGTTTTATTTTATAAAATTTATCATATCAATTAATTTCATCAAACGAATTGTTTCTGTTAAAGAAATTATCATTTTTTGGTAATGATTAATATCGTCAAAAGACATCTCTCTTCATTTTCTATCTTTAAATCGGCGTTGAGCTGGTTGATATCATCAAATATAAAATTCTCGTGCTTCTTTTGGTACATTATCAAAATACTTATCGCCATTGATATACACTTTATTATTGTTGTAGTCTGTAAATGCTATAATATCTTCTCATTCTCCAGAATATACAGCAATATCTGATTTTTCGCTAAGTTTAGGGTGTTGTAATAAATGGAATAATCTAAGTTCTCTTCACTTTTCTACTAAATACCAAAATGTTGACCTATCAACGTCAAATGGAATTCTTGGAAAATCAATTTTCAAAAATTCTTTGTAAGTTTCACGATATTTACGAGAATGTAAAACTGCATAAATATAGTCAAATAAATCTGTTGGTGTAAATTCTGTTCATTTTCAAGATAATAAACTTTCTTCAAGTTTAGCTTTCTGATTACATTTCATTCATAGTTGATTTTCAATTTGAACAAGTAATTCAGCATTAAAATTAGGACGATATTTTTCTCAATTTAATAAACTTTCTTCATCTTCATAGAGATAAAGTGGGAATAAATACGTTTGAAATCAATAAAAATTCAAATCTAATAAATATTTAGTAACCATAACAGTGTTAAATTCTTTAGAATCCACAAGTCATCTCATTATACATAATCATACATTATTATATTTAATCATGTGTTGCATTGTTTTTTCTCTAGGTCTTCATATAAACCCTCAAGATTTTTTTGTATGCACTGTATATCTTTCATCAAAGAGTTTATACGAAACTTTAGATATTTGATAATTTTTTGAACATATATCTGCTTTGGCATTTGAGCATTTCCATATTCCATCTTTTAATTTATATTTCTGTTTTAACTGTTCTTCCGATAAATTAAGAAAATCTTCAACAATCAATTTCATGGATTGCTCTGTAAATTGAACGGCGATTGAATCATTCTTAGTCTGTACTCATGAGTTATAATTAACAAAAAATTCATCTATTTTTATTCATTTATCATATTTTTTCTGTTTTCCAAAATCCTTTGGTACAAAGAAATGGTATTCTTTATCTGGATTTAACTCATTCCACTCAATATTTCATATTTCACTTTCCCGTAATCTATCATATTTTACGCTTCTTTTTCACCAACTGTCATAATGAAAAACTTGAGCTTCTCAACTTTTTTTATTTCCTGTTTTTACAGCAAAAATTATACATACTCCCTGCATTATATCAAAAACATTTTCATCTTTACTTCAGTCTGGACATACTTCTTTTTTCTTAGTGCTTCAATGTAAATCGTATATATATATTTTATCAAACAACTGCAAAAGAGATTTTCTCATTTGACGATGAGTCACTCAATTTATATAACTATTGTTTGTAATCATTCAAATTACTCATGATTTATTTTTTTCTATAAAATATTGAGCATATCTGATAAATTTTATATAGTCATCATCAAGAGTTGTTTTTTTCTCATTTAATCATTTTTTATAGTCTTTTATCAAATTTTGAATCCATTTTCATTTATTACAGCTACTTACCGAATATGGAGGATTTCAAGTAATTACCATTATTGGAGCGTCCCTTTTTATTTCATTAGCTTTTTCTGCTTCACGAGCAAAAGACTGAACGAACAAAGTTTGTGAATTTTCATCAGGTTCTTCTAATGAATTTGTTAAATAAACATTTAATCTTTGTTTTAATTCTTCTTTGTATCAAGTGTCTTTTAGGGTTAATCAAAGTTTTAAATGTGTCATTGTATATGGAGCCATCAATAATTCAAACCCAAAAAGTCTAGGTATTAAATGTTCATCTACATATTTTGGTCGCGCACCAGGAGCTGAATGATTTGAAGTATTGTATATATGTTTTATTATTTCATTTAAGAATGTTCAAGTTCATGTGGCTACATCAAGTATTTGTACACGATGTTCCTTTTTAGTCACAATTTTTTTCTGATATTTTCTATCAACTTCTACTTCTTCAGTTGAAGCAATTCATTCTTTAATACCAAATTCTGTTTTTAATAAGTAATCAATTCATCTAATTATAAAATTAACAACAGGTTCTGGAGTATAATACACTCATCTTGATTTTTTTGTTGCAGGATTATATCGTCAAAGAAAATCTTCGTAAAAGTGAACCACTGGGTCATTTCTTCATGTTGTTTTTCAGAAATCTTCCAAAATTTTCCCTAAATCAGAATGAGCATATATTTCTACTAAATCATCAATAATCCATTTTACATTTTCTTCCAATTCATAAGCTACATAGTGGAACAAATCTTTTAAAAATGGATTTGATTTTGGAATCAATTTTTCAGCTTCTTCTCTTGAAAAATCTTCTAATGTTTTATCATGTAATCTTGCTACAAACAATCAATAAACTATCGTTTGACTATACATATCAGAGAAAGATTCTATCGTAATATCGTGTACAAGAGCGTCTTTGAATGCTTTATACTGGTCTCGCAAATTAGTTTCTTCGTGTTCTGTATGCATAATTTTAAGAATTGTTTCATTCAATAATCTTGCTTTTCAAGCCATTATTTTTGCTAAATCTTTTGAATTTTTAATAATTTCTCATGAATTGCTCAAAAAATCTTTTAAGAATTCCTCTAATTCTCAATACTTACTTTCATCTGGAATTAGCCTTCCGTTTTCTAGATTTGCTATATTGATAGACTTTACTAAATCTCAAAATTTGTAGAATCTAAA
>Ga0310690_10007265_pt1 | contig 14320 bp, 13 predicted proteins | sample AusTroGonzalo_MG_2_FD_207661 | JGI IMG/M metagenome (GOLD analysis project Ga0310690, IMG submission 207661) | Bovine rumen microbial communities from tropical cattle in Woodstock, Queensland, Australia - Gonzalo_04 (v2) (version 2) | ecosystem: Host-associated > Mammals > Digestive system >...
CTCCTGCAGGAATTATCGCTCCGACGGGGAATACGAAGTATCCTTCAACGAGTGTAACACCGAGGGTGAACTGATTGTGACCGATATGCTTGCCGCCCCCGGCTATAAGGTCATACGCAGCGCCCGCACCGCTAATGATGATAATCATGATTTTTACGTCGATAGTTACACCTGGACGTACACTGTGATGCCCGACGGCATTTAAGTATTATCATGAAAAAGGTTTTCTATCTCATCACCGTCCTTGCACTGGGTTTGACCGCGTGCGACAAGAACGAGATCCAGACCCCCGGCGAAGTCGCTGCCGAGGGATTCTATGTCGTCCGTGGTCCCCGCATGGAGCACTACGATGTCGACAATAATGCTCCCTGGTACACTTGGGAGTTCGAAGTGTCGGCCGAATAATAGGAAAGTGAATTTTTAAAGGAAACAGTACTTCAGTGATTGCTTGCTTTAGGAGAGGAAAAAGACAGAATTTGGAGAAAAGATTGTAAGTAAAAGTTTTCTTCGATTGTCGGTAGAAAAATAGCCCCCGCGATTCTGCGGGGGCTATTTCTTTATTCTTCGTGTTTGGTGGCTTCACCTGTGGGAGCCTCGGTGGGCTGCTGGGTGGTCTCTTCGGGCTCTCCTGGCTCAAGGGGTTTCTGGATGGGATTGCCCTCTTCGTCAATCTGGTATTCCTCAATATTGAGCGAGTCGACGCTGATAGAGTCGGAGTCGGCAGGTGCCTGGAAATAGCCGCCACAGTCGTACATACTGCTGAGCAGGTTGGCATCGCGCGGCGTGGAGAAACGGGCGCGGTATTGCTTGAAGGCGGGGTCGCCGAGTACGGAACCGAGGAAGTAGCCGCAGATGGGGAGCGCGGTGCGGTTGCCCTGTCCGAGCATGCCCGTGCGGAAGTGGATGCTGCGGTATTCGCCGCCTACCCATGCACCGACCACCAGTTTGGGCGTGGTGCCGATGAACCAGGCGTCGGAGTGGTTGTTGGAGGTGCCGGTCTTTCCACCGAAATCGGTGTCGTTGGCCTTGTCGTAGCCCACGAAGCCCATCAGTCGGGAACTGGTGCCGCTCATACCGCCCTTGAGCAACTGCTGTACGAGGAAGGCGGAGCGGGTGGGGATGACCTGACGGGCCTCTGTCGGGGCCTCGTAGATCACCTTGCCGTCGCGATCTTCAATCTTCGTCACGAGGATAGGACCTATCTGTTTACCGTCGTTGACGGGGGTGCAATAGGCATTGACGAGTTCGAGGAGGTTGACGTCGCTGGCTCCCAGGGTGAGCGAGGGCGTGGCCTTGAGGTCGGACTTGATACCCATGGCGTGGGCTGTCTTCACGATGTTGTCGATGCCACATTCTTGTCCAAGGCGGACGGCTACGGAGTTGATACTCATGGCGAAGGCCTGCTTCAGGGTGATGTTGGCACCAGAGAAACGGCCGTCGGCATTGGTGGGGGCCCACGTCACTTCCTTGCCGTGATCCATGACCTTCATCGAGAAGAATTCGTCCTTGCGAGTGTCGCAGGGGGTGATGCCCTGATTCATGGCCTCGGTATAGACGAAGAGTTTGAAGGTGGAGCCGGGTTGGCGCATGGCGGTCACCTTGTCGTATTTCCAGGAGTGGAAGTCGATGTCGCCCACCCACGCTTTCACATGGCCTGTCTGGGGTTCCATAGCCACAAAGCCGCAGTGCATGAAGCGCACCATGTAGCGGATGGAGTCCATGGTTGAGAGTTCCTTTTCAATCAGTCCTTTGTCATAGTCGAACACCTTGACGGTGTGGGGCTTGTTCAGGTAATAATTGATGGAATCCTCGTTGCCGTTGAATTTCTTGGAGAGGTATTTGTACACGGGCTGGCGCTTGGCGATGTCCTCGATGAAGTTCTTGATCTCCACGTGGCGCTCGTCCTGCCAAGGGTTGGTAGAACCCCAGTGCTGGTTGAAACTCTGCTGCACCTGCTTCATCTGCTTGATGGCGGCCTCCTCGGCATATTTCTGCATGCGGGTGTCGATGGTGGTATAGATCTTCAGACCTTCGGTGTAGAGGGCATTGCGGTTGTCGAAATAGTCCTCGCACCAGTCTTTCAGATAGTCGGCTACGGCCTCGCGGAAGTAGTTGGCATCGCCATCATAGGCAGATTCGACACTATAGTCGAGTTTGATATCAAGTTGTTTCAGCGAGTCGCATTCCTGGGCGGTAAGGTCGCCGTGCTGGCACATGAGGTCGAGCACGATGTTGCGTCGCTTGAGGGCGTTGTCGGGATTGATGAGGGGGTTATAATAGGTGGTGGCCTTGAGCATGCCCACGAGGATGGCGGCATTCTCGGGCGTCAGGTCCTTGGGGGCACAACCGAAATAGGTCTTGCAGGCGGTCTTGATGCCGAAGGCGTTGGAACCGAAGTCGACGGTGTTGGCATACTGCGTGAGGATCTCGTTCTTCGTGAAGAAGTATTCGAGTTTGTAGGCCGTGATCCATTCCTTGCTCTTCATGATGAGCATCTTCAGACCCGGGATGTTGCCCAGAAGACCCGTGGAGTATTCACTGCGGGTGCGGAAGAGATTCTTGGCCAACTGCTGGGTGATGGTGGAGGCACCGCGGGCATCACGGTGGAGGACATACTCCTTGACAACGGCTGCAAAAGCGGTGTAGTCGATGCCGTGATGATGGTAGAAACGCTCGTCCTCGGTATCGATGAGGGCTTTCCAGAACACGGGGTTTACCTCCTCGTAGGTGACGGGCGTGCGGTTCTCGCTGAAGAACTTACCGATGGTCTTGCCGTCGGCGCTGTAGATGATGGAGGCCTCGGCGGGTCGCTTGTTCTTGATGGTCGACATCGAGGGTGACTTTCCGAAAAGCCAGAGGAAGTTCACGTCGACGGCGACGAGATAGAGGAAGAATGCCACGATGAGCGACACAAGTGCCGCCAGTAACTTGATGTACCAGGGACGGCCTTTATAGAGACTCTTGTATGCAGGCCAGATGCCTTTTATCCAACTCCAGATCTTTTTCATGATGCTTGTGTTATGATGTAGTCGATAATTTCTTTCTTTTGATCGGGATGGAACCAGCGTATCAGCGGGTCCTTCTTATACCAGGTGAGTTGCTTACGGGCGTAGCGGCGGGTGTTGCCCTTGATGCGCTCGACGGCTTCGTCAAGCGACCAGCGTCCGTCAAGATAGTCGAACAGTTCCTTGTAGCCTACGGTGTTCAGAGCGTTCTGCTCGCGTTGCTGGTAGAGACTCTGGGCTTCCAGGAGCAGACCCTGTTTTATCATCGCATCGACACGGGCATTGATGCGCTCGTAGAGTTCCGTACGGTCGCGGTTGAGTCCGATCTTTACGATACGGAAAGGACGCGCTTTCTTCTCGCGTTTACGGAACGAGGTGTAGGTGCGGCCTGTCATCGTACAGATTTCGAGGGCATGCACCACGCGCTTGGGATTCTGACGGTCGACGATCTCGTAGTATTCGGGGTCGAGGCGTCGCAGTTCGTCGCAGAGCCGTTCCAGTCCTTCGTCGGCCAGCCGCTGTTTCATGGTGGCGCGGGTCTCGTCGTCGATGGTGGGGATGTCGTCGATGCCATTGCATACGGCATCGATATACATCATGCTGCCACCTGCCATCAGGGCATAGTCGCTGTGCTTGAAGAGCGTGCTGAGCAAGTCCATCACCTGACTTTCAAAGAGCGATGCACTATAATAGTCCTGCAGGCTCAGGGTGCCTACGAAATAGTGCTTTACCAGTTGTTGTTCCTCAGCCGTCGGTTTGGCCGTACCTATCGACAGTTCCTTGTAGATTTGCCGTGAGTCGGCATTGATGATGGGAATGTCGAAATGCCTGGCAATGTCAAGGCAGAGCCGCGTCTTACCGACTGCCGTAGGACCAGTAATGACGATGAGTGTTTTAGCCAATTATCTGATGATACCGCGCTTTGAATTCTCGATGAACGAACAGATATATTCCACTTCCTTGCAGTCGGGGAACTGTTCACGGGCCATGGCGACGCCATCCTTCAGCACACCCTGAGAATAGATGATGCGATAGGCCTCGTGGATAGCCTCGATGGTCTCGCGGGGGAAGCCGCGACGGCGCAGGCCTACGAGATTGACACCTGCATAGCGGATGGGCTCCTTGCCGGCAATCACGTAAGGGGGAATATCCTGGCTGGTGCGAGAGCCGCCCTGGAACATAATGAAACTACCCACATGACAGAACTGGTGGAACAGACAGGTGGCAGAGATGATGGCATAGTCGTCGACCACCACCTCACCAGCGAACTTCGTGGAGTTGCCGATGATGCAGCCATTGCCAATCACACAGTCATGGGCCACGTGCATGTTCTCCATCAGCAGGTTGCCATTGCCCACGATGGTGGTGCCCTTCGAGGCTGTACCGCGACTGATGGTGACGTTCTCACGGATGGAGTTGTTGTCGCCAATCTGACAGGTGGTCTCCTCGCCCTGGAACTTCAGATCCTGCGGTTTCGTAGAGATCGAGGCTCCCGGGAAGAACTCGTTGTTGTTGCCGATACGGGCACCGTAATGGACGGTTACATTGTTCAGGAACTTATTATTGTCGCCAATGACGACATTCTTATCAATCACGCAGAAGGGACCGATGATGTTGCCATCGCCGAGTTTAGCCTCGGGGTCGACTACTGCTAAGGGATGAATCTGATTCATACTTTCAATTTTGAACTTTATGATTACATTGTTTGGAAAAACGTTATTTGTTCTTGACGATCTGGGCCGTGAAGGTGGCTTCGGCTACCACATGGTCGCCCACGAAGATATAGCCTTTCATCGAAGAGATGCCGTGACGCACGGGGGCTAAGAGGTCGACCTTGAAGATGAGCGTGTCGCCGGGTACAACCTTCTGACGAAATTTCACGTCATCAATCTTCATGAAGTAAGTGCTCCAGCGCTCCGGTTCTTCAAGGGTGTTCAGCACCAGCAGACCACCACATTGTGCCATTGCCTCGATCTGTAATACACCAGGCATGACAGGCTCCTGTGGGAAGTGGCCCTGGAAGAAGGGCTCGTTGGCGGTAATGTTCTTGATACCGACAATGGTCGTGGCACCTAACGAGGTCACCTTGTCAACCAACTGCATGGGATAGCGGTGGGGAAGCAGTTCACGGATGCGGTTCACATCCATTACCGGCTCCTCGTTGGGATCATAAAAAGGGGCCTGTACCTCATGCTTGCGAATCTCCTTGCGCATCAGGCGGGCAAACTTGTTATTGATGGTATGGCCGGGACGCGTGGCGATGATTCTTCCCTTGATGGGCTTGCCAATGAGGGCCATGTCGCCGATGATGTCGAGCAGTTTATGACGGGTACACTCGTTGTCCCATTGCAATGGCTTGTGCTGGATATAACCGAGGTCGGTGGCGTCGCGATGCTCCACATGCAGCATATCGGCCAGCATGTCGAGACGTTCCTGCGTGGTCTGACGCTCGTAGATGACAATGGCATTGTCGAGGTCGCCGCCCTTGATAAGGTTGGCCTGAAGCAACGGCTCTATGTCGCGCACAAACACGAAGGTGCGGGCGCTGGCAATCTCATCGGCATACTTACTCGGATCGTCGATGGTGGCGAACTGAGAACTGATGAACTTCGACTCGAAGGAGCACATGGCCGTAATCGAGAATTCCTCGTCGGGTAGGATGGTGATCACAGAACCGGTGTTCTCATCCTTCACCTCAATCTTCTTGCGGATAATATACCAATCCTTGGGGGCATTCTGTTCCTCAATGCCCACTTCCTGAATCTTCTCCACATACTTGATGGCAGATCCGTCGAGGATGGGGAACTCAGGACCATTGACCTGAATCAGACAGTTGTCGATGCCTAAAGCATAGAGGGCTGAAAGACCGTGCTCAACGGTAGAACAACGGGCATCGCCCTTGCCGAGAACAGTGCCACGCTGGGTGTCAACCACATTCTCTGCTATGGCATCAATCACGGGCTCTCCTTCGAGGTCGATACGCTGTATCTTGTAACCTGTGTTCTCAGGTGCAGGATTAAACGTGACGGTCAGGTTAAGACCCGTATGCAGACCCTTGCCGAACAAGGAGAAACTGCCTTTCAATGTTTTCTGTTTCATATGATTATTTTTTCTTTAATTCATCGATTTCGCGCTGCAAGGCAGCAATCTGGCGGTACATGTCAGGCAACTTGGCGTAGAGAGCCTTGGCCTTGAAGAATACCTTGGTGTCCATGGCGGGAGAACCAATCAGTTTCTCGCCATCGCCCTTGGTATCGCTAATCACACCACATTGGGCGCCAATGAAGGTCTTGTCGGCGACATGGATGTGACCGGCAAAGCCTGCCTGACCACCAGCCATACACCAACTGCCGATCTTGGTGGAGCCTGCCATGCCGACCTGTGCCGACATCACGGTGTTCTCGCCAATCTCACAGTTATGGGCCACCTGAATCAGGTTGTCCAACTTCACACCCTTGTGGATGATGGTCTGTCCCATCGTCGAACGGTCGACGCAGGTGTTGGCACCAATCTCCACATCGTCTTCAATCACCACGATGCCAATCTGCGGAATCTTATCATAGCCTGTGGCACCGGGGGCAAAGCCGAAACCGTCGGCACCAATCACACTGCCAGCGTGGATTGTAACATTATTTCCTAATTGACAACCTTGATATATAGTGACGTTGGGGAAAATGGTGGATTTGGCTCCGATCTTGACACCCTCGCCAATGACGGCGTGAGGATAGATCTGCGTGCCGTCGCCAATCACGGCGCCATCGCCGATATAGGCAAACGCACCGATATAGCAATCCTTACCGATGGTGGCCTTCTCGGAGATATAGGCCTGCGGCTCAATACCGGTCTTGCGGGGCTTCATCGATTCGTATAACTGCAGCAACTTGGCCACACTCTCATAGGCGTTCTTCACGCGGATCAAGGTGGCAGATACGGGCTTTTCCAGTTCTACATCCTCGTTGATGAGCACCACGCTCGACTGGGTTTCGTAAAGATAGTGGGTGTATTTGGGGTTCGACAGGAACGAGATGGCACCGGGCTTTCCTTCTTCGATTTTTGCGAAACTGCTGATGGCAGCATTCACATTGCCCTCCACTCGTCCACCGATCATGTCGGCTATTTGTTTTGCTGTAAATTCCATATTTTTACACGTTTTCTTATTATTTGCGCGCAAAGATAGCAAAAATTATTCAAAACGCTGATAACAAAGGTAGTATTTTCTTATTTTTTTAGAAAGTAATTGAACATTTAGCAATTCGGAAGCCTCCGAAATATCGCGCATTTCACCGTTTTTGTAAAGTATTGTGATACTGTCGTCATCGACATTATACATGTCTTTTGAGATGGTATTGATGCTCATCATGTAGCGTTTAGCATCCTCAATCGAGATCTCCATCTGGGCTGAAATACCTTTGGCGATGGTCTCGATATGCGCCTCATCAACAGGCTCTTCCGTGACCTCCACTTTGAAGATATGACGGTCGAGCATATCGGTGGCCAGGGTCGACAGGATTTTATCGTTGTGATGCTTCCATACCTTCATGGCACTCCAGATGTCGGAATCATCGAGTTCGCTGTAATTCAAAAGCGCCTCGGGATGGGTGTCAAACCATACTTTATCGACCTCGTTTGACAGGAAATAGAGCAGGGCAGGGGAGGCGAAAACCTCTTGGCCCATTCGGATGAGATCCTTTACGCGATTCAACATATTGATGAGCACTTTCTCGTAGGCCACACAGGTGCGATGCAGGTAGACCTGCCAGTACATCAAGCGTCGGGTGGTCAGGTAGTTTTCGAGGGAGTAAATACCTTTATGGTCTACTACAAGAGAATCGTCTATCACGTTGAGCATCTTGATGATACGAGCAGAACCGATATTGCCTTCCGTGACCCCTGTATAGAAGGAATCGCGTCGGAGATAATCGAGTCTGTCCATGTCAAGTTGACTGGATATCAGTTGGTGCAGGAAGTTCTTGGGATACTCACCTTTGAAGACGGAAATGGCCAGGTTGAGTTGACCGTTGAAGTGGCGGTTAATCTCTTCCATCATCAACAACGAGATATCTTCATGGGAGATGCCGTGGATCAGAGTGTCCTCCAAGACATGTGAGAACGGTCCGTGACCGATGTCGTGCATCAGGATGGCGGCTTCGACGGCTTCCGCTTCAGAGTCAAAGATAAAGTTACCCTTCTCCTGAAGCGACCTGACCGCCTCGGTCATCAGGTGGAACGCACCGATGGAATGCTGGAACCGGGTGTGACGGGCACCAGGATAGACCACCGATGCCAGGCCCAACTGGTTGATGCGGTTCAGACGCTGAAACAAGGGATGCTCCACGATGCCGTAGAGCAGTCCCCGTGGTATCTTGATAAAACCAAATACCGGGTCGTTGATGATCTTTGCGTTCTTCACCTTATTATATAATACCTGCCTTTTTCAATTCCTCAGCCATCTGCTGTTGCAGTTCGCGGGCCTTGTTACCGGCAACCTCGGCATAGTGGTCGTCGCTGCTGGCGTAGATGATGCCGCGACTGGAGTTGACAATCAGACCGCAATCCTTGGTCATGCCGTATTTGCAGACCTCTTCCAGAGAACCGCCTTGAGCACCCACACCGGGCACCAGAAGGAAATGATGGGGGACGATATCGCGGATTCTCTCGAACAACTGCCCCTGAGTAGCACCGACGACGTACATCATATTATCCTCATTGCCCCATTCCTTCGAGGTTTTTAGCACCTTTTCATAGAGACGGTCTCCCTTGAAAACGCCTGGTCCCCATCTGCCAACGAGGGGCGTATGGAGGGGCGTCAGTTGGAAGTCCTGCGAGCCTTTGTTGGAGGTCAGCGCCAGGAGAATAACCCACTTGCCTTCATAGCCAAGGAACGGCGTAACGGAATCTTCGCCCATGTAAGGGGCCACCGTGAGGGCATCCACATCATACTCTTCAAAGAAGGTACGGGCATACATCTGTGAGGTGTTGCCGATATCGCCGCGTTTGGCATCGGCAATGATCAGATGGTGGGGATGATGCTCCTTGATATACTTGATGGTGTTCTCAAAAGAGATCATGCCTTTCACGCCATAGGCCTCGTAGAAAGCCAGATTGGGCTTATAGGCTACACAGTAGGGGGCCGTCGCGTCGATAATGGCCTTGTTGAATTCGAAAATGGGGTCGTGCAGGTCGAAGACGCATTGCGGCATCTTCTTGGCATCGGTATCCAATCCCACGCAGAGGAAACTCTGCTTCTGCTTAATCTGCTGAATTAATTCTTGTCTGGTCATATTATAGTTCTGTTTCTTTCATGCGTTCGGCATTCTCGGCAACGGTGAGGGCATCGATCATCGCCTGGATGTCGCCACCGAGGAAGCCCTGCAGGTCGTGGGTGGTATAACCGATACGATGGTCGGTCACACGTCCCTGGGGGAAGTTATAAGTGCGGATCTTCGCACTACGGTCGCCTGTCGACACCAGACTCTTACGGCGCGAGGCAATGTCGTCCATATATTTCTGGTGCTCCTTATCATAAATAAAGGTATAGAGGCGTGAGAGGGCGCGCTCCTTGTTCTTGGGCTGGTCGCGCGTTTCCGTACATTCGATAAGGATTTCCTCGGTTTCACCGGTATTCGGGTTCTTCCACATATAGCGCAGACGGACACCTGACTCCACCTTGTTCACGTTCTGGCCACCGGCACCTGACGAACGGAAGGTATCCCATTTGATTTCGCCCTCGTTGACATGCACCTCGAACTTATCGGCTTCGGGCAGTACGGCCACGGTGGCGGCGGAGGTGTGCATGCGGCCCTGCGTCTCAGTAGCAGGCACGCGCTGTACACGGTGGACACCCGACTCATATTTCAGGGTGCCATAGACATCGGCTCCGCTGACGGCAAAGTCGATCTCCTTATAACCACCCACAGCACCTTCCGAAACACTCGTGATAGAGAGGTTCCAACCTTTCGAGTCACAATAACTTTTGTACATCTTAAACAGGTCGCCGGCAAACAGACAGGCCTCGTCGCCGCCCGTTCCTGCACGGATTTCCATCTGTACGTTCTTGGCATCCTCAGGATCCTTCGGGATGAGGGCAATCTTGATTTCCTCCTCCAACTTCGGTTGAAGTTCTTCGTTCATTGCCAGTTCCTCACGTGCCATCTCCTTCATCTCCGGATCGGTCTCGTTGGCAAGGATATCCTTCGCCTCCTTGATACCGTTCAGACAGGCGATATAACGCTTACGGGCATCCATGATGTCGCCCAAGTCCTTATATTCCTTGGTTAATTTCACAAATCGGTTCTGGTCGGCAATCACGTCGGGATCGGTAATCAGGGTCGACACCTCCTCGAAGCGTGCCTCCAGACCGTCAAGTTTCTGTAGTATACTATTATTATCCATATTAATATTCAAATGTTCCGAACTCTGATTTGATGGTCAGGCTCTTCTTGCCTTCCTCGATATGACCGACGATCTGCGCGTCGATGTTGAATCCCTTGCTGATGGCGATGACCTGCTCTGCCACCTCGGGGCGTACATAGATCTCCATGCGATGACCCATATTGAACACCTGGTACATCTCGCGCCAGTCGGTACCCGAACACTCGTGGATGGCACGGAAGAGTGGGGGAACAGGGAACATATTGTCCTTCACCACACGACAGTTGTCGCTGACAAAGTGGAGTACCTTGGTCTGCGCACCACCGGTACAATGTACCATACCGTGAATCTCGGGGCGCAGTTCGTCGAGCAGACGCTTGATGACAGGGGCATAGGTGCGGGTAGGCGAGAGCACCAGTTGTCCTGCATCCACAGGTGACCCCTCTACGGCATCCGTCAACTTGTACTTGCCGCTATACACGAGTTCATCGGGCACGGCATGGTCAAAACTCTCGGGATATTTCTCTGCCAGATATTTGGCGAAGACATCATGACGGGCGGAGGTCAGACCATTGGAACCCATACCGCCGTTATAACGCTTCTCATAGGTGGCCTGACCGGTAGAGGAAAGGCCCACAATCACATCACCCGGACGGATATTGGCATTGTCGATGACTTCGCTCCTTTTCATACGACAGGTAACGGTGGAATCGACGATTATCGTGCGGACGAGGTCACCCACATCTGCCGTCTCACCACCGGTGGGATAGATGCCGATACCCATCTCACGGAGTTCTGCCAGGAGTTCATCGGTACCATTGATGATAGCCGAGATCACCTCTCCGGGCACCAGCATCTTATTGCGCCCGATGGTCGATGAAACCAGGATATTATCCACCGCACCCACACAGAGCAGGTCGTCGGTATTCATCACGATGGCATCCTGGGCGATACCTTTCCACACGGAGAGGTCGCCCGTTTCCTTCCAATACATATAGGCCAGTGCCGACTTGGTGCCTGCACCGTCGGCATGCATGATGTTACAATACTCAGGATCACCCCCAAGGATATCGGGGATAATCTTACAGAAGGCTTGTGGGAAGATGCCTTTGTCAATGTTCTTAATCGCGTTGTGTACGTCTTCTTTGGCGGCACTCACACCGCGCATCATATATCTGTTGTCCATAACTATTCACTTTTCATGATTCTCATTCACTCATCTCTCGCCGTTCCAGAATTCCCATGAGGCGAAGGCCTGTAACAGGAGCATTTCAAGACCATTCTTGACATCAGCCCCATATTCGGCTCCGCGTCGCATAAACAGGGTCTGGTCAGGGTTGTAGATCAGATCGTAGAGGATGGTATGGTGGTCCATCGCCTCATAGGGCAATGCCGGACATTCTTCGGTCTTCGGGAACATGCCCACAGGGGTGCAGTTCACAATCACATTATATTCTTTGATGACATCGGGGGTAATCGACGCATATTGGATGGTGCCCGGACGCTCGTAACGACTCACAAACACTGTCTCCAGACCCAACGACTTCAAACCGTAGTTGATGGCCTTCGAGGCACCGCCTGTACCCAGGATAAGGGCTTTCTTATGCCACTTCTTGTCGAGCATGGGCTCTATGCTCTGGGTAAAGCCGATCACATCGCTGTTGTAGCCCTTCAATGAGACCTTATTACCGTCATGGGTGACTTTGATCACGTTGACAGCACCGATGGCCCTGGCCTCCGGACTCACACTATCCAGGAAGTCAATGACTTTCTCCTTATAGGGAATGGTGACATTGAGTCCCTTGAGTTCTGGATTCTTTGCCAGGACTTCCGGCAGTTCATCGATACTCGGGATTTCAAAATTGATGTACTTGGCATTGATGCCTTCATCAGCAAACCGCTGGTTGAAGTAACTGATGGAGAACGAATGTCCCAAAGGATAGCCAATCAATCCGTATTTGTCCATACTCTATACTATAAACTGTAAACTGTAAACTCTAAACTCTTAACACCATACTACTTCGTCGCGAAATACATCGTGCAAATGCCGAAGGTGAGCCGTTTGAAGGAGGCCTCGCTGAATCCGGCTTTATGAAGGATCTCTACCATCCGTTCGCCTTGCGGGAAGGCCTCGATGGTCTTGGTGAGATAGGAATAGGCGTTGGTGTCGCGGCTGATGACGCGTCCGTAGAGCGGCAGCACCGTATGACTATATACATGGAAGAGTTGTTTCATGGGGAAACTGACGGGTGTGGTGAGTTCCACGATGCTCAGATGCCCTCCGGGTCTCAGCACGCGGCACATCTCCTTCAGTCCTTTGTCGAGATCAGCAAAGTTACGGATACCAAAGGCTGCAGTCACGGCGTCGAAAGTGCCGTCAGAGTAGGAGAGGGCCAGACAGTCTTCCTTCTCGAAGAGGATGGTGTCGCTGAGACCTTTCCTTGCCACTTTCTCCCGACCTATCTGCATCATGCCCTCGCTGATATCGGCTCCGATGAGTTTCTGGGGACGGAGCATTTCTGCCGCCAGAATGGCAAAGTCGCCTGTACCCGTAGCGATGTCGAGAATCGTTTGCGGGTGATGGGGCGCCAACTGTTGAATAGCCTTCTTGCGCCACCCGCGGTCGATATCCCAGGAGAGGCGATGGTTCAGTTTGTCATAGGTGGGCGCAATGTTGTCGAACATCTGCTCCACCTGTGCGGCCTTCTCGCCCCCTGCATGATAGGGCTTTATCGTCTCCTGCTCGTACATATCTCTCACTGATTACCTCTTATCTCTCCACCGTTTATTTCCTGAAGATCTTCAGCCATTCGCTCACGTTCTTCTCGATACGGGTGGCGATGTCGCCTTCCTCCGTAGCCTTGTCGAACTTCTCGCCAACGATATTCTCAAAGAGTTCGATATAGCGGTCGCTGACGCTCTCGGCATATTCGTCGGTAATCTCCGGCATCACCTGTCCGGGCTCGTTCATGAAGTCGTGCTCAATCAGCCATTGACGAACAAACTCCTTCGACAGTTGCTTCTGGGGCTCACCCTTAGCGAGTTTCTCCTCATAACCGTCGGCATAGAAATAACGGCTGGAGTCGGGGGTGTGGATCTCGTCGATGAGATACACCTTACCGTCGCGCTTGCCGAATTCATATTTGGTGTCGACGAGGATCAGACCACGCTTGGCGGCAATCTCCTGTCCACGGGCGAAGATCTTGCGGGTGTAGTCTTCCATCACGGCATAGTCTTCTGCCGACACGATACCCTGGGCGATGATCTCTTCCTTCGAGATGTTCATGTCATGACCCTCGTCGGCCTTGGTGGTCGGGGTGATGATGGGCTCGGGGAAACGCTCGTTCTCCTTCATACCGTCGGGCAGTCTCACGCCACAGAGTTCACGACAACCGTTTTTATACTCGCGCCAGGCCGAACCGGTCAGGATCGAGCGGATGATCATCTCCACACGGAATCCCTCGCACTTCAATCCAACGGTCACCATGGGGTCGGGCGTTGCCAGTTTCCAGTTCGGACAGATGTCGGTCGTGGCATCGAGGAACTTGGCGGCAATCTGGTTCAATACCTGTCCCTTGAAGGGAATACCCTTTGGCAGTACTACGTCGAAGGCCGAGATACGGTCGGTGGCCACCATCACCATCAGGTCGTCATTGATGTTATAGACGTCACGGACTTTTCCGTGATAAACACTCTTCTGTCCATCGAAATGGAAATCAGTCTTTGTTAATGCTTTCATTGCTTTTATTATTCTTTTCTTTATCAAATTCTTCGTATGCGTTGACAATGCGGGTCACGAGTTTATGGCGCACGATGTCTTTTCCCGTGAGGTTCACCACACCGATGCCCTCTACATTATTTAATATGTGCAGCGCCTCAATCAGACCGCTTTTCTGGGAGTGGGGGAGGTCTATCTGCGTCATGTCACCTGTGATGATCATCTT
>Ga0310690_10007266_pt1 | contig 14318 bp, 30 predicted proteins | sample AusTroGonzalo_MG_2_FD_207661 | JGI IMG/M metagenome (GOLD analysis project Ga0310690, IMG submission 207661) | Bovine rumen microbial communities from tropical cattle in Woodstock, Queensland, Australia - Gonzalo_04 (v2) (version 2) | ecosystem: Host-associated > Mammals > Digestive system >...
GAAGAGGACGAAGAAGAGGAGGATGAGGACTAAAAAGGCGACAACGACCTTGGGAGACCCTGTCTCCCTTTTAAAAGGGCGGAGCTGACGGCTCCGCTCTTACTTTTTGTTGTCCTGTTCCATCGTGGCATAGAGCGCACGGCGGACAAAGGCGTTGAAGGATTCGCCTCTTGATTCCGCATGTTCTTTAAACGCAGACTTGTCGCCTCGCTTTACCCACAATGTGACCTTGTCGTAGGCTCTGCTGTCAGTGTCTCTGACTATGGGGAAAGTACGTGTTCCCATATGTCTCACCTCTGACAAATATTATAACATAGTTGGAAAGCGCTTGTAAATACTTTTTTCAATCCTTTTCTTGCATTCTGCGGTTTAAAGCGTTCTTTATGTACGAACTGACGGATTCTCCTGCGTTTTCTGCGTGCTCCTTGACCTTCTCGTAATACTCGTTCTGCAAGTCGAGGGATACACGGTGGATGTGTGTCTTGTGATATTTCGCTGATGCCCGTTTCTGAGCTTCTGTCTGCGGCATATATTTCTCTCCCTAGTACTTGAACTCTAGCGTGAGTCCGCTCTTAAATTCCATCACGTCAACATGCCCATCACGGATAGTTAAACGTTTAATAACCTGCTGAGCGAACTGCTTGCGAGCTTCTTTCGACACGACGGAGTTGAACTTCTTCGGGTTGAATGGTTCGGATGTGAGCATATCCGCAAGGAGATAAAACGACGCTTTCTCCTTGAACTCATCGACCTCGATGGCGGCGTTCTCCCGGCGGCGTTTCAGATTATCAATCTGCTCCTTCAGCGCCTCCGACATCAGGTCGTATTCCTCGTCCCCGATGTCACCGTTCGTGTACAAACGCTTCGTTCTTTTTAACGTGGATTCCGTCCTCTTCAGCTCGGCAGATAACAGCTCAAATTCTTCCTTGTCGTGCTTGTCGAAGCGAGGCTTGAACTCTATTGACGGCGTATTACCCTCTGTGACTTCACACACGGCTCGCAGGGAAGATTCTGCGATTCCCTTGGGTTCTTTTACCCCTTTAAGTAAAACGTCCTGTAAGGCGAACAGAGAGGCTTCTGACGGTGGGGATGAAGAAACAGAAAGTAGGTTGTGGATGACGGTGAAAACAAAGTTGGCAAGGGTGTCTTCGCTGAGGTAGCGATTGGAGCAGTAGGATGCCTTGTAGCGGCGTTTTGCACATCCGTAGGTTGCTGTTGCGTGACCGCTCTTGTTGGGCTTGTATGAGTTTGGGGTCATCTTCGAACCACAGTATCCGCAGAAGCAAAGACCGTGAAAGATGTAACAGTGGTCGGAATGGTAGTTGATTTCGCTCGTGTCCGTCTTCTTGTTGCGGGACAACGACTCCTGCACACGGTAAAACTGTTCCTCGTCGATGAGCGGGACGTGGTGATTTTCAATCAGCGTCCACTCTTCTTCCGGGTGTCTGCCGTCCGGGCTACGGACGTTGTATCTGTAAGTCCCGATGTAGAATGGGTTGCGTAATATTTTGTGGATACCCACGGTACTCCACAGCGCACCTGACCTTGTACGGATTCCTGCTTCGTTTAAGTTGCGGGTGGTGGCTATCACGGATTTGGTTGCTTCGTACGTCCTAAAGATACGCTTTGCTATCAGAGCCTCCTGCCGGTTGAGGGAGAACTCTTTCGTTTCCTTGTCGTAAGAATAGCCATAGGGGATGCGACCACCGTTCCACGCACCGCTCTTTGCCCGAGACTGCATAACGGCGGAGACACGCTCCGATGTCATGTTGCGCTCCAGTTCGGCAAACACCAGTATGATTTTCAACATTGCCTCGCCAATAGCGGACGACGTATCGAACTGCTCGTTCTTCGAGATGAAGGTGACTCCCAACGCCTTTAACTCGGCGTACATGTTCGTGAAGTCCAACAGATTTCGGGACACACGGTCAATCTTCCACACCAAAAGGTGAGTAAACTCTCTTTCACGGATGCGGGACATCATTTCTTGGAACTTTGGACGGTCGGTATTCTTCGCACTGAACCCTGCGTCTTCGAATACGACACAGTCCTTCGCACCCAACAACAGCTCGGCGTATTGCAACAGCTCACGCTTCTGAACCTTCAGGCTGTCTTTATCAATCTGATGGTTCGTAGAGACCCGGGTGTAGATGGCGACTCTCATTTGTACTTCGACAGGATGAGGTCGATGACCGCCTTGTCGCTTGTTGATGCCAACTTAAACAAATTGACCCTGTTTCTGTCTTCGTCGGATACATCTTCGTACCTGTCCACGGTGTCGATGCCGAACATCCATTCCGCTCGCACGCCAAAAAATTCGGCAAACGTAAGGATGGCATTTACATCAGGGATGCGTGACCCGTTGAGATAGCGTGAAATAGCCGCAGGGGACATGCCGGTGTAATCCGCCAATGCCTGTGAGTTCAAGCCCTTGCTGTCACGCAACTGACGCAGTCTTTCCCTGAAGATGCTGTAATCGACTGTTAGCAAGTTTATCAATCCTTTCATAGCGTAGTGCTTCTATTTACACATATCTGTAGATTTGTGTCAATAGTAATTTAAGGTTTTTATACAAATACTTGACGAAAGGAAAATATTTTTTATTAAATCGGAAGTTTTTGTGTTGACAGGGAATGTTGCTTGTGGTACACTTTAGGCAAAGCGAGGGATATGTGCGCCGATATGGTGACATTCGTCAAGCAACGTAGACAGAAGAGGTGACATAGTGGTGGATGAAGAAGTAATGGAAGAGCTGAAAAGGAGGGGGATTCGGACATTAGATGAACTGAACAAAGCGTTGGAAGAGACGAAACTGGACATAAGACTCTTGGGGAAGGAAGAAAGTAATGACGGTTTACGAGATAGACTGTGCGATTCTTGACCTAGTTGACGAGGAAACAGGCGAGGTCAGGGATTTCGAGGCGTTCGAGCAGTTGCAGATGGAGCGAGGGAAGAAGATAGAGAACATCGGCTGTTGGATTAAAGACCTGCGTGCCGAGGTGAACGCTATCAGCGAAGAGGTAAAGGTTCTTAAGAAGAGAGCCGAACAGTCGCAGAAGAAAGCAGATAGTCTGACGGGGTACCTTGAGAGGATTCTCAATGGCAGTGTATGGAAGAGCCCGAGGTTGTCTGTCGGGTACAGAGCTAGCAAGGGAACTGTGGTCACGGACGAGGAAATGCTGATGAAAGAGCACCCCGAACTGATGAAGCACACGGAGAGTTGGAAGCCCGACCTGACGGCTATCAAGGAGTACATTAACGAGAACGGGGAAGTACCGTTCGCACACATCGAGGAAAGAATTAATTTAGAGATAAAGTGAGGCTAAAAAGATGGGATACTTCAGAACTTTAAGAGCGGACGAAATTGAGTGCAGGATAAATCAGATTTCTGACAAGAGGCTGACCTTGCTCCTGTACAAAACGGCACGGACGGATGCCACGCTGTTGGACGAGACAGTTGGGCCCGCACGGTGGGAGAACGACTTCAAACTGGTGGACGGAGTCCTGTACTGCGGCATTGGCGTTGACTACAACGAAAACGGCAGATTCGTATGGAAGTGGGATGCGGGCGTGGAGTCCAACACGGAAGCCGAAAAGGGCAGGGCGAGTGATGCCTTTAAGCGGGCAGGGTTCAAGCACGGTATCGGGCGAGCCCTGTATACCGCCCCGGATGTAACTATATTCGCAAACAACCCTGCTGTTACGATAGAGGCAGACAAGTTCAAGAAGGATAGGTGGGTGTGCTACGACAGGTTCGAAGTGGCGGAGATTGCCTACGACGAGAACGAACATATTTCACGGTTGGTGATAGCCGCTAACGGGAAGCCTTGCTACGAGTGGGTTGCAGGGAAGACTGCTTCGAAGAAATTTTCGGAGAAGAAGGCCAAGGATGCGCCGAAAGTGGAAGGAAAGCCCAAGCCTGCGGATGCCTTTGCTGAGCTAGCGGACAAGGTTGATGAGTTCTTTGGCGACAAGGTCGAGCTTTGTGAGGAGTGCAACAAGACCATTGAGGACACCACCATTAACGGTAAGACCTACAAGAAGGGCGACATTGTTTACGGGACACGGAAGAAATACGCCAAGACCCTGTGCATGGAGTGTGCGCTGAAGCATAAAGAAGAAAAGGCGGGATGAGTATGGCTCTGTTGGCGAAATGCGCCCAACAGAAGACGGACTGCAACAACTACACGGTACATGGAAAGTGCATGGCGCTGACAGACACTGTTTTTTCAAAACCATGCCCTTTCTACTGTAGCGTGGAAGACACGAAACCGTCGGATAGGGTATACCACGTAATAGACTTTAAGATGAAATTCGACATGAGGGAGTAACGGCATGAATGACGGAAGATTCTATTGGCTGAAGTTGAAGAGGGATTTTTTTAAGAGACACGACATTCGGATATTGGAGCACACTCCGTACGGAAAAGATGCGTTGGTTGTATACCTGAAACTATTACTATCGTCGACTGCGTCGAATGGTCTTGTTAACTGCAAAGAGGTTGCGGAAATAACGGAAGAGCCTGCGGTTGTTTTGGATGTGGCGATTCGATTGTTAGAAGAGCTTGAGTTAATCCGAAGAGTCGGAAGTTATTACGTGATGAAGGACGTTGACGAAAAAAACATTGTTGTTTCGTCAGAGGAAGACGGTCGTGACAGAAATACCACGGAATACAAGAAGTGGAGGATGTCTGTTTATGAGAGGGATGACTTCACTTGTCAGAGGTGCCATCAAAAAGGATGCCGATTGGAGGCCCATCACGTAGTTCCTTGGGTGGAAAGCAGAGAACTGCGTTTTTCAATAGACAACGGAATTACGTTATGCGAAGAGTGCCATAAACTTGTACACAAAATAATCCGGGAGATGAATAAGAGTGGACATTAAGTGGATTAAGATTACAACGGACATTTTTGATGACGAGAAGATTTTGCTGATAGAGAGTCTCCCCGACGCTGATGCCATCATAGTGATTTGGTTCAAACTACTGTGCTTGGCGGGAAAGCAGAACAATAGCGGCGTGTTTCTGATGAATGACAGAATTCCGTACACGGAGAAAATGCTTGCTACGATATTCCGCAGAAAAGAGACGACGGTGCAGTTGGCGCTTCAGACATTCGAACAGTTTGGAATGGTTGAGATAGTCGACGGGGTCATTACAATCCCGAATTGGGAGAAGCATCAGAATATTGATGGAATGGAGAAGATTCGGGAACAGACACGGCAGAGAGTTGCTAAACATAGGGAGAAACAACGGCTCCTTTTGGACACAAATAGTGAGTGTAACGTTACAGGAAACGCTACAGTAACGTTCGGTAACGCAACAGATAAAGATAAAGATAAAGATAAGAATAAGAATATAAATAATATTATGTCGGAAAACGTGCGTGAGATTGTCAATTACCTGAACGAAAAAGCAGGCACAAAATACAGACCCGGAACTGAAGACACTAAAAAACACATTCGTGCACGGCTAAGTGAAGGGTTCACGGTCGAAGACTTTAAGAAGGTCATAGACAAGAAGGTCAAAGAGTGGACGGGTACGGATATGGAGATGTACCTAAGACCACAGACCCTGTTTGGAACAAAGTTTGAGAGCTACTTAAACGCAAAAGGCGGACGGACACGGTACGGAGCTAACGGAGTCAAACTTGCAGACAGCACGGATGAGGAGTTCTTCTCCATAAGCACGGAAGAAGAGTTCGATGCTTCAATAGAGGATGTAATTTAACGGAGGATGACGGAATGGATGTGATGGGGATGGTAGCGTCCATAGCGGAACAATCCGCTCGGGCGATACAGATGGAAGATGGGGACTACGAACAAGACGGATTGCTCTACTGCGGTAAGTGCCACACACCGAAGCAAACCACAGTGGAACTTGGCGGTGAGACGCTGACGGTAAACTGTCTTTGCAAATGCAGGGAAAAGCAGTTGGCGGACGAAGAGGAACAGGCGAAAAGGGAGAAAGCGTCACGAGAGCGAGCACGGACTCGGCGTGAAGGAATTCAGGACGAGCGCCTGAGCAGGATGACATTTTCAAACGATGACCAAGCGAATCGGAAGATGTCCACGATAGCTCACAGGTATGTGGATAAGTTTGACGAAATGTTGACGAATGGTAAGGGACTTTTACTCTACGGAACAGTCGGGACGGGCAAAACGTTCTACGCCACGTGCATAGCAAACGCACTGATGGACAAAGGCGTTCCGTGTATGGTCACGAACTTCACGAGAATTGTAAATACGCTTTACGCCAAAGAAGACAAGCAGGAGTACTTGGACGAACTGAACAGGTACGACCTGTTGGTGATAGATGATTTAGCGGCAGAACGCAACACGGAGTACATGGTAGAGACGGTTCAGATGGTCATTGACGCAAGGTATTTGGCAGGGAAGCCTCTGATAGTAACGACGAATCTTACGACGGAAGAGTTGAATGCACCTGCGGATATGGCGAAGCAGAGATTGTACAGCCGACTTCTAGGGATGTGCTACCCGATAGAACTGAAGGGGGCGGACAGAAGACGGAAGGTGATGCGGAATGCGAGAACGGAGATGGAGGAATTACTGGGAATATGAGCGAATTATCAAACGATGAAACAAGGAGAGACGAAGGAATGCAATGGGTAAGTGTTGACGAGAGACTGCCTGCGAAGAGCGGACGGTTCCTTGTTGCAGGGAAGAACGCCGTGAACTGCGATTACTTTGACGCAAAGACAAAGAGTTTCGTGGGATTCATGGGTGTTAAGTGGTGGTCGAAGATTCCTGCGACCCCTGACGGTGTGGACTTCACGAAGCACGGACTGTACCAAGGACTGAAAGCAAACAAGGGCGACAGGAAGAAGATGGAGTTCCCATACAACTTCTATGCGGAGCTGACGGGGAGCAGTACGTTTAACGTTCCCGAGGATTATGAGGAAACAATTGAGCACTTTTGGAACTTGCTTGACGAGCGGACACGGATGGTGTTTGAATTGTTCTATAAGAACGGACTGACACTTGGGCAGGTAAGCGAGCGTATGGGTGTTACACGGCAGAGGGTTCAGCAGATAAAGGCTGACGTTCTGCGCAAGATGAGGCACGACGGTACAATGCAGGTCATGGTGAGCGGTATGAAGAAAGCTCAGGACAACTACGATGCGACCCTGCGCATGATAGAAAGCGGAAACCTCGAAGGAGCGTTGGAGAAGGTAGGGATTATCAATAACAGCGTGAACGAGGTCGGTGGCATTTCTGTTCGAGGCAGAAGGGTTCTCCGAGAGCAGGGAATCATGACGTTGGGCGAACTTGCAAAGTGCGAGTATAAGAAGATGGTTGCGTGGCCCTCGTGTGGAGCGACCACGGCTAAGAATGTGAGAGATGCTCTGCGGGAATACGTTCTTGCGAAGAGCTATGGAATGGGGTGATAGAATGGTTCCCGAGGAGCTTTACATAGAATACAAACATCAGATGCAGAGAATCGACGGTGTTGACGAGGTTCCCGGACAGGATATGGTCATTTGGCTGAAGGAGATGCAGAGTGACCCGAACATCAGTTACCGGCTCACCTACGACCCGGACGACAAGGCAGTTGCGGGATTCGTCATCGTATCCTTCCCGCCTGAATGCGACAAGGACTGTGATATTTTCATTCAGGACTTGTACATCCGACCTGAAAGCAGAAGAAAGGGACTGGCGACGGAACTTGTCAGAAAGACCGTCGAGATGTACAAAGTTAAAACGCCTTGCCTGTTCGTCATGGACAGGAACGAGGTTGCGCAGAAGTTTTGGGATAAAGTATTTGGCAGGAAGCCCGACCGAGAGGATTACTGGCCCGGCGGAAAGCTCAGAGTTTACAACACAAAGGAGAAATGAGATATGAACGAAGCAAATCAGACTGGAAGATTCACGGCTGACCCCGAGCTCAGACACACGGGCGACGGTACTCCCGTTGTGAGTTTTACACTGGCAGTGGACAGGAAGTACAAAGACGCAAGCGGAAACAGAATCACGGACTTCTTCGACTACGTCGCATGGAAGAGCACGGCGGAGTTCATCGCTAGATACTTCACGAAAGGGAAGAAGATTCTTGTCCACAGCTCACCGCAGGTACGAGAGTGGACGAACAAAGAGGGGGAAAAGCGCCGCAACGTAGAGTTCGTAGTGGATTATGTGGAGTTCTGCGATTCACCGTCGAGCGCCAACAACGTGTTGGAACAGATGACGGAGGTCGAGGAAGACCTGCCGTTCTGATTTTCAATCCATGAGTAGCACAGACATCGTGACCCAATGGCTCGAGGCGTATCGGAACACGGAACGGGAGATAGAGAATCAGTCAGAGAGAGTGCGAGTCTTAAGCGACAGGATGGAGTCGGTTTCATCGCCGAGCCTTAACGGTATGCCGAGAGCGCCGAGCGCAGACCCGGACAAGATAGGTATAATGCTCAGTAAGGAAGACGGATTGCTATCGTATCTTCGTGACATACAGGCGCTACACGAGGAGCACAAGCACAACATCGAGTACATCGCCAGTAAGCTAGAACCCGACCAACGGCTTGTTATACAGATGCGGTACATCGACGGTGCGACACCGACGGAGACCACAGAGGCTCTATACGGACGCATAGACGACTTCTACATCAACTTTTCTGTGTACCAAAGGAAAATGTACAGGAAACGTAAAAGTGCCGTAAAAGCGATTACACGGCTTGCTGACGGCAATCCTAGCCTGCTGAGGCATATGGAAACGTTCTGCGAAAAACTATTATATGCTTAAAGAAACGACCGCCACCTTTCCCGGTGACGGTCTTCTTTTTTAGCCGTCAACAAAAAATAATAAAAATTCAGGAAAAATGTGTTGACATATGCGTCAACCGGCTGTATAATGGTCTTGACCGATGAAAGGAGATAACGAGATGAAGAACTTCGATGCGAGAGTAAATAAGAAGACGGGCGAGGAGCTGAGGGAATACCTTCAGTTTCAGAGGAGGGGTTCCGCTGTAAAGCCCAAGAAGGGCAAGGGGAGCTTTTCCCGGAAGCTCAAGCACAAGGCTTGGGCGTGAGAGGAGGAACTTAATGAGAGAGCGTAAAACAAAAGGCTTTGCTGAACACACCTACACGGAGTGGAACGCTGACGGCTACCACTACCTGCACTACACGAGGTTCATGGGCGGAAAGAAGAAAAAAGACTTCACATGCAGGATGCCGCTGAACAAGTACTGGGGCGAAAACACCGCTTCCGATTGGGAGACGGTGGACGCATGGGATGAACTGGAGGAGAGCGCTTAGGCGCTCTTCTTTTTTACCGGCGGCAGGATTTTCAATCGGAGACCGTGTGACGAGTGTCAACAACAATTAAATATTTTTTATTATATTTTAAAATTAATGCTTGACTTCTATGTAGACACATGTTATATTATAGAGGGTAGACAAGATAAGACTTTTGAGGAGGTACGGATATGGTTACTGTTAGAACTTACGAAGAAGAGTGGGGCACGGAGTACGAACACGTTTGCGTGTGTGACAAGTGCCACAAAGAAGTGAATGAGGAAGACCTCTTCGAGTATAACGGCGATACGCTGTGCACGGAGTGCCTCAAAGAAATGTTCCCGTACGAGTGGGACGACGAGTTAGGCGACTGCCTCGTCGTTGACGGTGAACTCCGTTCTGTGGATGACCTCGGTGATGTGTTCGTTCCCGTGGACGTATGGGACGAGAAATGGCTCGACCGCCCCGATGTGGATGCCATGTTTGACGCATGGCGGGACAAAAGATTCTTTGGATGAGGAGGAACTAAAATGGATAGCAGAGAAAAGATTCTTGTGCGGAACATTACGGACGCACTTAACCCGTTCGGGTTCAGCCGCAAAACCTTTTGCGAGGAAATGAACAGAGAGCACAGATACCTGCAGAGCGAGTGGATGGAACTTGTGTGTGAGTTTATCCGCTATGCGGGTTCGGATAAGTACGGATACGACGGGCGCAACGAGTGGGTGCACACGCTGTGCAAAAAGCTGACTGAAGAACTTCCGTAAAGAGAGGAGAATGTAACATGTTCGGGATAAGCAGAGACGCTGTGGAAAGCGTCAAGAAACGTTACGCTAACGGGGATAGAGTGGTTCTAATATGCATGGGGGATGACCCGAGACCGATTCCCGAGGGCACGCAGGGAACTGTACGATGCGTGGACGACATGGGCACGGTGCACGTTTCGTGGGACAACGGGAGACAACTCGGAATGTGCGTGCTTGACGGGGACGCAATACGCAAAGTGTGAGCAGGCGGGGCGAAAGCCCCGCTTCTCTTATGGGTGCGGATTTTCAATCGCAGGCCCCGGTGGGCGGGCGATAGCGACGAGAAAAAATCTGCAAAAAATAATAATTTTTTAGGAAAAAGTGTTGACAGCAATGTATATATGTGGTATTATAATATCAGAAAACAGGAGTGCGGCTCGGTAGCCTGTAGGCGAGAAAGTCGGTAGCCTTGACGGTAGTCGGGGCAGAAGATAACTCGGTGGCCCGAGGGCTCCACGGACTAACTTTTTAGAAGGAGGACTTTATAATGAGAGAGTACGAACTGATGCCCGTGGACGGTAGAAAGAGCTTCTATGGCAAGGCGAGGGTGCTTGTCGAGGACGATGGAACCGAGACCCTCATTAGCTACACGACACCTGTAATGCGCAGGAACGCTGACGGTACGCTGACCCGCCTGTGGTGGGGATGGAGCGCCACGACCGGCAGACACATAAAAGCGTTCTGCGGACTCGGGAAGGCCGACTGCGACAAGATGGGCGCATAAAGAAGGGGAGGGCAACGCCCTCCTCTTTTCAGGGGCACGACATTTTCAATATGTCGAACGTCCTGAAATCATATATACACATAACTTGTGATTCCGAGTTGACATAGACGGCGAGATATGGTATGCTGAAGATGGCAAGAGGGATAGATGTGCCCACGTGTTGACATGCGGTAAGGAGTGTTGACGGTGGCGAAATGCGAGTGGCCCGATGGGGTGACGGTGAAGCCCGACGGGGTGCACGAGATGGATGCGTGCGCATACGAGGTTATAGAGAAATACAGGAACGTAACGATAGAGGTTTTGAGGTGCTCACGGTGCGGACACGAAGAGTTTGTATGGTACAGGCAGGAGAATACGGAGGATGTGACGGAAGAGGATGAAGGCGCAACTGATTGACCTTGTGTTCAGTCGTGACGGTAAAAGGATAGTTACGTTTCAGACAGATGAGTCGATAGAGGATGTATTCGACGAGTTCCACGGTAGAGACGTAGAGGTTCAGATAAAAGACTACAAGAGGAAACGAAGCCTTGACGCTAACGGCTATGCGTGGGTGCTGATAGGCAAGTTGGCGGCACGGTTGGGTCTGACGAAGACCGAGGTTTATCAATCGGCTATCCGGGAAATCGGAGGCGTATCGGACGTTATTTGCCTTCAAGACAAGGCGAAGGAAGCGTTCATACGCAGTTGGGAGTCTAACGGTATCGGATGGCAGTGCGAGGAGATGCCGAGCAAGTTAGAGGGTTGCACGAACATAGTTGTGTACTACGGAAGCAGTTCCTACGATTCGAGGCAGATGAGTTCCTTGATTGACGGTCTGATAGAGGAGTGCAGGCAATACGGGATAGAAACGATGCCCGAGGATAGATTAAATGCTTTACTAAACGAATGGGAGGAAAGATGATGAACAACACGGTAGAGAAGAGCAGAGAGACACAGACGAACGAGGTACTGACGCATTTTCAATCCAAGGGTAGCCTTACCAGTTGGGAGGCTATTCAGCAGTACAAAGCCACACGTTTGGCAGACATTGTGTTCCGTCTCAAGAAGAAAGGGCACAACATCACCACGGTGATAGAGGAGTCTGTAAACGCTGACGGTGAGAGGAAGAGGTATGCGAGATACTATTACGTACGATGAGTTCAACCAACAGGAGCGACGGTGTTTTCTGTGCGGACGAAACGGGCAAGGCGACCCGCTAGACAAGCACCACGCATTTCCCGGAGCGTTAAGGGACAAGTCGGAGCAATACGGGCTGTGGGTGTACTTGTGTCATGCACGGTGCCATATATTCGGAGCGGAAGCGGTACACAACTGTGTGGAGACGAAGAAATGGATTCAGAGTTTTGCACAGAAGAAAGCGATGATAGAACAAGGGTGGACGATAGAGCAGTTCCGACGGGAGTTCGGTAAGAATTACTTGAACGAGCAAGATGCACTGGAGTTGGTGGAAAGAGGTGTTAAGCTATGAGCGTAGAGCGTGATGTCGCAAAGCTGACGGTTCAGCAGATGCGCAAGGCGAAGAGGATAGCTACGCTGTACAACGACGTTCAGGAAATCAGGGACGCTATAGACTTTATCAATCAGGGCGCTGATGAGCTGACCCTGAAGATGAGCGCAGAGTCGACGGTGAAACTGGTGCTGACAGCCTTGCAGGGTGTTGTTGACACGCTGACGGATGAGCTTACAGACGAAATAAATAACTAAATTTTTTACGCCTAACTGTTGACGGCTATGCTAACATATGTTATAATAGAACCATAGTAGAGATGAACCTAATTCTTTGAAGGAGGACTTGAGATGACAGTAAAAGAACTTTTGAACGTGGTTCCCGACGGCGCAAGCGTTCGCTTTAGCGACAGAGGCAACAAGACCATTTACGACGGTGTGATAAGGAACGCTGAAGAGATTCTGATGCACAAAGACCTTGCGAACAAGGTTGTGGAGATGATGTTCGCCTACAACAACAAGATTGTTGCTGTTGTTCGGTGAGGGCGAGATGTCATGACGGTATACGACTTGTTCACGGTGGTTGACCGAGAGACGAAGGTAATGGTGACAGAAGAGGGCAGACCTGCACGGAACATATACAAGGGCGAATTTTGGAAGGCTGACGGTAGCCTTGCGAAGCGCACGGTAAAGTTTATGTGGTACTCTGACGGACGGCTGTGGATAGAGGTAGACAAAGAGGAGCGGGAAGGAGGACTTAACTATGATGTTCGAGATTCGCAGTTACGGTAAAAGCATGTACGGTGGATGGTACGCCGAGTACGCCCTAGTCGACTACGACGGTAAGTACAGGCACTTTGGCGGCGAGCACTTCGAGAGGCTAAGAGACCTCAAGGAGTGGGCAAACGAGAACGGCGCACCGCTCTACGACTGGAGAAGATACGACAACGGATAAAACACAGAGCTCGCCTAACCGGCGGGCTCTTTCTTATACACAATGGATTTTCAATCGGAGGCTATGCCCACGGCGAAGGGCATAAAAAAAGAGCCCCGAAGGGCTCATGCTACGCATACGTAGCGGAAGTAGCGCCTGTCGCACCACTCTTCTTCGTCGCAGAAGAAGAAGTTGTAGTCACGCATTACATCGTGTACGAGCTCGGCATCTGTGTTGTCGAACACAACGAGCGTAACCTCGCCGCCGTCAGCGTGCTCAACGTAGCACTCGCATTCGCTGAGCTCGTCCAAAGCGTGCTCCACAGCGGAGAATACACGCTCTTTGCTCTCGCTGAGCATACGAGCCCGACGCATAGCGTCGGTTTCGTGCTCCACGTACTCGCCGAGGCTCGGGTCAGCCTTGAGCGCTTCTACAGCGTACACGTTGCGGTAGAAGTCGTTGAGGAACGTGAAGCCATGCTCGGCCTCGTACGCCTCGTACGCCTCGAAGAAGGGGCGCAGGTGCTCGGGCTGACCTTCTGCACACACCATGTCGAAGTCCCGGCAGTCCTCGTCATAGAAGAGGTGACCGACTTCGCCATGAGTGCCGACATGCCGCCAACCGCACATCTTGGCGACCCACAGAGACTCGTCGTGAATCTGCTGAAGAGAAATGATGTTAGCCATAGTAAGAACCTCCAAAAGTAGTAGAAATCTTGTTTACATCCTAATAATAGCATATGAATACATATGTGTCAATACTTTTTTGTAGAAAAAATTAAAATATTTTTATGCTGTTGCAGAAGACCATCATCTACAGCCACAGCAACGCCTACACGCACTGCAGAGCAATGCTAGCCAGTGCTACAGCGTACGCAAGCACAAGAAGCACACAATCACACAGCAGAACGCAAACGCTCTGAAACAGGCGCACAGGGCCTCGTACGCAGGCGTGGCGCAGAGCAGTACAGCACGCACAGAATGCGCAACTGCGCAGGCTCGTTATTTTCAATCGCAGGCCGCACGTTTCTGCAGGCGAAGGCGGGGGCGTGCATAAAACAGGATTTTCAATCATGCGATATTTTTGCATACCCCCCATGCCACTCAAATATAGTTTTTCAACGAATTTAGTGGGGGGGTCGTTTTTGGAGCGTTCACCCCCT
>Ga0310690_10007268_pt1 | contig 14314 bp, 12 predicted proteins | sample AusTroGonzalo_MG_2_FD_207661 | JGI IMG/M metagenome (GOLD analysis project Ga0310690, IMG submission 207661) | Bovine rumen microbial communities from tropical cattle in Woodstock, Queensland, Australia - Gonzalo_04 (v2) (version 2) | ecosystem: Host-associated > Mammals > Digestive system >...
TGTATTGGATGGCTATCGGACGCGATGATTTCCTGTACGCTCAACTGCAGGATTACCGCATGTGGCTGGATTTGAACAATTTTGAATATACTTATTACGAGAGCAAGGGCGGACACACATGGTCGAATTGGCAGGATTACCTCTGCCGTTTCATGAAAAAATTGTTTTGGGATGAGAAATTTTAATATACTTTCACTCTCAATAATACGCATATGAAGAAAACTCTACTGTCAATTGTTCTGCTGCTGACGGCATGTTTACTGTCAGCTCAAGAGTATGAGTATCCGGGGCTGAAACAAATGCAGAAAGGCAACTACGACGCTGTACAAAAGGATATTGAAAAACATCTGGCCAAGACGCCCGACGATGTACCTTATCTGTTTACAGCGGCAAAACTGTATTCAACAGCCGAATATAGTGAACGTAACATTCCAAAAGCATACAAATATATATGCGACTGCAAAACGAAATTCACTCGTCTTGACCCCGCGGCACAGGACAAACTCATTGCCAAGGGATTGACCAAAGAATATCTGAACTCTGCCATTCATGAGGTTTGCTCGTTGGCGCTGAAAGATGCAGAGGCCGTCAATACGGAAGAGGCATACAATCAGTTTTTAAAAGCCTACCCTCGCAGCATACCTTCCTTGCAACGTCAAGCCAAAGAACATCTGAGCCATATCGCGTTTGATGCTGCTGCCGGACAAAATACAATTGAGGCCTATGAAACATTCATGGCACAACATCCCAACGGTTCAGATGTAAAAGAAGCGACACGCCGTCGCAATGCATTGGCGTACGAGCAGGTGAGGGCAACCAACACCGTAGCTGCATATACGGCATTTATTGACCAATATCCCAAGTCGGACGAAATCCCTGACGCATGGCAGCAGATTTACGCACTTAAGTTACGCGAGGCACAAACAGTCGGTAACAAGGATGCACTGGAGCAGTACTGCAGCACCTATCCTGACAGTCCGTTTGCACGACAGTATCTATCGCAGCAAGCGGATGATGAGTATGCCTCATCCATCCGTCAGGGTAATTGGCTCGCACTCAAGGAAAAGGCTGTCAAGAGAAAGGACACGATGGAACAGCGTCGTCTCTTTTATGCAATCATGCATATAGCACGCAACAGGCGAAGTGCGCCGGCTGCTTTGTTTGCATACCAAAATGCACCGAATACCGACGTACAGGACACAGCATGGCTGATTCTTCACGATGTGTATTGCAGCACAGGTGTGCCTTCTGATATAACCAAGCTATACGACCAGTACCCTAATCCGCGCTTCGCCACACTTGAAGAGCATGACAAAAAGGTTGTTTCTCAATACAATATCGTCAACACAACCGATATGGGCTGGCAGGCACTTATTCGTTTGGCTGCACCCTATCGCGTGGCTTATAACTGGCTGCTCACCCTAATCGTCAATAATCTGAACAGCAAGGATATTAATTCTGCATTATCTACCGTTCGTGATTACGCTGAAGCATTCGGAAATGACCGAGCATACAACTGCCTGCTCAATGCTCTGGAACAAGGCGGACAGCTTGAACTCATCCCCGAGGCATTCTCCGACTCTGTCAATTCAGCAATGAAAGAGTATTCGCCTGTCATAACAGCCGATGGCAATACAATGTATTTCGTACGAGTGGTGTTCGATAAATCAGCCGGAAACAGCGAAGATATATACACTGCCACACGCAATAAACACGGATGGAGCAAAGCCATGCCGATGACAGAACTTAGTATTCCCGGCTCCAATGAAGCCATGCAATCGGTATCGGCAGACGGCACACAACTGATATTCTTCCGTGACGGCATCCTCTTTTCCATATCCAAAACTCCGGAGGGTTGGAGTGAGCCGACACCACTACCCGATAACATCAATATTGCCGAATGGCAGAGCGACGCAATGATTTCCAGCGACGGACGTGCTATGCTCTTTACCGCTTTGAAAAAAGTCGAAAATGAAATAAATCCCTCAATAAACATTTTTGTATCCCTGATGGATGAAGACGGTGAATGGGGAAAGCCTATTGATCTTGGACCGACTGTCAATACCCCGGGGCTGGAACGCAAACCTTTCCTGCATCCTGACATGCGTACCTTATATTTCAGCTCGGACGGGCATGGCACACTGGGTGATTTGGATGTTTTCAAGACAACCCGCCTTAGCGATGACTCATGGACCGATTGGTCAGAGCCCGTAAGCCTTGGAGCACAGATCAATTCGCCGAGAGAGGAATGGGGGTATAAAATTAGCACCGACGGAAGCATTGCATATTACTCTTATGGTGATAACCTGTACATGCTTGAATTGCCTGCAAGTATGCGCCCGAATGCAGTGGCAACCATCTCCGGTACGGTTCGCGATGAGAGTGGTCGTACCGTGGGCGTAACCATCCGATGGGAGGATCTGGATACGCATGAAAGCATCGGACAGTCACAGACCGACCCAAGTAACGGAACATTCTATCTTGTGTTACCGTTAGGAAAGAACTATGGGTACTATATTGATGACGAACGCTATTTCCCCATTTCCAACAATATAGACCTAAGCAAAGAAACAAAGAACGTCAATATTGAGAAAAACATCCTTCTAACATCATACAAGCAGATGATTGAACAAGGCATGGCTGTACAAGTCAACAACTTGTTCTTCCCTGTTAACCAATGGGAACTGCTGCCGCAATCCGAGAACGAGCTCATACGCGTTGCTTCCATCATCAAGGAACGTAATATACGTGTGGAAATAAGTGGACACACCGATTCAACCGGAGACCCGAATAAGAACATGACACTGTCCAGACAACGCGCTGAATCTGTACGTGCTTTCCTCATCAAGCAGGGCTGTAACGCATCACTGCTTATCGCCAAGGGGTATGGCGCTACACGACCGATTGCCGGAAACGATACCGACGAAGGAAAGCAACTGAACCGTCGCGTTGAACTGCAGTTCTTGAAATAACGGTTGAACAAAGGTAAAAAAAATACCGTCCGCTGAAAACGGACGGTATTTTTTATGATTATGCTACAGCCATTTCTTCAGTCGGAAGATTAACAAGACTATCAGCGTAAACACAACCATCAGCGCAATTGAGAACGGATAACCGAACTTCCAATCCAATTCCGGCATGTTCGTGAAGTTCATTCCGTACATACTCGCTATCAGCGTCGGGGGAAGGAAAATCACATTCACCACTGTGAAAATTTTGATAATCTTGTTCTGTTCGATGTTTACCAGACCCAGGAACGTATCCTGCAAGTAGTCCAGACGGTCAAATCCGAAACGCGTGTATTCGAACAATGAATTGATATCCTTGATGATCATCGTCAAGCGCGGCTGCAACTCTTCCGGGAAGAAGTCGCACTTCAGGAAGTTGCTGATAACCCTCTGTTTATCCATGATGTTCTGACGAAGAATAGTCACTTTTTCCTGCAAATCCTTAATCTGTATCAGCACATCCTCATCCACATGGTCCGAAGCGTTAATGTGCGTGGATAGTTCGGTTATCATGTCCGTGGTATCCTCTATCATATCAGCATCTTTCTCCACACGGGTCTCCATCAATGCCACTAGGACATGGAAACCTGTCGGGAAACTTCGGGCGTTGACAAACATGCGCTTCACCGTCTCGTTGAACGAACCCAGTTCATTGTCATGCGAGGTCACCAGGATGCTGTTCTTCAGAATAAAGTTCACCGGTTCAACGTCGAAGTTCGTATGCAGGAAGTTCGAGTTGGCTACTATGCTGTCATCCGTCTGGATGTAACGGCTGGACATCTCAATCTCTTCCATCTCCTCATCCTCCTGGATGTCTATCTTCAGGAATCCCTCCAGTGTCTCCTCCGTACGATCGGATACGTCCAGCAGGTCTATCCAGATAATATCTTTCTTATCCAGTTGCTTGAGCGCGGAAATAGAGCGTGCTACTTTGATTTTCTCGCTGTCCTTATAGAATATTTTGAGTTCTGCCATGTTCAATCATTTTAGTAAGTTCTACAAACTCATCGACGTGCAGTTGTTCGGGGCGCTTGGTAAAGATATTCTCTTGTAGGAGGAGATTTCCCTTGCCTACCAACTGCTGAAGAGAATTGCGCATCTGTTTTCGTCGCTGGTTGAAGGCTGTCTTTACTACAGTCTTGAACAATTGTTCATCACAATCCAGACGCTTGCGATTATTACGCGTCAGTCGGATGACAGCCGACTCCACTTTCGGCGGTGGAGCGAACACATGGTTGCCCACCGTGAACAGGTACTCGATATCATAGTACGCCTGCAGCAGCACACTCAATATACCGTAATCCTTCTTCCCAGGAGCCGCAGCCAATCGCTGTGCTACCTCTTTCTGTATCATACCGCTGCACACAGGTATACGGTCTCTGTTCTCCAGCACCTTGAAGAATATCTGGCTGGATATGTTGTATGGGTAGTTACCTATCACACAGAACGGACCCGACGGGAAAATAGTATTCAGGTCAACTTTCAGAAAGTCGCCCTCTACCAGGTTCAACTCCGGATACCACCCATTGAGATAGGCTACCGACTCACGGTCGATTTCAATGGCGGTTAATGAAATATTCGGATTTTTCAGTAGGTATTGGGTCAGAACACCCATACCCGGACCTATCTCCAATACAGGAATCTTATCCCCGCAATCAACATGCAACAGACTGTTAGCCGGCGTGATGGTGTCGGCTATACGCTGGGCTATACTCAAGTCCGTGAGGAAATGCTGCCCAAGAAACTTTTTGGCACGTACTTGCTGCATTATCCGGGTGATAGTCCATACTTAATGTGATTGGTCCGACAATATAAGCGATTTTCTCACAAAAATGCAACAAAAATTTGCTTATTTCATTTATTTGTCGTATCTTTGTATCGCTTTCGGCGCAAAGATAGTATTTTTTTTTTATTTATGCAAGCATAAATGCAAAAATTGGCACAAATAATAATAAAAATTTGCGATTTTGCATATTATCCGTTCCAAAAGTACGTGCCAAGGGAGATTTTTCGGTACGCAGCGTGTGGCGGTGGGAATATGGTACTCGACTGGGTGCTGTACTTCCTGACCTATAACTTCATCATCGGTCATGATTTGGTTTATCTCAATCTTCCAATCTTGAAATCTTTAAATTTTGAAATTTGTTTAACGCCTCACATTGCTTCTCTCTGCATTGTATTCCCGATAACCCTGTTCACCGGCTTCTGGCTCAACAAGCACGTCACCTTCACGCAATCCTCGTTGCATGGCGTTCGTCAGTTCATACGGTATATCATGATTGTAGCGGTTAACCTTGCCGTCAACTATTTCGGCCTCAAATTGCTCGTTGAGACCGTTGGCTGGTATCCCACGCCCTCGAAGATTTGTATCACCCTGTTCACGGTCATTATCAGTTTCCTCGGACAGAAATACTTCACCTTCCGCCGTTAATTAATCTTGAAATCCCCAAACCCCGTGGTCTCCTCGCTTTCTTTATCTGAACTCTGCGCCCGGTTGGACGAAAACCTCCAACAGGCTTTTCCTGACACCTGTTGGGTGCGCGCCGAGATAGCCTCGCTTACCGACCGCGGGCACTGTTATCTGGAACTCGTCGAGAAAGCCGACCGCGGCATGTTCGCTGCCAAGATGCGCGCTACATGCTGGAGCAACACCTGGCAGCTCGTCTCCGCCTATTTCATGCAGGAAACCGGCAAACGTCCCGAACCCGGCATGCAGATACTCATCGAAGTCACCGTAGAATTTCACCCCGTCTATGGACTTAGTCTGAACATCCAGAATATCGACCCTTCTTTCACCTTGGGTGACCTCGCACGCCAGCGCCAGCTCACCTTGCAGCAACTTGAAGCCGACGGTGTACTGGATATGAACAAATCCCTTGCCTTGCCTGATGTTATCCGCCATATAGCGGTTATTTCTGCCGAGAGTGCCGCCGGTTATGGCGATTTCTGCCACCAGTTGCAGAACAATCCCTACGGTCTGCGTTTCACTACGCAACTTTTCCCTGCTGTCATGCAAGGCGACGGTGCCACCCGCTCCATCATTTCCGCTCTTGATAAAATAAATGCCAATTGTCAATTGTCAATTGTCAATTATGACTGCGTCGTCCTCATCCGCGGTGGTGGTGCCACTACAGACCTCACCTGCTTCGACACCTACGAACTTGCCTCGCATTGCGCCCAGTTCCCCTTGCCTGTTCTATCCGGAATAGGGCATACACGCGATGTCAGCATCGTTGATCTGGTTGTCCGTTCCTCGCTCAAGACGCCCACTGCCGTAGCGGAGTTCCTCATCGACCACAATGCACAGCAGCTCGTCCGCATTGATCAGCTCCGCCAGCGCCTTGCACGTATTGCCACGCAGATGGTTGCTGTACGCCGTCAGCAGATGGAGCAGTTGCGGCTCACGCTCCAATATACCATTTCCCGGACCTTGCAGTCCGAGCGCAACAAACTGCATATGTTCAGTCAGGCCATTGCGCTCCACTCGCCCGAACAGATTTTCCGCAAGGGCTATTCTCTCACTCTCCATAACGGCAAGATTCTCCGCCATGCTGCCGACGCCCCAAAGGGCACCACTGTTATCACCGTCCTCTCCGAGGGCGAACTTACGTCCGTTGTCCAATGAGCAAAAAGCAGTGGATAGGTTTTTGTATCATCATTCTGATGGTCACAGCAGTCGAACTATGCGCCTATTTCACCAAGCACTGGCTTGACCGTCAGTCTCTTCCCGAACTCCTGACCTTTCAGCCTGAACGTGAAGAGCAGTTCCAACAATACCTCGACTCCCTCCGCAAAGCGGAGTATGCTGCCCGCCGTTCACAATTTGCTCACTCTTCCAAGCAGACCGTTCATCTTCAACCATTTGACCCAAATACTGCTGACAGTACCCTGCTTGTCACCGTCGGTCTTAAACCCTGGATGGCGCATAACCTCATCCGCTACCGCAATGCCGGCAAGGTTTTCCGTCGTCCGGACGACCTTCGCCGTCTCTATGGTATGACCGACTCCCTATACGCCACCCTTGAACCGTACATCCAACTCGACACAGTGATTGCCGATTCGTTACCGAGCCATTACCGAGCCGTTGCCGAGCCATTACCGAGAGTGAAACGTGACACAATCCTTAACCTCAATACCGCCGATACTGCCGAACTGCAGCTACTCCGTGGCATAGGGCGCTTTACCGCCATACAGATTGTCCGTTATCGTCAGGCGCTTGGTGGCTACTACTCGGTTAACCAGCTGTACGAAATAAAAGAACTGCCCGCTGAACGCTTGGATAGTCTTATCCCGCATCTGTTTGCCGACACCGCACTGATCACACCCATCAACGTCAACCACGCCTCAGTCAAGCAGCTCTATCGCCATCCGTATATCTCATATCCTCAGGCAGAGAAGCTCTACAATCTCCGTCGAAGCCATGTTACCTTGCACTCCCTCAACGAACTCAACGGCATTTTCACGCCCGACGAACTCCTCCGCCTCAACCCGTACCTCCGCTTTGATACCCGCTAATCTGTCTGTTCCGATAATTATTTGCACAACTGCCCTAACCCACGATTGAAATGAAGAGAATAGTCTTAATATGTATCATTCTGCTGCCATTACCTATGCTGTCAATGGCACAGGAAAGTGTGATACATGAAAATATCCTGAAACTCAAGATTGGTTCCGGTTACCAACTGGATACTTACCTCAGTCCGCTGGGATATACAGGCATGCTATATGGTGTAGGTAACGAATGGTGGCAGCCCTTTCGCCAGGATACCCGGTTAGGAAAAGAAGGCAAAATGGATAATTGGATGCATGCCGGGTGCTTGGATATATTTGTTTCCGACCATCGCAGTGCCGCACATTCCAATAGTTTCCTCGGGTTGCAGATTTCTGCCGGATGGGGAGCTTTCTATGGATGGAAGTGGCTTGAAGACCGTCTGCATGTGTATGCCGGGCCATATTTGGAAGCAGGTTTTACCGTACGTGAGCATGCCGGTAATGTCAATAAGATTGTTTCGTTTGACATTGCGATTGACGCAATGGCGATGGGAGGTGTACGTTGGTCGTTTTATGGCAAACGGACTAGTTACCGGTTGAACTATCTGATTCGCACCAATCTGATAGGTTTTGATTATCTGCCCGAGTATTGGGAGTCATATTATGAAATATCACAAGGTATACCCGGACTGGCACGCTGTTCAGGGCATTGGAACCACAATACAGTCAAGCATGCACTTTCTCTGGATATGCAGTTTCCTCACTCTACTTGGCGCGTAGGTGCAGAGCATGAGGTCGTTAACTATGGTACAAAAGACCTGCATTTTATGCACAACCAGTTAAGTCTTGTAATCGGTTGTATCTGGAAATACAGGATTCACGCAAACGCACGGCTATGAATATACGACAATCCATATTATGTGTCCTGACAGCAGCGTGTCTGCTCACGGCATGTCATTCCAATGACGAAGTGGTATTCTCAATGGATCCGGTAGAAAATGTTGGGGCATTATGGCAAATAATTGACACCAAATATTGCTATATAGAGGATAAGGGTATTGACTGGCAAGCTGTTCATGACGAATATACAGCCCAAGCTGCTCTGTTAAAGAAAGACGATCAGGTGGCATTGTTCGACTTGTGCGCAAGCATGCTCGACTTGCTTCACGATGGACATGTAAACCTCTATTCTGCTTTTGACCGCAGCTTCAATACTGCATGGTACGACACGTTTCCTGCCAATTACAATGCTAAACTGCAGGCGCTTTATCTGCGCGATTACCGTATTGCCGGCAGCATATACTATTGCACGATTGACGATGGACAGGTGGGATATATTTACTACTCCAGTTTCTCAAACAGCATCAGTGCAGGCAATCTTGCGTGGATATTCTCTGCATTCAAAGACTGTAAGGGCCTGATTATTGATGTACGGAACAACGGTGGCGGCGATATTACGAATGCATACCGCTTGGCGGCCCCCTTCTTTACGAACAATCAGACCATCGGTTACTGGCAGCACAAGAACGGACCGGGACATAACGATTTTTCCGCTCTGGAGCCGATGACTCTGGATGCATCGATCATATCCGGCAAATGGCAGAAACCCGTCATCATACTATGCAACCGCCGCAGCTATTCGGCCACCAACCTGTTCGTCAGTATGATGCGGTATGCCGACCGTTCGACTATCATCGGGGGAATAAGCGGCGGTGGTGGAGGTATGCCAATGAGTTATGAGATGCCATGCGGATGGATGGTACGCTTCTCAAGCGTACGAATGTATGACCGCGACAAAAGAGACATCGAAGAAGGTATCGAACCGGATATCATCGTAACGATGGAAAGCAATGACAAAGATGATATAATAGAAAAAGCAATAGAACGGATATACCAAGATTTGACACCCGGTGATTAGCTATTGCGTACTTGTAATTCTCAGCATCCGCACGACGCAACATCAGTAGCGCACAGCTGTAAGAAAGAGTCCTTGTGGCGGAGCGGACTGTCCGGCTACCTGTCGCGACCGGGCAGCAATAATATCGCCAAAGTCCTGTGCAGAAAGTTTATGCCGCCCTACGTCAAAAAGCGTACCCACAACAGCACGTACCATATTCCTCAGGAAACGGTCAGCTGTGATTGTGAAGACGGCATCATAACCGTTTGTTCGCCACTGCGCTTCGGTGATGGTGCAGATAGTTGTTTTGACATCTGTATGTACTTTGCAGAACGAAGCAAAATCATGCGTGCCAAGCAACAACCTGGCAGCATCATTCATGACTTCCATATCAAGAGGCGAGGGAACAAACGTACACGTATCATACCGGAATGGGGATTTGCGTGAGGTGATACGGTACTCATAAGTTCTGCTCGTTGCAGAGAAACGTGCATGCTGATTGTCGGCAACAGGATAGATGCGACTGACTGCGATATCAGAAGGTAGCAGCCTGTTCAAGCGTTCTACCGGCATCGGCTCAGTATCAAGATCGAAATGAGCGACCATCATCTCTGCATGTACGCCGGCATCTGTACGTCCGGCAAACGTAAGAACAACAGGCCTACGCATGACAGTAGCCAATGCACCCTCCATGACACTTTGTACAGTCAGGTCGTTAGGCTGCACTTGCGAACCATGATAGGCTGTTCCCTTATAAGCAAACTCCATGAAGTAACGCATAACTCATTTCCATTTGTATATTTACCATTCGCTATTTATGCAGCCATTGGGCTATTTGATCATTTAGCTCAGGGCTCAAACGGAACTTGTAGGCCAACCCTGCGGCAGCCACAATCAGCAGCGAACGCAGCAAACTGCTTAGCCAAACAGAGCAGGCTGGCATATACCTGAGGCACAATGCATTTGCTGCGAACAGCGCTGCCAACAGACCGACCATCAGCAAATGACGATGTGTCAGAATATGGCAACCTATGGTGCATCGAACCGTGATTGCTGCAAGTGAGAAATATGTAACTTGTGCAACCAGCGTGGCCAAAGCAGCACCGTCCATCCCCCAACGGGGAATAAACAGATTGTTCAACACAAGAGCCAAAGCTGTCATGATAAAAGAAAACAGCAGCGTAAACGGATAGTACCGGGAGTAAGTGAGTGCTGTCAGCGCAAACTGAAACGTAGCGACAAACAACTGCCCTACCCCCAACAGAAGCACAGTACGTCCTGCTACTGCATACGTATCACCATTGGGAAGTATTGCGAAAATAAGGTCAATATTCACCCATATAACCGCAAGTATCAGGCCGCCGACAAGTAGAAGATTGCTGCTGACTTGTGACAGCAGTGTGCCAGCTTCGCATGAATCATTATTCTTTATAGCCATTGACAACTGCGGTGAGGCTATGGCAGTAAGTGAACGATAAGGGATGCTGACCATCACAGCCATATAGGTTGCAATGGCAAATATGCCTGTATAATTCAATCCCATCTCCGCTGTGATGAAAAATGACGAAAGAGTCGGAGCCAGCACCGATGCCACTGCGGAAACTATCAGAAAAGTCGTATAAAGTAGGTACTTTCGAACGACGGGTTTGTTCTGACGAAGGAAAGCCCAGTCAGGCTTAAGGCTTATGCCACCTAATGAAAACAGATAAGCTGCGTTGCATAATGCGGCCAAAGCATAAACGCCTATCAATGCCCAAACAAAGCCGTCCATAGTCAACCTATCAAAGGCGTAAAGCAGATACACAAGCAACAGGCCTACACGCGTCAGCAGTTCGCGCACAGCACGCGGCACGACAATATGCATGCGCACGTTGGCGTTCGTCTCAAACACCGTCTGATACAACATACAGAACGCCAACGGCAAAACAAAATAATAGTAATTAACAAACAACGGACTCTTCTCTCCAAACCATCGGCTAAGTGGTGAATAGCACAACAAAAACAGCACTGCTACTAACAGGAAGCCGAGCATCGGGATGAGCATCGTCCAGAAAAAGAACCCGTGTTCTGTGTCTTTGGAAGAATCAGAGGAACCGGAAGACTTGAAGTATGGATAGAAGCGGAGAATGGAGGCACTTGTGCCAAGCTGCGCCAGACCTATGAACAGGGTAGCGGCATCAATCAGCACACGCGCCAGACCTATCTCCTCTGCAGAAAGAAAACGAGTTATGACAAAAAAGGTTGTAACAAAGCCCACCGCCACACCAAGATATGTGACGATGGTGCCTTTGATACTCTGTTTTGCTATAACTCCCATACTAATCGAAAGACCGTTCGCTACGCTCACTAAAAGACAAAAGATAAGAACTTATATCGTCTTTGGTCTGTGAGCGTAATTGTCTTTGCTCATTGAGTAGAAGAAAGCTTCGGTCTATTTTTCGATGCCAAGCAGTTCTACCTCGAAAATCAGCGTCGAGTACGGCGGAATCGAACCGGCAGCACGTTCGCCATAGCCAAGTTCTTGGGGGATAAAGAATTTGAATTTCGATCCTACAGGCATCAGCTGTACGCCTTCGGTCCAACCTGCAATCACTTGGTTCAATCCGAATACGATAGGCTCACCACGCTCTACGCTGCTGTCGAACACTGTGCCGTCAGTCAGAGTGCCGTGATAGTGCACCTTCACCCGATCAGTAGCAGAGGGCTTCTTGCCTTTGCCCATCTTCAGCACTTCATATTGCAGACCGCTCTCAGTAACGATTACACCCTCGCGGAGCTTGTTCTCCTCAAGGAACTTTTCGCCCTGCTCTTTGGTGCTTCCGTACTTGATATAATTGAGTGTATTCTGAATATATTCTCCTGCTGAGTGGGTATCAAACTGGCTTTCATCGCCAAGCAGACCGTTGATGAAACCTTGTTTGATAAGTGCAAAGTCAGTAGTTAGCGATGACTCTCCTATCAAACCGTTTGCCTCCTGCTCTTTGATGCTCTTACCAATCTGCTCACCCATATTCTTGAGTTGCGGGTTGTGAACATTCTCCTTCAGTCCCTTGTTGATGTACTTGATAAGATCGGCTTTATTCGTGCCGAGTGTATCATCGTTAAGAACGTAAATAGCGATGTCATTTCCGTTCATCAAACCGAACGCATAGTTCAGCGAGTCGTTCAATGACTTGAGGGTAACCGTCTTAACCTTACTCGGGCATGTACCTTTTACAGCCTTGCCGGCTTTAGCAGTCGAACCCTGAGAAGCGGCATACTGCTCTTGGAAGAACTGGCGGGCGGCAGATGCATCCATCACGACAGTATCGTGTGCCAAACCATTCACAAGACCTTGGAAAAACAGTTTCTCATTAAGAGTCCACGCAGGGTTGTCTGCCAAACCATTCTTCTCGTTCTGGGCAATACTTGTGCCGATATTCTTGCCTATACGTGCGGCCTCGGTCAGTTCGGGAAGTGAACCGTCATAACCAGCCTGTAATGCATCGATGAACTCTGCAACGGTCTCAACTGAACTGTCATTACGCAGATAGTACATCTTGATTTGTGAGCCATTGGCGATACCCAAAGCAAAGTTCATACTATCATTCATGTTAGTCAACTCCGCTTGTTGTGCGTTGTATGTGTTGCCACACGAAATCATTGCCATTGTGGCAAGGATGATAATTGATAATTTTTTCATTGTTGTATGTTAGTTTTATATATTACTCTATGCCTAATAGTTCTACCGTAAACACGAGCGCCGAATATGGCGGGATGGTTGCTCCTGCACCACGCTCACCGTATCCGAGGTGGTACGGGATGAACAGTTTGTACTTCGAGCCAACGGACATCAGCTGCAGGCCTTCTGTCCAACCGGCTATCACGCCGTTCAATGGGAACGAGATTGGTTCGCCTCTCTTGTAACTGCTGTCAAAAACCGTGCCGTCAGGCAGCGTGCCTTCATAATGGACGCGTACGGTGTCAGTGGCTTTGGGTTTCTGACCGATGGTGGCGTCCAGCACTTCGTACTGCAAGCCGGAAGCAGTCACTTTCACACCCGGACGTTTGGCGTTCTCCTTCAGGAACGCTTCACCGGCTGCCTTGGCGGCGACAGAGGCTTTCTCCTCCAGCTCGGCGAAGAACTTGTTCACAGCCTGTTGGGCGTCTTGAAAACTTACTTGGGGCTTGTTTCCCTCCAGAATGTCCTGAATACCGGCAGCAAGGTCGGCATATGCCAGCTCATTCACTCCGCTGGCCTTGAGTTGCTGGCCTAACGAGAGGCCTAATCCATAAGAAATTTTGTCCATATATCATTTATTGTTTAGTTCAAGATAACGTGCCATATATTTGCCGATGATATCGAATTCGATATTCACCTCCGTGCCTTTTTCGATATACTTGAAGTTCGTATTCTCGTAGGTATAGGGAATGATGCACACCGACACATACCCTGTATCGCCTTTCACGTCCGGCTCGCATACCGTGAGGCTCACGCCGTTGATGGTCACCGAACCTTTGTCCACGCAGAAGTATCCGCGCTTGATCATCTCCGGCGTGGAGTGGTAGGCAAAGCGGAAGTACCATGACCCGTCCGTCTCACGGCGCTCGATACAGGTGGCTTTCTGGTCCACATGACCTTGCACGATGTGGCCGTCAAGGGCTTTGTCCAAGGTCATCGCGCGCTCCAGATTGACGTAATCGCCTACTTTCAGAGCATCCAGGTTCGTCAGCCGAAGCGTCTCCTGCATGGCGGTTACCGTATAGGTATCCTTGTCCGATGATACCACCGTCAGGCATACGCCGTTGTGGGCGATTGACTGATCGATGCTGAACGCGTCACCGTACGGGTTGCGCAATGTGAAGTGTTTGTTGGTGGCCTCTTTGTCTATGCGCACCACTTGGGCCATCTTTTCTACTATTCCTGAAAACATCTTGT
>Ga0310690_10007269_pt1 | contig 14310 bp, 14 predicted proteins | sample AusTroGonzalo_MG_2_FD_207661 | JGI IMG/M metagenome (GOLD analysis project Ga0310690, IMG submission 207661) | Bovine rumen microbial communities from tropical cattle in Woodstock, Queensland, Australia - Gonzalo_04 (v2) (version 2) | ecosystem: Host-associated > Mammals > Digestive system >...
TAAAAGGAGAAAGCGCTATGGGAATTTCACTGTTTTTTAGCATTCCATTTGCCATCCCCATAGCCATAGCATCATTGTACCTTGCAAAACTGATTACGAAAAAAGAAAGGCAAGAACTCGAATTGTCTCAAAACAAGGATTTGTTTACACAAACTCAAAAGGCAGTAGCGGTCTTCAAAGTTGTAACAATATTATTTTTTTCAATTCCATTATTATTACTCATTCCAACTATTATCAATCCTCCACACAGTGATGCCATGTTAGGCGTTTATCTTATCTTAGTTCCATTCGCTCTATGCATACTCATTTCGGCTATAGCCGCCACCCACGGATACAATTACCTTTTTTATACAGCAAGTAACAAAAAAGCCTTTTTCATTTTGGCAATTCCGTTCATTATTTCCACATTTCTCTTATGCATTTTGGCCACAATTTTGGGCGACCCAATAGCCAGTTATACAACACCTATAATATCTTGCTTTCTTATTTTGAGCATCATGAGCGTTATTTTAATTTCATTAAGAAAAAAATTTAAAATCCAAAAACAACAAAGCAACACATAAAAGGAGAAAGCGGCTATGGAAATCTTACTGGTTTTATTCTTGTCATTACTTTTTCCTCTGATAATCTACTGCGTTACAAGATGGCTTACATCAGAAGAACGAAACTTTTTCGAACTGCCGCAAAATAGGGATTTACTTATTTTATCCCAAAGAACCGCTATAGGTTTCCAAATAGTTGCAACAGCTCTACATACCATACCCATGTTAAAGTGCATTGAAGAGATTAATCATCCATCTTCGTTTAATGATGGAGCACAAGCAGCCGTTATTTTCATAATATTTCCTTTTACCCTAGCCATATTTTTTTCTGGTATCGCTTATACACACTGTTTCAAATACCTATTTTATATGAAAAGTGAACGAAAAGCTTTCTTCATCTTAATAATACCATTCGTCACAGCAAGCCTCATAGCGATTGTCTTTGGCGGAAAAGTAATAATGGATATCGGTCATACTAGCGGAAGTTTTGCCAGAAACATTGTCATCATAGTAGCCTCAGTTTCTATGTTGGCAATAACCGTTATTTTCAATACCCAAAGAAAACGCTTTAAACATTATCTTTCTAAAAAAAAGAATATTTAAAAGAACAAAGCAACAATGGATTTCAATATCCAAAATTCAGCATTTTTGACAAAAAAGCAATTTTCACACGCGAGGAAACATTCCTAAGTCCATTTACTCCGAACCAAATTGATGAAAAAATGTGCAATCTCCCCGGCTACGGAATCCCACTCAAACTCATCATCGGACGAAATATTTTACAAGACGGATTTGAATACAGCCTTTCCTGTGCAACATGTTTCCTCACCTGGCGAGAATGCATGTACGTCAAGTGCATACAGAATCACGCAGGATCAACAGCCACCATTTTTTCAAAAAACACCTCGCCACTACAAATCTTCACATGGGGAAATCGTGAAAAAAATATTGCAGTAATCAAAAACATTTTATTGATTTAGATTATTTACGCTATCTTTTCCTCTGAGCAATAGCATTCTTTCGTATATCTTTCTTTACATCTTTTGTCTTTTTTTTTATTTATTTTTAAATTGGGTTAAAAGGATTAGGGTTACTGAGGAGTACAACAGATGAAAAAGACTCATTTTTTAACGGGTCTTGTGCTAGGCACAGCCCTTCTAGGTGCAGGTATTTCAAATGCCTTCGCCGCAGACGAAACACTTAGATCCCTTGCAGATAAAAACGGAATCTACATCGGCGCAATTCTGAACTCGCAGTGGTTCAGCGGCGGCCTTCCAGGCAATTACGAACAGATTCACAAGCAACAATTCAACATCGTCGTTGCCGAAAACGAGATGAAGTTCGACGCCACCGAGCCGAATGAAGGCCAGTTCAATTACAACAATGGCGACAAAATGGTCAAGTACGCCAAGGCAAACGGCATGCGCATTCGTGGCCATGCACTCGCCTGGCACAGTCAGGTCCCGGGCTGGGTGAACCAGAAATACGGCGGCAAGAAAAACGAACTTCTCAGAGTTCTCAAGAACCATATCCAAAAAGTAGTTGGGCACTGGAAAGGCCAAGTTGACGAATGGGACGTGGTGAACGAAGCCATCAGCAACAACGAGCCACAGTGGCGCACCCAATCTGTTTGGTACCAGGGTATCGGTCCTGAATTCATCGACTCTGCATTCGTGTGGACTCACGAAGTCGACCCGGATGCGGAACTCTGCTACAACGATTACAACCTCGAACAAGGTGTCAATCCGAAGGCCAAAGCAGGCTTCTTGCTGGAACAAGTGAAACGCTGGGTCAAGAACGGCATTCCTATCCACTGCGTGGGTTCCCAAACCCACGTGGAAGACACCACCACCGACAAGCACTTTATCGGTTCGCCGGATAGCCTCCGCTCCCTTGCAAAGGAACTTGCGAAACTGAACGTCAAGCTGAAAATTACTGAACTCGATATCGGATTCAAGAGCGGTATCAATGTCAGCAAACACGACCTCGAACGCCAAGGACAAACATTCCGTCAATACTTGGACATCATCCTCGAAGAACCGAATGCAGACACTTACCTGATTTGGGGCGTATCTGACAAATGGAGCTGGCTTGGCGGCTTGAATAGGCAAAAAGGGCTCATTTATGACGACAATTTGAAACCAAAGCCAGCATTCGACAGTATCTTGGTAAGACTCCAGACATTTGAACCGCCGCAGGATACATCCAAGAAGGACACCACAGTAAAGGATACCACCAAGAAAGATACTACAGTCAAAGACACGATCAAGAAGGATACCATCGAATCCATCAGACAGTTCGCAAGCCACGGCAATCTTTCCATGCACCTCGCCGGCCGCACGCTGTTCATCACGGGCGCAACCGCCAAGGCAACTAAAGTTGACATATTCGACATGCAGGGCCGCCCCGTGTTCAGCACCCAAAGCGAAAGCGGAACCGTGGAACTAGACAAAGTTTCCGAAGGATTCTACGTGATTCGCGTCAAGAACGGATTCTCGAATTTGATCCAGAGAATTACAATAAAATAAAAAATTGATGGATCCTAATTGGAGCTACGCCCCTCCAAGATGACAACGCATTTAGCGCCCCGGCTCAACGCGAGCTGGGGCTTTTTTCAAAAAAAATTATTAGTGTCCGGTAAAACTTTTTAATTCAACCTGAAATCTAACAAAAAAGGCAACTTCCGTTTCCGGGAGCCGCCGCTTTTGACTATAGTTTCTTTTGCACATAAAATAAATTCAAAAGCACTATGGAATGTAGAAATTTTACCGGACAGCCGCGACTATGAATGGGCGCAGAAACTGTACGTGATGGACTCCACGACCATATCGCTGTTCTCGAATGTCCTGAAGGGAGCCGGACGAAACCCGAAAATCGGCAGGAAGAACGGTGGCATAAAATCGCATACAATCATGAAGGCGCTGACAGGCGTCCCCGAGTTCATCAGGCATACGGCGGCGAGGGTCCACGATCATGTAATGCTGAGCATGGTGAAACTGCCCAAGGACTCGTTCATCACCTTCGACAGGGCCTATATCGACTACAGGGTGTTCGAGAAGGGCGCGTCCGATGCCAGGGTGCGTCGCGACGACATCATCGAGTTCAGGAAACGGCTGAAGAACGGGAAGGTACTAGTTCGCAAGTCGAGGCTGGTCGAGTACGTGGATCCGCATACCCGCAAGCGCTGGCTGCTGCTTACGAACAACATTGAACTGAAAGACTCCGAAATCATCGAGATTTACAGGCGCAGATGGCAGATCGAATCGCTCTACAAGCAGCTGAAGCAGAATTTCCCCCTGCACTTCTTTTACGGCGAAAGCGCCAACGCGATCGAGACGCAAATCTGGGTCGTGATGATTGCAAACTTGTTGGTAAAACAGGTCAAGGCGCAGGTGAAACGCGAGTGGAGCTTTTCGAATCTAGTCTCGCTGCTCCGTCACTCGCTTGGCTACTACTATGACCTTGTTCCGTTCCTCGAAAATCCAGAACGGGTTGCTGCAAGCTCTTTTGTCGGGGGCCGTTCACCACCCGGCCAGCTCCAGCTAAATCTTGTCTAGGGGGCCCGCAAAACGCAAAGGCACCGTTTTCTGTCGAAATCGGCGCGTATTCAGCACATTGTGTTTATGTTGGAACATTTACCGGACAGCAATAATATTTATCAAATTCTTTTTATCTTTTGCGACCGTAATGGCTTGGCTCGAGGCTGTCTTTTTTGTTGTCATTTTAAATCCTTCTTTCATAATGAAATATATTATTTTTCGTCCTTTTTCCGTCAACAAACTTGACATGGGGATGTTGTTTTTATTGATATACGAGAAAATGAAAGGAGCTTTTATGGAATTTATTGAACTTGCCAAAAATCGTTACAGTTGCCGTGCTTTTACGGATAAAGCGGTAGAACCCGAAAAGCTTGAAACCGTGTTTGAAGCGGGTCGCGTCGCCCCGACGGCGGTAAACGGCCAACCCGTCATCGTGAAGGTACTCAAGTCGCAGGAAATGCTCACGAAACTCCGCAGCATCACGCGTATGGCTTATAACGCACCTGTTGTGATTATGGTGTGCTATGACGATGACAAGTGCTATTCGCCGGTGACGTACCACGACGATTTTAAAAGCGGCATCATGGATTCGAGCATCGTGACGACTTCGATGATGATGCAGGCGACCGACCTCGGGCTTGCAACTCTCTGGGCTCGCGGATTCAACGCCGCCGAAATCGAAAAAGCGTTCAACTTCCCGTCAAACATCAAGCTTGCTTGCTTCCTCGACGTGGGTTATGCAGACCCCGAAAATGGCGGTCCTTCGCCACGCCACCCGGTTCGCAAGAGTATGGAAGAATTTGCCGAAGAACTTTAAAAATTTTAAACAACATTTTGTGTAAGTCTATGAACTTGTTAAAGTATTTGTTGCTAGTCGCTGTTTTGGTGTTGCTTTCCTGTTCGGGAAAACAGTCCCAAGTTGAAGGTTCTGCGAATGCTTTGGCTTTGCCCCGGAGCATCGTTGTCGTCTATGAAAACGATGCCCATTGCCAAATGGATGGCTATGCTAAATTTGCCGGGATTCGTGATGCGATTGCGGATACGGCAGATGTTTTGACGGTTTCGTCCGGCGATTTTTTGCAGGGCGGTGCGATGGGGAGCATCTCTCATGGCGGCTATGTCGTAACGCTCATGAACGCTGTCGGTTACGATGTTGTGACGCTTGGGAACCATGAATTTGATTATAAAATTCCACGCTTGATGGAACTTTCGGATTCGCTGGATGCAGCAATTGTTTGTGCAAACCTTGTGCAAAAAGGAACATCAACTCCGCTGTTCAAACCCTATGTTTTAAAACAAGTTGGCTCCAAGAAAATTGCGTTTGTCGGTGTTCTTACGCCGCAAACTTTAGTGGGGGAGTCTTACGCGTTTACGGATGATTCGTTAAAGACGTTGTACGATATCCCTGCGGAGAAAATTTTCAATCTCGTGCAGTCGGCAGTTGATGACGCTCGCCATGACGGTGCGGACATCGTGATTCTTCTGGCTCACTTGGGATTTGTGCCGCCGGTATCTTCGTTAGAAGTTGTCCAAAATACAGTTGGAATTGATGTTGTGCTGGATGGGCATTCGCATAGCATTATTGATGGAGAGTTTGTTGTAAATGCTAATGGCGATAGCGTTCTTGTTTCGCAGACGGGGACGAAATTCCAAAACGTTGGAATGCTGGACATCACTCGCGAAGGCAAATTCCGTTCTCGCTTGATTCCGACGGATAGCGTTTTTGCGGTGAGTAAAAAAGTCGCGGCAGTGCATGACAGCTTGCGTGCCTTGGCGGATGTAGATTTGCAAAAAGTTGTTGTGAATACGAAATTTGAATTGACAATCAATGGCGATGACGGGAAACGTCTGGTCCGCAAAGGCGAAACGAACTTGGGCGACTTGGCGGCTGATGCCATGCGTTTTTCTGTGGGGGCGCAAATTGGAATCGAAAATGGCGGAAGCGTACGTGTGACGATTCCGGCAGGGCCTGTGAAGTATCAAGACGTTCTGAACGTGATGCCTTTTGCAAACGGCATGTGCTTGATTCGTGCGACCGGGCGTCAAATTAAGGAAGCTCTTGCACAAGGGGCTTCGCGTTTGCCTCAAGAATTTGGCGGCTTTTTGCAGGTCTCGGGCCTCCGCTATACGGCTATCGTCGAGGCCTCGAAAGGTGGTGAAACAGCACAAGTGCTCATTGAAAACGTGCAGGTCGAAACTGAAAATGGCTTTGTCGCTATCGACGAAAACGCTCTATATACGGTCGGGTTGTCGTCTTATGTGGCGTATGAGGGAGGTGAAATTACAGCCTTCCGCGAAAGCGAAATTGTCATGGACAAGGTGATGACCGATAGCGATGCCATGGTGAAGTTCTTGAAAAGCCTGGGTGACGAAATCCCCGAAACTTACCGCAAACCGCAGGGAAGGATTCAAGTAAAATACGTTCGTTAGATTTTTTTTGACAAAACAGCCTGTTGAAACTATATATACTTAGAGGAAGTCTAAAACATCAAATTTCAACGGTATAGGCATGGACGAAGAATATTGGACAGAATTTTCAAACGTCATCAAGATGGATGACGAAAACATCGAAAAGTTCAAGATACTTTATGGAGAAGGACAGCGCCTCCCCCTTTCTCAAGACTCACAGTTTTATGAAACAAAGCTTTCTTTTTCACAGATTATTCCGGAGGTTCAAAAGAACGAGTCAGACAAGGAATGGTTCGACAATTCTCGACAAGATGCATTGAAGTTTATTGGAGTAAAAGATTCTGAACTGATAGGCAAAACCCTTGCGAATTGGCGAATTGACCATTGGGGATCTTCCAGCGATTTGCTGTATGATGATGGACCGTCCTTACAGACTTTAGAGGGGTTGTTAAAGGGGGAATATGCATTTTATACATTGCGCAAGCCTCCCATTAAAGTCTATGAAAAAATGGCTGCCGACGGACTGGTGTTCGAAACGACATGGGGGTCTGACGCCGATGACGAATGGGCAATTGGAAAAGGCCAAGTTGTGGATGGACAATTTCAGTATCATATCGGTCCGATGACTGGTAGTCAAAAAATGGATATGATTTCCATCATATATGGTTTCATGGATTCAGGAAAAATCCCAAACGACATTGATACAATTGTTGTAGAAAATCGTGAACATCTTGATCAACTTCTTGGAATATCGCTATGTCTTTTTATTGATTATACGATTTTCCGAAATAATGTTTTAGACTTGAATTTCCTCGATGTTTCCAATGTAACCGACTTAAGCAATCTTTTTGCAAATATTGACGTTTACCCATGCACAGAAGATGATGACACCCCATCCTCCGAGGAAGGAGGATTCTGCAATATCAGACTGGATATCAGCAAATGGAACGTATCAAACGTAACTAAGATGGCGCACCTGCTTGATAACGATCGGATAGATTTAGGTGACTTAAGCAAATGGGATCGATCTAAAGTGACTGACTGCTAAGAAATAGGTATTAACAATATGGCAAACTGGGTATATAACTATTTAAAAGTCTCGGGAAAGCCCGAAAGAATTAAAGAATTCAAGGCGAAGGCAAACCTTGACGGTAGAGTGTTTAACTTCAAGGCTTTTGTTCCCTTCGATTATGACGATCCTGATTATCAGAACCTATCCGAAAAGTACCCCGACTGTGAACCAATAGAAGGGCATGAGCAATTTAATTTTAAAGATTGGGTGATTGACCGCTGGGGAACGAATCGCAATTCATTGGATTCAACAATTACGGAAGAAACCGACGATTCTATAGGCTATTCATTCACTACCGCGTGGGAACCTCCAAGCGAATTTCTAGCAGCGTTGGAAAAGATTTATCCCGACCTAGAATTTTTCCATGATTATACACGGGAAATCGATGACGAGGGAGCCGAGTATCTATTGGAAGAAGAGGGTGCTGCAGAAAACATATCTTATATGGTGGAATTTGTCAACATCATCAAGATGGATGACGAAAACATTGAAAAGTTCAAGAAACTCTATGGAGAGGGACGGCTTTCTTTTTCGCAGATTATTCCAGAGGTTCAAAAGAACGAGGCAGACGAGGAATGGTTCGACAATTCTCAACAAGATGCAAGTATTTTTAGAGATCCAAAGTCTGAAGAGGAGGCAAGTATTTCTAGAGGTGACATGTCTGAGCCGATAGGCAAAGCCCTTGCGAGGTGGCGATTGGACAATTGGGGAACCCCCACCGATTTGCTGTATGAAAAAGGACCATCCTTACAGACTTTAGAGGGGGTGTTAAAGGGGGAATATGAGTTTATCACAAGGGGTAATCCTCCCACTCGAATTTATGACAAAATGGCATCTGACGGACTGGTATTTGAAGTAAAATGGTGGACACTCTGCAATGGCAAGGTTTTTGAAGGAACACCTATTGAGTCTTTTCGGTACAATGCTGAAGCGATGACAGAATCTCTTCTCAACAGAAAAACGGACGATGATTCTGGCTCCCACGATGAAGCAGAAGATGACCTTCCTTTTTAAGTTATCAATTGTATTAATTTAACCAGTAATCCAGGAAAACTATGGCTGAAATACAAAATTTCATCAAGATGGACAAAGAAAACATAGAGAAATTCAAAAAGCTCTATGAAAAGAATTTCACTTATGAAGATGACTTAGTGCTCTTCTCGTTCGCGATGATTGAACCAAATCAAAAGAAATGGGGCACCGGTGATGCTTTTGACGACATGGGCGAAACTTTCTTTTGCTCGTTGGACGAAATCCTTGCCGGAAAATATGATTTCCGCACGGCCAATTGTCCACCGATAAAGGTATATGACAAGATGGCTTCGGACGGCCTTGTCTTTGAGGCGGAATGGGAATCATTTGACCTCGATGACGAATGGGCCGTTGGCCGCGGAAGAACTTATTCGGGTCAATTTGGTTATGGCGTTGATTTTGCGGCCACAAGACAAAGAATGATCGAACTAGAAGCAGATGAGCTGAGAAGAGAATCGCCATTTATCCCTACAAACTACCAGGGGTACCATGTAGATTCCTTTGGGAACGTTTGCAATATAACATATGATGATGACACGGGCAGCAAACTGGATAAAGGCGACGTGATGTGCGTTACCGGCCTCGCTCCAAGTATTTATTCAAAGGTCTATCTGCTCCCCGTAAAACAGATTCTTGAAACAGAAAAATTTGACCACGAAAGCTTCATAGAAGAAAGAGTGGCTGCAGGTAGCGACGTTATCGCATTTAAGGTTCCTGACTTCTTTGAAGATTTGTACGATATTGAAGGCAAAGAAATAGATGAATTCTCTGATTATCTACGTTGTCTTGGTTCTCGCGGTGAACAGCTGTATCTCTTGGATAAAGAGGGAAAACGGGTGACCTGTCTTAAGGACGTTGACCATTCTGAACCTGATTCCGAAGGGAACGTCTATTATCCAATTATGGAAGGGGACTTTGAAAGTACCGATGATGATCGCCGGGATCTGTCCACTGAAGTTAAAGAAAAATGGCGTTCTAAACTCGGCCTGTAAAAAATTCCATTGTGGTATTCGTCTAAGAAGAAAAAGGGGAAATAATGGAAAAGATTACTGCCAGGGACAAGAACCACTTACGAGAGCTTATTGATCAAGCGATTGACAATAAGCACATGTATTGCGACCTGAATTTTATCGATGTGTCGCAGGTGACAGACATGAGCGGATTATTCGCGGGATCCCATTTCAATGGAGACATTAGCCGCTGGGATGTATCGAACGTCACAGACATGAGTGAGATGTTCTGCAACTCCCATTTCGATGGCGATATAAGCCGTTGGAATGTTTCTAATGTGACGAATATGAGTGGAATGTTCCGTTGCGCCAGTTTTAACGGAGATATAAGCCGGTGGAATGTTTCAAAAGTGAAAGACATGAGTTACATGTTTTGTGGCTACGGTCATGAAACAACAAAGTTTCCGTTTGACGGTGACATAAGTCGATGGGATGTTTCTAGCGTAACAAATATGAGTGGCATGTTCAGCTTTTCAAAATTCAACGGAAATATCAGTAAATGGAATGTTTCCAATGTCCAATTTATGAAAGCGATGTTCGCCTGTTCTTCTTTCAGAGGCGATATTAGCGAATGGGACACCTCGAAGGTGACCAACATGGACTATATTTTCAGAAACTCCCCAATGACAGAGTCTGGAAAAACACCTGTTTGGTATAAACATGTATCGAATTTAGATAGGGATTACAAAATAAGTGTGAAGGACATTACAATCATACTCAAAAATCCTACGGATGAAGATCCATTGGGTCTTTTTTAACAATAAAAAATCAAACAAATCTTTGCAAAAAATTATATTACTGAGATAATAACTATAAAAAGGCAATCTGATATGTTCAATGTTGACGATCTCTATGACAAAATTGAAGCAATACTAAAAACTGAAAAATCAATTCAATTCAGAAAAAGAAGTGCTGTAAACGGGAAATTTCTTCAATATATACCCTCCAATGCAAATCGAGATGATTGGAATGATAATCGCTGTCATTATGAATTTTGGGAAAGAACGAATTTTATCAAGATAGAATTCCATTCCGAAACGGATTTTCCAAAATATAGAGAGCTTCGTCACCTCATAAACAACAACTCTAAGTTCGATAATTTAGAAAAAAATATTTATCGATCTTATAACATTTTTGAAGTTACGTATACAACCATTGATAAAATAAACAACCTTGACGAAATGGCTAAAGACGCAGCAAACAAAATGTTAAGTTTCGTAAAAGAATATGGCCCTGAATTTCAGAAACTAATTGATCAAGCCAAAGGCGTTCAGCCTCAGGAACCCAAAACAGAAATTTCTACCACAAAGGAATCTTCCCCCATGACCGATAAATTTGTAGAATCCTGCAAAGATCTTCTAGAAAAAAATCACAACATCATTCTTCATGGCGCTCCGGGCACTGGTAAAACTTACTTGGCAAAGGAAATCGCCAAAGCAATGAATGCAGAATATGAAATGGTGCAATTTCATCAGTCCTATGACTACACCGATTTTGTAGAAGGACTGCGTCCTGTTAAAAAAGAAGGTTCAACAGACATCGTTTTCGAGTTAAAGGACGGCGTATTTAAGCAATTCTGTCAAAAAGCACTCCGTGATGAAAAAAACGATTATGTTTTCATCATTGATGAAATTAATCGTGGTGAAATGTCTAAGATTTTTGGCGAGTTGTTCTTTTCTATTGATCCAGGATATCGAGGAAAAGAAGGTAAAATCAGGACTCAATACGCGAACCTTCAAGATGGAGCAAATGAATTTGATAACGCATTGGGAATAGCCGACAAAAACTTCGGTCACTTCTTTGTCCCCGAAAATGTTTATATCATTGGCACAATGAACGACATTGACCGCAGTGTCGAAAGCATGGATTTTGCCATGCGCCGCAGATTCGCGTTTAAAGAAATTAAAGCCTCTGATCGTGATCGTTTAGCTATGTTAGACAAATTGGGTTCGTTTGCAAAAGAAGCTGAAATTCGGATGACTCACCTTAACAAGGCCATTGAAAAAATTCCAGGTCTTTCTTCTGCATACCATATTGGTCCAGCGTATTTTCTTAAATTGAACAATTACAAAGGTGACTTTGATAAAGGAGACTTTGAACAGCTTTGGACAAATCATATAGAAGGCTTGTTGAGGGAATACCTTCGTGGAATGGACAAAGTTGAAGAAAAAGTGCAATCTTTAAAGGCTGCGTTTGATTCAAAGGAATAACTATGATTATTTCTTTAAAGGATAATCAGTACAAAGCCACTCCTTGGAATGAAACGACAAATGACGAAGCTCTGCTTGATGAAAAACAGCAGGAGTTGCTAAAAAAATTTAGTGGAATCAGCCTCAAGGAGCTGAATACGAGCAAGGATTTTGGCAATTTCCTTGTATTTCCTTCCATAAGCGCAAAAAACGAACTTGACGATAAGGATTATATTTTCAAGTTAGCTGGTCAAGACCCTGCAAAGCCTTCGTTCTTGACGGGAAACGTTATGGGCTTTTTCCGCTTGGGCGATGATGTACAAATGCGGATAACATCTCGATTTGACAGTAGCGGAAAAAATTACTTCCTACATTACATGCTACACAAGGTCTGCGATGTTGCTATCGTTCCGCAAGAAACAGATTCAGAACAAGAAGATTTCTTTGATTTCCTGTGTTACCTATTCCCGAAATACTTGAACGATGCATGTAGACAGGGAATCTACCGCGCCTACATGAGCAGGGAATACAACGACGCTAACGTTCGTGGCTCTATTGATGTTACAAGACACATTCGACTAAACACGCCGTTTAACGGGAAAATTGCTTATCATACCCGAGAATACACGACCGACAACAAGGTGACTCAGCTTGTTCGTCATACTATCGAATATATTCGCAGCTTACAATATGGCTGTTGTGTTTTCGAAAATAACGAAGACTCGAGAGACAATGTAAATGACATTGTCGCCGCAACCGTGAGTTACAATAAAAATTCAAGGCATCAGGTTATCGCCCAAAATCTAAAACCGATAACGCATCCCTATTATACTGCATACGAGCCTTTGCGCAAGTTATGCCTTGCTATTTTGTGCCATAAAAAAATGGGGTATGGAGCTGACTTCAATAATCCGATTGCAGGAATTCTTTTTGACGGGGCGTCCTTGTGGGAAGAATATTTGGCAAAGGTGCTTGAAGATCATAAGATAGATTTGGTCCATTCAAACAATCGCAACAGGGAAAACGGCGTTAGAATATTTAAGAATGGCGGCATTTATTATCCAGACTTCTACAAGAAAGATTCCAGAAATTCAAACACCATTAAGGAATGTAATGGATTTGTCCTTGACGCAAAATACAAGCAATTGTACACCGTAAATGAAGAAAAAATAGACGGTGATGAAGGGTCTGTTGAAACTGCAAGCGGTACGAATTTCCATTTTCAACGCAATGACCTATTCCAAATGCTTGCCTATATGCATACATTAAAAGCAAGCAATTCCATATTGATATCTCTTTACGAGAGTTGCAATGTTGATGTAGCGAATTCTCTGAAGTTTTCAAAAGATACAGGCAAGGGGAAATCGGCCTTAGGATATGGCGGGGAGATTAACATAATCGCCCTACCGATATGTTCAAAAGCTAACTCGTTTGAGGAGTTCTCTAATTATATGCGAGTAATGGAAGAAACTTTCATTGCTCGCATTAGAGAATTTCTTTAACCTGTTCAGTCAATATTTTCGAAATCTTCTTTCTCTGCACCGCAGTCGGGACAAACCCAATAGTCGGGCAACTCCTGGAACGATGTTCCCGGCAAGGCGTCTGCACCGGCGTCCGGGTCCCCGTACTCCGGATCGTATATATAATTGCAAATAATGCACTGGTATCTATCGTTTTCATTCATAAAAAAGCTCCTTTGTGTGATCTCTTATATTATCGTCACGAAAAGGAAAATTGTATAATGTTTTTTCAAAAAAAGTACAGGTTACGACTGCACTATTTTTTTCGTGACATTCGCCAGCAGCTCGGCGAATTTATTGCGTCTGAATGGAATGGGTGAGTGGTTAATAGAATGTGTTAGAAGCTTTGCTTTTTAAATCTTAGTCGGTGAAAAACTTCCTCAAAAGAATTTATCAAAAAATGCGCGAACCTCTTGACATTCGTGTTTCGTGAATTTATATTTGTAGTGCTCAAATGTGTATTTTATGAAGCTGAGGCAAGAGATTGCTTCGCTCCGCTCGCAATGACTATCAATTAAGCTCCGCTTTTTTATGCATGTAGGCGGATGGAGGTAATATGAAAAATGGTGTAAAAACTGGTGGTGTCGGCATTTGGCTTGACGAAATTGTCCCCTGCCTCAGAGATACTGAAACTGGTGAAATCAAGGAAACTGTGGTGTTCAAAATCGAAAGTCGCTCGTTTCTGAGAAAATTCAAGGAAAAGGATGGATGGGGTATCAACTGGATAGAAATCCCTAGTGATGTTGAAGTGTATGCACTCGCTTTGAAAGAAAATTATTAGTGTCCGGTAAAACTTTTTAATTCAACCTGAAATCAAACAAAAAAGGCGACTTCCGTTTCCGGGAGCCGCCGCTTTTGACTATAGTTTCTTTTGCACATAAAACAAATTCAAAAGCACTATGGAATGTAGAAATTTTACCGGACAGCCGCGACTATGAATGGGCGCAGAAACTGTACGTGATGGACTCCACGACCATATCGCTGTTCTCGAATGTCC
>Ga0310690_10007270_pt1 | contig 14310 bp, 13 predicted proteins | sample AusTroGonzalo_MG_2_FD_207661 | JGI IMG/M metagenome (GOLD analysis project Ga0310690, IMG submission 207661) | Bovine rumen microbial communities from tropical cattle in Woodstock, Queensland, Australia - Gonzalo_04 (v2) (version 2) | ecosystem: Host-associated > Mammals > Digestive system >...
TCTTCAGCCGCTCCTTCATCGTCATCGTGTTTGCCCTCCTTTCTTACGCCGCGTGGCGGTAGGTCGTTTTGCCTTCCAGCTTGCCGGTCAGGATCATCCGCGCCGTCTCGAACTCGTCGCCGATCATCCCCAGGCGCCGCATCCACCAGTACATGGCGTACTTCTGATTCTCGATCTGCTGCGGCTCAGCCTTCGCGTTCCGCATTTCCTTCGCCATGTTGCTCATGGCCAGCACCAGCTGGATGTAAGCCTTCATCCGTCCGGCGTGGATGCCGCCCTGCTTCCCGCCGTGCGGATTGTCGAACTGGAACAGCCGGAACTCCACCGTGCCCTTGGTGAAGCTGGCGTGCAGGTTCAGCATGTGGTACCGGCTGTTGTTGTAGTGCTGATCCTGCCCGTACGCCGCGTGGTTGCCCTCGTACCAGATCTTCCGCAGCGCGTCCATGGTCTTCGGCTTCTCCTTGTTCAGCCGCTTCAGGAAATCCGGATTGACCGTCTTGCAGTAGTGGTTCGTCCGCTCCGCGTCGATCCAGATCGCCCGGCCGATCTGCTCCTCGTGGCCCGCCATCATGTTGGCCAGGTTCCGCAGGCTCCGCGCGTCGTGGTTCCGTCCGTCCGTGCCCTTCATGCCGACGTGGATATGTACTCCGCATCCGCGCGCCGGGTTGCTCTTCATGCCCGCGTGCCGCAGCTGCCGCAGCAGCTCCAGGAACATCTCCAGGTCGTCGTAGGTCAGGATCGGCGTCACCAGCTCGCACTTCTCGTCGTCCGGACCGTGGATGCTGACGTCCCGCTGGAACTTCCATTTCCGTCCCTGCTGGTCCCATGCGCTCCAGGTGCAGTACCCGTCTACGCTCGCCGTGTTCGCGTACTGGTTCGTGCCGAAGAATCCTGCGGCCACCTTTGCCGCTTCCGCCCGGGTGATGTTGTTGCCTTCCACCTCTACGCCGAAGGTCTGAGCCTTCATGCCGGCGATCAGTTCCTGCGTGGTTTTCATTGTGTTTGCCCTCCTTGTTTTCGCGCATTCCAAGCGGTTAGCCCTCCGCTGTTTGCATATTGATAATACCATTTTAGAATTGTATTGTCAACGGGCAAAAAAGAAAAATTGCATCAAAAAAAGCACATTCCCGAATTATTCAGGAATGTGCCTGAAGATCTGGACCTTGCCCTTGTACACGATCGTCTTCGTGCAGCGGACCGAAAGGTCGAATTCCTCCGCCAGCTTCTCAAACGTGATCCCGTCAATAAGCCGGCGTTTTAAAATCGCCCTGTTGCGTTCCGCGTTGTTTCCGATGATCCACTCGTCTATCGCGTTTTCAACTTCGCTTCTGCTGATGTCACGGTCCTGATGCTCCATTTGTCACCTCCAGGATCGTCTGGTTCAGCCTCGCGATCGTATCGTTCCACATCTGTGTCCGGCTGGTGTAAAACGCCACCAGGGTCACCACAACGATGACCAGCGTGGCGCAAAGCGCAAGGCAGAGAATCATCATCCGCCGGTTGTCCGTATCCTTATGCGTCATCGCGGCCTCGTGCATGAAAAACGGCACGCATACCTGCTTGTCTTCACAATTCTTACACTTCTCATCCATACTGATCCTCCTTCTCAGCAAATGGCCGTCAAGTAAAAGACTCCTTTGTTTTCAGCGCATTTCGCCGGTGCGCTGTCAAATGAGCGTCTTCCCGTCAAGTAAGAATCATTCCTCGTCAGGCGGTTCGATCACCGCGGGCTTCTTCTGAACCTCCGGCAGTCCAGCCAGGGCCAGCAGCCATGCCATCACGAAGCCCATGCCGCCGGCGGAAAGCGCCGCAAGCCAGTTCACTTCGTTCAGAACCAGCTTTCCGGTTCCGATATAGGCGATCATCGCTTCCGCGAACGTCCGGATCGCGCGGATCAGCGCGGCCTTTGCCCATTCCTTCCAATCGACCATGATCATTCTCCTTTCACATGCTCAAGCGTGTCCAGTCTGTGCGTGTTGCTCGCTGCCCTGGCTTCCAGCTTGGCCAGCCGTTCTCCGTGGTCGTTAATCGATTCCCGCATGGAGCGGATCTCAACACGGATATCCGTGACCCCGGTGATCAGGTTGTCCAGCTTTGTCTGCGTCACAGCATTTGCCGCGGCGTCGCTCCTGGTATCCTTCCGGCCATTCAGGATCAGCCCGATCAGGGAAATCAGAACCGCGGCGATACTGATGACCACTCCGATTTCCATTACTCATCACCCCTTCATTATTCCGGGCGCTGAGGCGGCAGCTCCCTTACAAGCATATTTTCATCCAAATTGCAATAGCGCGAAAGGAAAGAAATGACAATTTTTCACTCTTTTTCCATACTTCCGCCGTATTTTGCGACAATTTCCTCCGCATCCTTCAGGGTCAGATGCCGGACCGTCACCGTGTACAGATCTTCTTTCGGCTCCGGATTGCTGATCGCCGCATCCAGGGCATCCCAGGTGCGCGGACCGCAGATGCCGTCCGCGGTCAGTCCGCTGGCCTTCTGGAAGGCGCGTACGGCGTCTTCCGTCTTCTGGCCGTATATGCCGTCCGCTCCGGTCCTGCCGACGTCGTAGCCAAGCTGAATCAGATCCTGCTGGCATTCCACCACGTCCGGCCCGGTGCTGCCCTTCTTGATGGTCTTGTGCTTCTTCTCCGGTTCAGGCTGCGGAACCGGCGTGAAATCGTATCCCACGTTCTTGATCAACCCCCAGTATTTCCATTTCCCGCAGTCCAGCGCGCTCTGGATCACGCCGACCCGCGGACTGCTCGCCTCCGTAACAATGTTGTCCCCCGTATACACACCAACATGCGATTTGTTCTGATCATTCCCACAGAACACCAGGGCGCCGACCGGCAGATCCATTCCTTTCGTAAAAGCACCTTTGGAACTCAGATCGTACTTCCAGATCAGGTTGGAGCCGGAATGAATCGCGATACCGTTCTCCTTTGCCGCCCACCGGCACAGGCCGGCGCAGTCCCACACACGGTGACCGATCCATTGCGATCCGTACTGAACAGAGCTCTTGTAGTTCTTCATGCCCTCAGGATCTGCTTCGTAGTTTTTCTTCAGATTGGCCTGCTTTGCGGCCGTCCATGTTGCTCCCATCTGGCCCCAGATATACCCGCCATCGCATTTATAGGCTTCCAGGGCGGTTTGCGCGATCTGGTATCCGGTTGTCATTTTATACACCCCTTTCAGTTTATTATCTTTTTAACAGATATGATCAGACGGCCCGCCAGGGCCGCCAGCTGATGGTTATTCCGTTATACAGCAATATTGATGCGTTAAAGGCTACGTTAGTTACGGGTACAGTTATCGCCGACAATACCAACTTCAATAGCATTATGACTCCCGGAATATATTGCGTTACATCATCATCAAGCGCAAACACAATGACGAATATGCCTGTCAAAGTGGCTGGGCAACTGAAGGTCGAGCCATATAATCAGCCATACGGTTCATCAACAGTCAGAATGCTTCAGAAGTTTATAAGATCAGGTTCTCCACAGAGATATATAAGGTATTACACCGGCTCATGGTCTGCGTGGGAAGAGGAAAATACTGTCCCGCTTCCGGGAACATGGTCTGGCAATCAGACGGTTGCATCTCTACAAACTGCCGTAGTAAGAAGCGGAAATGGAACTTGTTATTTGCAAGATACAACATATGGCAACGGGTGGTCATCAGTATACGCACAGGTTACCGGAACCTATGTTGGCATAATGATTGTGAACGACAGTAAAATAATTTTTACACGCACAACAGACAGAACCTCATGGCAAACGCACTCTTTGAATTTTTCGTGATTGGCTAACCTTTGTACGCAACGTTGACAGTAATATTGCCCGTCAGTGTTGTGCTTTGCGTTGTTGCGGCATAAGTTTTACCGTTTGCGAAACCGAATGAAATATTCGCCGCAGGACTAAAGTTGGCGGCGGTGGATGTAATGGCAAAAATCTTGCTTGCACTAACTCCGAACAAGGTAGATGCACTGCCTATATCTTTCGATGTAGGCGAAAAAGATGTGCCAATGTCGGTCGAGTACAATGTTACGGTTTTGTATTTCAGATAACTGCTTAAATTGCTGTATAACGTACTTTCTTCACCCGCCTATGGTACAATTTCGTCAAAAACGACCATAAGGAGTGATTTTACCGTGGATTATGATGTTTTCAAGGTTCAGTTTGCAACCCTTCTTTCAGATGGAATGACAGTCCAGGAGATCCTGTCTTGCCTGGACAGCGTTTCCGCATCCTTCGAGATCCGCAGCCGGGAGCAGCTGCCCCGCGATCCGGAAGTCCTCACCATGTTCCTGGATGCCAAGGACGTGGAGGAAAAATCAAAGCGAACGCTGAAGCTTTACCGATCTGTCATTTCACGGTTTCTGCAGGCAGTCAGCCGCCCGGTTTCCAAGATTACGACTGCAGATATCCGGCATTACCTTTCGTCATGCAAACAGTCCGGCCACAAAAACGCGACCATTGGCAATACCCGCCGGATCTTGTCTTCCTTCTTCGAATGGTGCGCCCTGGAAGGCATTTGCCACGTGAACCCGGTTCGCCGCGTCTCCGCGATCCGTCAGGAGAAATCACCACGAAAGTCCATGAAGCGCGTTGAGATGGAATATCTCCGCAATGCTTGCAGATCTCTGCGGGAAAAGGCGCTTGTGGATTTTCTGTACTCCACCGGCGCCCGCGTTTCAGAGTGCTGTGCCGCCCGGATCGACCACATCGATTGGGAACGGAAAATGGTGCTCATCGAGCACGGGAAAGGGAATGTCACGCGGATGACCTACCTGAACCCTGAGGCCGAAGTCTCCCTCCGTGCATACCTCGATTCCCGTACTGATGAATCGCCGTACATTTTTGCCAGATCCAGGGGAAAATCGGATCTCCCGCTGGACGCTAAAACCATCCAGGAAACCGTCAGCCGGATCGCATCCCGCTCCGGGAGGATCTTTTCTGTCCGCATTACTCCGCACGTTTTCCGACATACCATCGCAACCGTCCTGCTCCGAAACGGCATGCCTGTCGAACAGGTTCAGCGGTTCCTCGGTCATGCAAACATCAATACCACCATGATCTACGCGGAAGTCAGGGATGAGGATGTCCGCAGATCCCATTCCCTGTACGCCGCGTGATCATACGTTATACAGCAAGATCGTGAATTATGTCGATGTGCCTATTAGTTCTCGTACATGGACAGTTGGGCAGATAGTAAAAGAAAACATTGCCAAGCAAACCGGAGAGACAAATGTCTTGTACAGAATCGCCGCAAGTCCTCTGGAAAATTCAAATATCTACGCATGGATCGCTGGCTCTGGGCGAATTGCCTTTTACTCTAATGCGGCGCAGACGGTTGGAATCACTTGCAGGATTTGGTACATAAAAGGCTGATCTTTGCTACGCAATTAGCCACATGAATCCGCCCCAGTAGGTATGCCCGTTTTGTGGCGCATACAACTGAAGATTGCCACCAGATGTCACTTTGCCTTCGGCAGCGTACCCTCTACCGGAAGAAAAAGTCGAATCATCCATTAACAAAAACAACTGTTCCATTGTCGGTGTTAAATCGCTCGGCAATGTTCCAATTGTAACCCATGTGGTTGATGTTGATCCAGTGAATGGTAGACTACATACGGCCGCCGCAATCGATCCGTTACTTCGGCAGTTAATTGTACCCGCAGACGCAATATTGCTTGCCTTTGTTATGGTTTTTGCAGAAGAGCCAAATTTATCATTTAATGCTTTGCCTTGTCTTGCATCAAGCATATACCCTGCGCCGGATGATTTGTCCAGACCATTGTAAATTGCGTTTCTGACGGTACGGTTTGTCGGTATGTTGTCATTATTCCCCATCGCCGTTGATGACGTATTGTCCGTCACGCTTTTCCCGTCAAACGGTGCTATCTTGCTGTATAACGAGTTTGCAATACCATCCGCGTCAGCTGCCACGTTGCTGCTGGTGATCGCCGCGCCGGAGCTGATCGCCGCCGTGGCGTGATACCCGCCGTTCGCCAGGGTTGAGTGGTTCTTGATGAACAGGTACTGTCCGCTGGAGATGGCCTGCGGCGCGTTGTCGCCGTTCACCACGATCGCGAACGCATCCTCCGCGTTTCCCAGCTCGTCCTTCAGCGCGTTGAAACCGCCGTTCGACTCTGCCTTCAGGTTCGTTGCGCTCAGCGTGTCGCCGATGGCAATTGCGCTCCTGGCCGTGTACGGATCGCCCTTCCAGATCACGAACGCCCCGGCAGCGATCGCCACAGGCGCCGTGTCTCCGGTGATGTAGATGCCCATCGCGCCATTCGCCTTTCCGAAAGCGCCGTCGATCAGGTCGCTGTTGGTGTTGAACACGGAAACGAGCGCATTGTCGGTTCCGGCCGGTTTCGTCAGTCCGAGATTTGTTGTCTGTGTCGCCATTTCATTCACCTCTTATTCCACAAAGTCCACAAAGTGCCGCAGCATCCACATTTCATCCCCGCTGATCTCCTTCAGCTCGGTGTCGTGGATGATGATCCTGCCTGTCTCAACGTCTTCCTCCATGTCCAGCAGCTCCTGCCGCCTGGTCTGGTACTCCGCACGCTTTTTGACGTCCGGAAAGGTGACGATTGATGTCGTCGTGTCCACAGTGCCGCCCAGTTCGGTGATCAGTTTCGTTTCTTCCTCGCTGAAGAACTCGAATGCCGGGTTCAGCGCTTTCTTCAGCAGGAACAGTTTCCGGCTGGTCGCCGGTGCCCGCCGGATGTCGGAAATCTTGTTGATCCCCTTGATCGTCTCGATAATCTGCTCATACGTTGTTTTCATAAGCACCCCTCCTTAATTTATGTAGAACAGGCTACAAGCCGCCGCTCCACTTCCGCTTGTGTTCTTGGCCTTCAGGATAAAGTCCGCAATCTGCAACCTCACGGTTCCAGCTCCATAATTTGATTCCAGTCTCACTGTAAACGTACCGCCTGTTACGTTCATGATGTTTGAGAGCGTACTGGATGTCAGGGTGTCCAGCACAATCGTCAACCCGTAGCTGCCTGCGCCTTCCGCATATCCCAGCTCGATCCAGTTGTCGCCGTTTTTCAACCTCGCCTTGAATTTGATGCCATCCTGCCACGCGACCTGCGCGATCAGCACCAGGTTGGCCTTAATGCCGTAATACAGGTTTCCGGAAAGATAATCTGCCGCCGAATAGGATATTGTATAGTCTCTGTACCACCCGAGCGTACCGCCAGCCTGATTGAGATTGTAGTTATCAGGGGTTTTACTCCACTGTCGCGTGGACTCGCTCGTAGGCTTGATCCACAAAACATTGCTTCCGCTCGGCATATTCTCCGAAACAATCAATCCGGGATAACCTTTGCCGTTTACTGTCAATTGATCTACGGTCAGCGAGTGCGCACGGACATCGCCTGACATTCCAACCGCAAATGTTGCGTTTGCTTCGTTCGTTCCGAAAATGATTGAACTCGCCGTTCCGTCTGCGGCATGGCAAACGAACTTTCCTGCGGTCTGCATGTCAAATCCTGAAGTATTCAGCAGAAGGGAAGTGACATTCCCTGAATAGATACGAACTTGATTATTCAGGATTTCTACACCGCTCCGAATCTGATATGCGTTACTGGCAACATACGCCGAAATTGCGCTCGAAGTCTGGGAAAGCGTGCTGTAGTTCGCCAGTTGACCGTTAGTGTACGTTTTTGCAGCCTGCACGATAGATTCCGCCGTCTGGTAGGTAGTGGTCTGCGCCAGGTACGCCGTGTCCCCGGCAATGCCGGCCATCCGCACAGCCTCCGTCACGATGTCGTCCGCTGTTTGCATGACGCTCGTCTTGGAGATGAACATCCCGGACATGGCGACACCGCTCTGCCGCACAGCCTCGCTCACGATCTCGTCCGCCGTCTGGTACTGTGAGGTCTTGGCGATCCGCATGTCTTCCGCAAGCTGCGCCCGCTCCACTTCCTGCGTAATCCGGTCGGCCTGTACAAGGATTGCGGCGTAATTCCGGTACACCTGGTCGCCGATCGCCATCTGCTCTTCCGCCATGACCGACACCCGCCGGTCCGTCTCCTCGATCATGGTCTTGGCGGTCATCAGGATGTTCTCGTCCCCGGTCTGCACCCAGTCGGTACCGTTCCAGACGAACGTTTTCGCGCCGCCCAGGTCGTCCCATGTAAACTCCGCAATCTCGTCCCATGTATGGCCCGCGACCTGGTCCCACGTTCCGCCGATGGACGCCTTCGTCCACGTGTCGCCCATGTGGACTTCGTAGTCTTCCGTCGGGTCGTTGTACTGCACGAAGTTTGTGGCTTTCAGGTTCACCGTGGCAACGGCCGCCGTAATCGCCTGCGACTGCACTTCCAGCGTCGCGGCAAACTCCGTCACCTGTCCGCTCAGAGTGTCCACCGCGCTCTGGTTTGCCTTCAGAGTGATCGCGTAGGCGTTCTGGTCAATCTGCGTCTGCAGATCCGTTATGAACAGGTTGTCAAACACCTGCCGCCATCTTTGGCCCGTCCAGGCGTACATCCGGTACTGGCCCATGACATAATCCCACGTCCAGTTTCCGACCTGGTCCCATGTGTAGTTTCCGATATCGTCCCAGGTGTTGTCGTCGATCGGCTGAATCCAGATATCCCCGGCGACAAGTCCCGCGTGGCTTGGCTCCGTTTCGGAGTAATAGATTGTTCCGTAGCCCAGCTGATTGATCCGGCTGTTGATCCCGCTGATGGTCTGCGTGATCGTGCTGCCGCTGCTCCAGTCGCCAATCACACTCTGGATATATGTGTTGCTGCTGATGTCGGTGACCATCAGCTTTCCGATGAACGCGTCCCGCGCCCACAGCTCGTCGACATTGATCTGGTTCGCCGTGATCTTGTCGATCAGCGCGTGGCTGGCGTAGATATCGGTGGTATTCAGCTCGCTGGCCGTCAGCTCCGTCGCCGTGTAGATCGTCCGGCCGTCGCTGGTATGCCCGGCGGCGATCTCCGCAGCCGACGGAGTCACCTGCGTGGCCGTGACCTTGCCGTCCATGTCCACGTCCAGCTTGTAGTAGTTATCGTTCGTTGCCTGGATCACCAGATCGCCGACCGTGGCGCTCACGATCTGCGCGTAATCAACGGAAAGCCGCGGAATGAACAGTTTGTTCGCCACGCCCGTCTGGATGATTGCCTGACCAAAGAAAGCACTCTGCGCGTCCAGATCCTTTACCTGTGCAAAGTTGATGTCCGCAACGGCGATCCGCGCGTCCGCAATGTCCGCCGTCCCCAGCTTCGCGTTGATCGCTGCCACAGAATTGGCGTCGATCTTGTCCGCGTTTACCGACCCCGCTGCCAGTTTGTCCGCCGTCACGGCGCTGGCCGCCAGTTTCTCCGCGGTCACCGCGTACGCGTCAAGCTTGGCCGTCGTTACGGCTCCTGCGCCAATCTTGTCCGCCGTTACCGCGCCGGCAGCCAGCTTGTCCGTGATTACCGCGCCGGAAGACAGAATCTCCGAAGTGACCGCACCGGCCTGCAGCGAATCAGTCGTAATGCTTCCGGCTGTGATATCCTGCGCCGTGATCGTTCCGGCGATCAGCTCATGAATGTTCGCCTGCAGGGCTTCCAGTTGCTGCGTGGTGAGCTCGTCAATGGACGCCGCGTCAATATGCAGCCAGTGCACCGCGTTTTCCGCAATATCGTCCGAATTGATTGCCCCTGGCGCAAAGGTGCCGGCCATGATCGACGCCAGCCGGATGTTCGTTCCGTCGATTTCCGGCACCTGCCACACGGCAATTTTCCGGCTCGCGTCCGCCTCGGTGATCGATCCGATCGTCACGGAGTTCAGCATCCCGGTCAGGATGTCATGCTCCACGCCGATTACCTGCGCGGAATAGTTGTATCCTCGGATGGTATCCTTGATCGTCAGGATGTCATAGAGGTACACCTTGTCCAAACCCCGGTACTGTGCGTATTCCTCCGTGTCACCAAGGCTCAGGAACTCGATCCGCATCGTCACCTCGGGCAGATCCACCTTGTCTTCCTCGAAACGCTTCTGCCCTGCTTCCATCAGCTTGCCGTTGATGTTCTGCGCTGTCACACCGTCTTTGCCGATCTGAAGGCCGGTATCATACAGTTCCAGGAACGGAACGGGATAATCGTCAATATGAGTGCTGTCGATGTATTTCAGGCCGTTATTGTTCAGCCAGATAATATTTCCCTTGGAGTTTTTGCCATACGGCGCGACCCGCGTGACTACGTTGTCGGTACTTTCAACCCGCTCAACCCCCAGCAGGTTTTTTCCATCCTGGATCACGATCCCGCGGTTGAATCCTACATCTTTCAATACATAAAAACTGTCATTGTCGCGGATCAGGGAAAGTCCGAATTTTTTGCAGATGCCGTTTTCCGGGTCCAGAAACGCCTCGACAATGGATTTCCGCTCATAGTCAAACTCGCTGCCGGCCTTTGTGTCCGTGCAGTCGGTTGCCACGTGGAATCCGATCCCGCTCACGGTATTGGACATTACGTTCCGGCATACAGCCGCGCATGAATAGTTCGTATTTTTATCCGGCTTCCACAGGGTATAATCCTTATACTGCCGGTAGAACATGTGCTGCGCCGTGACCTCAACATAGTCCTCATTCTCTACAACTTCAATGATATCGAACAGCTGATCTTCAAGTCGTGTCGGAACAGCAACAGCCTCCAACCCAGCAAAATTAGCTGGGATCATCACTTGAGAAACATTCATTGTGTCAAGCTTTGATTTTGCCACCCAGCCTGTCACGGACTTTATTTTGTTCGATACGGATTTCTGCGCAAGGACAAGTCCATGTTCAAACCCAAGGATCATCTGCTCTGACATCAAGCTATATAGAGATTGAAATTCTTCCTCCGCAAGGACTTTTCCGTTTTTGTCCTTCAGCTGGATCTTGTTATCGCTGTTCGACATCCCGTCACCACCTTGCCTTTATGTGTAAACATTCGTAGTATCCGCATATTCATCGTCATCGATCACCGGCGGCACACGGACAGGAACCTCGCATTTGATTATGTTTCCGACCTTGGCCGCTTTCCATCTTCCGTATTCGTCATACGGAATTCTGATCTTGACCTGGCTGATCCCGTTCTTCTCTTCCGTGAACGTTGCCTCCAGCGGCTTAATATCGCCAACAAGGCCCGTTGTGGTGAAGTCATCGCAATCCTGCGCGTAGATCAGTACGCGGTGCTTCCCGGCCATTACACCCACCTCCAATGCGGCGTGATCGTGATCTTCGTTACGTTCTCGCCGATCACCAGCGCGTTACTGCCGTATGTCAGAACCGGAAACTCGCCGGTCATCTCGGTCGCTCCGGCCTGCGTGTACACATAACCGGTTTCGCAGTCGATGTACACCGGCGTTCCGCTGACCATGCCGGATATCGTGATCGTCTCGCCGTTCAGCGTAAACGTCGCGTCACCGGCTCCGTCCACCCGGATCAGCGGCAGCGCCTCCGCGCTTCCCGGATTCAGAATCGTGGCGTTTGCCGTATACTCCAGAACCGTTTCGCTGGCTTCGTACATGAACGGATCGCAGGTGAATGTGATCTTGGCAATGTCGTAAAATCCGCCGTTTCCGTGGTCACGCGTCCAGACGATCTCCCGCAGCACCCGCGCCCGGTAGCACTTAGTCGTATCATCACTCAAAACAAGCTTCCCGGTTCCGTCTGCCCATGCGTTCACAGTCTGCCGCTTGGCCGCTGTGGCGTTGATCAGCACAAGGGTCGCCATGATGTCGAAATCGTCGAATCCTTCATTCACGTGCAGCGTGCCGTCCCGACCTTTGATTTTGTACTCCGTGTACCGCATAGCGGCCTTTTTGTGGCTTGGCATCTTCTGGATATACACGTCTCCCAGCGAAGCCGTGCTGACGCCGCGAAAAGTCAGTGTCGCCATTTCTTACCCTCCCATCGCCCGCGTCCGCGCATAATCATAGGCCTTGATATTGTTCCGCACACGCTTTGTGGTCATGTCGCCGACCTTCTCGCCGCTCATCATCACGGCGACCTTGCTCATGCTCTCCTCAATCGCATCAGAAATCATTCCGGCGAACAGTTCCGCGTTCATGCCGCCCTTGCGCCAGGCATCCGCTTCCTTTGCCGTGAGCACTGCCTCGTTCCGGTGCAGAACCGCTTTATATCCATCAAACGGCACGGTGTCGAGACCTGCAGCATGCTCTGGATATGCAATGTTTTGTGGATCATCTTTGTCGTTTTCATTCCCGCTGACAATGGTTTTAAATGTGATCACAGGAAGCTGGAAGGACAAAAACTTTCCCTTCAGCGCGGCCAGGCCGGCCTCAACATCAGACGCGCCTTTCTCTCTGGACTTTGATTCGTTTTCTGTGCTGTTTTCAATCTCTTCCTTGCCAAGTTCAAGCGCACGCTCCGCACGTTCTATTGCCTCATTGCACTGTGATATGGAATCATTCGCCTCTTGCACCTGTTTGTCGTAGTCTTTATATTCATTATTCAATTTGGTCAATTCTGTAGAAAGCCCGGCCAATACTTCCGGATCAAGAATGTAGTCCAGAGCGCTTTTCCCATAAATCGTTTGCTCTTCCGGAGTTTTGGCATACTGATAATAATTTGCAAGCGCAGACCCAAATCTGTTCTGATGCTCAGATGTTCCTTCGTATATGCGATCAAGTACATCGAAGTACAGAGATCTGATGCCTTCTCCTGAGAACGTATTTCCAAACATTGGCCCGTAAATGCGTTTCAGATCGCTTGCGCCCCAGTCGTTTGCCTGGAAGAATCCTTCGTAATCCTTGCGCGTCCATCCGGTTGTGTCACGGCCTTCCGTAAAAACTTTCAGCAGTTGCTCCGCATACGCGTCATAAGATGCCTCTCTCTCTTCTTCAAGCACTTTTATTTTTGACTGTGTCTGTTCCATGCCGATCTGGGCATTGGCCTTTTTTGTAACAGCCTCGCCTAGCAATTCACGTTCTGCGACAACTCTGTCCTCAAGTGCCTTTAGGATGGCCTGTTTGCGCAGTTCAGCATTCATCTCTCTTAGCTTATCGATTGCGCCTTGGACATTATCGCCGTATTGATCAAATACTTCTTTCGAGCCGCCCAGGCTTTCTTCAAGTTCCGCCTGCGCCTTTGCCCATGCTTCAGTCTCTTTCGCGCCTTCTCCTTCTTTGTCGACAAGCTGCTGCATATAATTCAGGATCGCTTCGGATCTGGCAGCTGAGAGCTCGATATTTGTGACGCTTTCCGTAAATTCATCACCGACTTTATCCAGCTGCCTCTCTGTTTCATTCCCAAACAGCCCGGAGAAAAGACCGTCGATCAGGGAAGTGCTGAGCGCCACGCCGAAATCCCAAATGCCGCCGACAATTGCCGGTAGATCTTTCGCAATATTTGCAATAGTCGTGCCTATAAATTCACCGATCGCCGTACCGAACTTCTCCACCTCGGACGGATCTGCAGATACGTTTTTGAACATGTCCACCAGGGAATCAATCAGCCAGTTGACGACCTTTCCTGCGCTGGTGACGATTCCAGCTCCGGAATCGAGGACATTCGACCCCAGTTTTGTCAACAGATCCGTCGGCATAGCTGCGATCGATTCCGCGATTGCCTCGACCAGCGTGTCGCTGTTCGCAATCGTTGTGGCAAGCGTCGGAATAAAATTCCCCAGGTATGTCTGGAAGGACGTCTTGAAGTTTTCGACCGTCTCCTGCAGCCTGGCCTCATCACCCTCGCCTCCGACTGCACTCAGGAGATCTTTCCACGCTGCGCCCAGGCTGCTCTTGCTGCCACTGATTGTTTCCGCGGCTTCCTTGGCCGTTGTTCCGGTGATCTCAAGGTTCGTCTGGATCTGGTGGATTGCCTTGATCATCTGGTCAAAGGTCACGTTGTCCAGGTCGGAGATCTGCTCGTCCAGGATGCCGGAATCGTTGATCAGCCGGACCATTTCCGCCGCTGTGCCGCCATAGCCAAGCTTCAGGTTGTCCAGCATCGTGTAGTTCTTTTTCGCGAATCCCTGATAGGCGTTCTGGATGCTCGTGATATCCGTGCCCATCTTGTTGGCGTTGTCCGCCATGTCGGTGACCGCCATGTTCGCGATCTCAGCCGCCTGCTCCGTGTCTCCGCTGAGGCCCTGGATCAGGGACGCGGAAAACGCGGTCACTGTTTGCATGTAGTCGTTCGCGGACAGGCCGGTCGTCCGGAAGCTTTCCTTGGCATACCCGGACACCTTGTCCGCGGAGCTCTTGAACAGCGTTTCCACGCCGCCGATCAGCTGCTGATAATCCGCGTAGCTGTCGATCGCGCCGCCGATTACACCCTCAATCTTTCCGA
>Ga0310690_10007271_pt1 | contig 14309 bp, 18 predicted proteins | sample AusTroGonzalo_MG_2_FD_207661 | JGI IMG/M metagenome (GOLD analysis project Ga0310690, IMG submission 207661) | Bovine rumen microbial communities from tropical cattle in Woodstock, Queensland, Australia - Gonzalo_04 (v2) (version 2) | ecosystem: Host-associated > Mammals > Digestive system >...
TGTGATAAGAATCTCACCCTCGTCTTCCCATGTACTCGGATTGACTTTCATGGCTATGTATGAAGCACTAAAGCCTTTATCCCAATTCATGAAGAGCTCCCTTCATCGTCTCTATTATTCCACTCTGACAATGTCATCGCCTCGAACTCCTGCGGATCAACTCGACTCGCCTTGATGTCGAAGCTCACGAGCTGTGAGCCGTATTCAGCCGACTCACTCACCTGCAAATCTGCATCATAAGAGCTTCCGTCTGGAGTTCTGACATGGCATATCTGCGGATTCTCTGCAAGTTCCCTCATCTGCTCAATCAAAGCATCATCGGCCTTGAGCGTAACCGTTGAAAGGCTTGCATCTCTTGTGACAGCCTTATTCCAATCACCCTGCACGGCTCCGTTAAGATATACCGTCCTCTTGAAGTCCTTGCTCCATGATGACGAAACCGTGATGTTGTACGGAAGGCTTATCGACTCGCCACCGTCAAAGTCAATCATCATGTCGTCAATGACGAGGCCGTGGTCTTTGTCTATCCATGCGGGCTGTACATCTGTGAGATAATCACCATTTGCCGTGACATCTACAACACGATAGCCGCCCTTTGATGCAGGATAAGGGTCAACGTATGTCTCACCGAACTCACCGATCATGATGAGCTCGGGCTTGTCCTTGCTCAAGCGGTAGATATAAGCCTTGTCACCTGTTGCAGCTGATGCAGGAGCTACAGGAGTTATCTTGACCGCTTTATCTGCTGTCAATGCTTCAACTGTTGCGGTCGGTATTTCTGCCTGATGTGACCATGCGACCTTAAACTGCTTCGAGCTGACTACCTTCTGCCCGAACTTGTCGTATACAACAGCTTCGAGAGTGTAATAAGCCCCATCATCAAGCCGTCCGACTAAATCACGGACAGCAATGTTAAAGTTGCTTACAGCACCGTTGAACGCTCTTGTAAAGATGGTTTCTCCGTCAAATCCATCAGCGGTCTTGCCGTCAGGTCTAACCACTTTGTTAGTGCCGTACCGTCTGATGCTAATCATCGTCTGACCGCCTGTTCCGGCACCGCTCACAGATACCGTGAGAGGCATCTCCGTGAGCTCGCCACTCACAAGGCTATCGGTCTCCGTGATCGAGGGCATAGGAGCCACCACGAATGAAGCCGCTGTACTTGCAGCTGATTCCTTGCCGCTCTCGCTTGTCACCTTTACCGTGACGGAGTGTGAGCTGTTTGTTGCCCAATTTGCCACGAGGTTCACGGAAGTAGCTGCACCATTCACGAACAGATACGGCTGATTATCGATTGAAATCCAAGCGCATTTCTGCAAAGTATCGTCCGTGCTTGTGTATGCCCAATAGATCGTGAGCACATCACCACGCTTGACCACATTCGAGGACAGAGCCACGGACGGAGCTAACGGAGCACTTGTCAGATTAAGGCTGATTAAGTCTGACCAAGGTCCAAGCACTTCTCCATCATTCCCAGAAGCGGCCTTGAACAGCCTTACCTTGAAATACCATGTCTTACCAAGCTCCAAGTCATTCACGAGCCACTTTGTTGCTTTGGTCTCGATTCTGAACTCGCTCGGCTGATTTGTGCTCATCCATGCGTTGGGATCGTCAGCCCATGATATGATCGCGCCTGTTGCTGTTGCCCATGACCAAGCCCATGTCAGCTCGACAGCTCCATTCTTGAGTGCCGCGCTTGCGCTTGTCGGCTCCTGAACAACGGGGTCAGATGTCTGGCTACCTGTCACCGTTGGAGCTTTCGGAGTTGAAACATCTTCCGTCTGCCAAACCGTGCTTGATTTCATCGTAGGACGGGACGGGTCTCCGTAGTAAGTGAAAATACCAAAAGTCGCCTGTGTAACATTTGCACCGAAAGAGTAAGAAGCTGTTAAGCTTGTTGTGCCGCCCGATGCAAGTATCTTGTTGTCAGCAAATACAAGAGCAACCTTTGTCCCGGGTACGGCAGAGCCATTCGTGAATGTTGCCGTCACCTGCTTTGTGCTTGTATTCCAAGTGCAATCTGTAAGTGTCGGAGCTTTGAGCTGACCGAATCCTGCCAAGATAGGCGTGCTTGTCGCTGTCGCACCGCTCAACGATGTAGCAACGCAACGCAACCACAGACACTTATCTTCGCCAACTGTCGGCACCGTCATTGATGCGTTTGCGCTTGTGGTTCCACCGCTGATCGTCTTGCCTGTGGTGAATGATGCACCTGCAGGGAGTCCCATGCTTGCTGTCGGAGTAGTTATGCAATACTGTAAGGCGAAACTTGTCACTTCAGCGTTTGCATAAGCCCCACCGTTTGAGTAGTTCATCGTTACCTTTGCAGTAGTTCCTGCAAGGCTCGCGTTAGTCAAAACGGGAGTATTCGGAGCGGCACACTTCGCAGAGCCATATACCCAATCGCTCGCACCCGCGCAACCTCTTGACCTTATCCTTATCCATCTGCGGTTAGTTGTGTCAGAATATGATACAGAATCGTTATTGCTTCCCGTGGTCACGTTTGCAGCAGACCAATTAACCTTGTCGGGACTTGTTGCCGCATCATTTAAGCTCTGTATCTCAACATCGCTGAATATGCCCGCAAAGCCTGTTGTTGGTGCAGGAATCTGCCACGAGAAAGTCCGACCGCTCTGATTCAGCTTGAAGTTATTATCAACCGTGAAGTTGACTTCGTATTCCGTCCACTTTTTCTCGCCATAATGCACACGGAACCAAATAGCATTTAACAGCTTTGTTGTGTTTGGATAATACTGACTAAAGTCGAGCGTGATCGAATAGCTTGTAGTCCCTTTTGTCGGGGCTGTATACTTCGTGACAGCTGTATAAGCCCCGTCAATCTTGAGCTTATACTCAATCTTTGCCTGATGCTTTGATGGCGTAACATCTGGCCCCCATTTCCAAGAAAATGTAACGACATTATTTAGACGGTTTATTGACAAACCGCTCATAGCGTATTCAGCCATGTAACATTCTCTCCTGTCTGTTTAATGTCCTTATGAAGCCCTGCGCCCAAAGTTCGGGATCAGATGCTCCGTTTACTGTGATTGTGTTATTGATTCCTGAATAACCGCCATAGCCGCCCGCGTATGCAAGCTGACCGCCTGCAACAGTTCCAACAGTTCCGTAAACGGCTGTATTAACGCCTGTCATGGCAGATACAACATTCTGCTTGTATCTTGTGATTCCGCGTGCGAATCCCTTGTCTACCATCTCGCCCGCGTATGTCATCAGCTTTGACGGTGACGAGATTCCGAAAAATTTCTTTACTTTGTCCCATGCTTCCGTGCATACGCTCTCAATGGCCTTTATCAATGAATCTTTAGCCTTGAGGATTCCGTTCTTTATTCCATCAAGAATATTCTTTCCTATGGATTTCCAATCCATGAGGATGATTTTGTCAAAAATGCCTTTGTATATCTTCGGAACGACCATTATGAGCTCCGGCAGGGCCTTGAGAAGACCCTCACCCAGAGCACCGATCATGATTATGCCCGTTTCGATTATCTCCGGAAGGTTCTCCGTCACAGCCTCAACCAAGCTGTCAACGAGCAACAAATAAGCATCTATGAGCTGATTTATAGCCTCAGGACTTGTGAGACCCTTGACCAATGCTAAAACTATCTCGACCGCTGTTTCGATTATCATGGGCAGATTTTCGATAATGAAGACCTCAAGCTGTGTGATGAGAGCAATCGCACCTGTGACCAAATTTACCGCATTAGATGCGATATTTTCTGCCAGAGTCTTCACGAGCTCCAATGCTGCAGATAACAGCTTCGGGGCGTTGTCCACGATCATCTGACCAACCTTTAAAACTAAATCCACAAGAGTCGGCAAAAGCTTCGGGATGGCCTTTGTGATGCCCTCTGCCAGCATACTCACGAGCTCGATTGCCGTGCTCAAAAGCTGTGGGATGATGTCCGTCAGTTTGTCGATCAAAATCTCGCCAATGGTTCCAAGTGATGAGAGAAGCCCCGGGAGAGCCTCCATCACGGTATTAATGAGTGTAGTCGCGGACTCAAGAAGCACCGGGACCAATGACTCGATAAGTGGCGGGATATGCTCTGCAATTAACGGAGCCGCCTTGCTGATAAAATCGCCCGCAACCTTAAATATCTGCTCTATCTGCGGGACAACGTTAGCTATGAGTCCACCGCCATCCTTACCACCAAAAAGAGCCGTCTGAAGCCCATTCATGGCCTCATTTAAGTCGCCACCGCCACCGATTGCCGTCAGAACATTCTGCCAAGCCGCCTGTGTTGCTGCAGCCGACCCCGATATCGTGAACATCGCTTCTTTTGCTGTGGTGCCCGTGATGCCCATTTCAGACTGTATAGCATGAATAGCATCGTAGACATTAGCCAAATTGTCGATGTCGTACTTCTGCCCGGTCAGTTTTTCAGCATCCTTGAGAAGTCGTTCCATCTCTGACTTCGTGCCACCATATCCGAGCTTTAAGTTATCAAGCATCGTATAGTTTTGTTTTGCGAAGCCGTTGTATGCGTTCTGGATGGCCTCCATGGATGTACCCATTTTCGCGGAGTTATCAGCCATATCCTGAACAGCCACATCTGCCGCTTTTGCCGCTTCCATGTTGGATGATGTTGACTGCTTTAAGGATGCCGCAAATGATGATACGGTCTCCATATAGTCGTTGACATTGAGTCCCGCAGTTTTCCAAGCGTTTGAGGCGTTCTGCATGACAAAATCCTGCGTGTCCTGCAATTCCATATACTTATCGATCACGCCCTTTGTGGACTCTCCTGCCGCCTTTGCCGCTTCGACCATGTCCATCATGGACTGACCGCCCGTACCAAACAGAGTCTCAATACCGCCCGTCAACTGCTGATAGTTCGCAAAAGAGCTAAATGCCTCTTTCGCTACCGCACCAACACCCGCCATTGCCGCGCCAAGTGATGCCGCAACAGTACCACCGACACCCTTTAAAGCTGAACCAATACCGGAGGCAATAGACGAGCCCGCCTTCTCACCGATACCGGAGCCGTTTATCTCGTCTTCAATGCCTTTACCAATGCCACGCGCTGACGGTATTATCTGCACATAAGCTTTTGCTAATTCAGTCGCCATCTTTTATCCTCTTTAGCATTTCTTCTCTCACGCGGTTAAACTCTTCCGCTGATTCAAATACAACTGCAGGCTCTTCCGTCTTCTTGTTCTCCCGTGTAAGAGATTCAACAACAGACTCGGGCCTGTTTCGATTCTTTTGTCCGTCCTTCGTTTCCGCCCACCACAAAAGAGCAAGCTTGTCGAGGCTTGCCGCTTGAAGTAAAAGTGATGGTCTGATTTTGTTCCCGGAGAAAAGCATCATAGTGCGTGAGTCTTCTCGGAGTCCTGCCGCCAATATAGCGATATAGGACGCTTTGAAGCTCCGCATATCGTAAATATGATATGTCTCCGCCAAGTCGCAGATTAAAGAGTCCTCGCTACGTTCAAGCATAGCAGCGAGGATCATCAGTTTTTTGCTTTGTTATTTTTGAATATATCCATTATGTCGGCTGTCATCTTTGAAGCCGCAACTATGCCCGTTTTCTTGTCTCTGTTATGCTCTTTGAGTGCTTTTATCTGTTCCTCATCAAAAAGATAAGGGAGCACGGAGACAATCTTGTTAGGACTGTCCCCGAGCTCGTTAAGCACTTCCAAGAGTTCCCAATTATCAAGCTTTGCCTCTTCGATTGAATACTCAAAGCCCGATGTTGTTTTGCCCTCGATCATGCTCAAATCTCCTTATGATGTTGTTGAAGTTGATGTTGTGGTTGTACCGGAAGATGATACTGCAGAGATGTACTCATAGTGAGTTGCACCGTTACTGTCAGGCACAGCTGTCAGAGTTGTGTCATATCCGATAGCCTCACCGTCAGCATAAGTTATCTCACCAACCTCTGTGACCTTTGCAGACGGGATAACGATACGCTTGATAGCTCCGTTAAGAACCATCTCAATGACGAATGAGTGAGACTCAAGGTCTTCGGATGCGCTCTTGATTGTGATGCCGTTTGTAAGGTCTCCGGTCACGTTGCTGTCACCGTAAACAAGCTTAAGAGCGTTTACGTTGAGAGCTTCGATAAGAGTAAATGAGAAAGTGTCCTCTTTGCCTGTGAACGGCTTAAGGACTGTATCACCGCCCCACGCTTTGATTGTCTCGCTTTCACGGCTCTCTGAATTGGTCACGCCATCCTCTGAAGCATAACCAAGCTCAACGAATCCAGAGGCGAGTGTTGTGGTGCTGTCTGTGGGAAGAGTTGTCCCGATGGGAGCCATGAAGATCGCGCCTGCGACTTTAGGCTTGCCCGCACTTACATTAGATGAGCTGGGCATTTTTAATCCTCCTTGTAAAAAGTGATGTCGTATGTAGCTCTGTACTGATACGACTTGATTGATGTATCTGATGACGGCCCTGCTGTGTTCAGAGCCGACTGACTTAATGCGTTGAGGTTATCCCTTGCAGCATCCATGACTGCGATAACGGAATCATTGAGGACTGATGCCTCATATTTGCTTTTTGCATAGGTCTGCAGAGATACGATCCCGTGACAGATATGATCCTGTCTATTCCACGAAGAAACCTCAAACAAAACAAAGCCCGTCTGTGCGAGCTCTTCGGGATTGTCAGGCATCTCCATGAATACGGGAACGCTTAACGCATTTGTAAGATAATTTAAGAGTGTGACTTCGATCATAACATTGCCCTCAATAGGTCGTTTGGATCACCATGGTTGACGCTAACCGAAACATTTGAACGTGTCCGACCATTGCGATATACATCGATTTCAGAGTCTTTGACCTGCGATGATATCCTCACGGCCTGCTCCCTTAAAGCTTCCGTGATTTCATCGGACTTAAGCAGTTCAATCACGCCTTTACGATTGAGTTGTACTCGGGTTTTCGCCATAGCGTTCCACCTTTACCTTTTTGTGCCACGGAGTCGGAACCATGTCCTCGATTCCCTCAACCACATCGCCAAATGTGCGGAACTTCTGACCGAAAAACTCGACCACCGTGTCCGTCCAGATGTGCGTGTCACCTTTAGGAATCCCAAGGTTAAATACCAAGTGTCTCCCGTCAAGATTCTGCGCGTTTACGATGTCATCCGTGGTGGGTTCTCCAACGAGCACGTTATCGACTGCCACGCGCTCCACGGTATAAACGGGCTGATTAAAGGCATCAGTTCCCGTCTGTGTCTTAACGTGTAAATAAACCGTTACTCCGTGAATCATGAAATAACCTCCGTCAATGGTTGCGGTACAAGCTCCTGAACAGGTGAGTAACTGCCGATAGCATTACCGGCACCAAGGAGCTTTTTATCCATACGGTTGAGATAAAGCTCGCCCGTGCTTCCTGTTGCTCCCATGGTCCAGCTCTGCGAATAACCGAGAGCTGACATACTGCCCTGTGATGCTCCGATAGGCACATCACCGCTTGACCCGATTGACCGTCTTACCATTCGGCAAGATACGATGTTTTTGGCATCTGCACTCGCTAAAGAGTTATAAGCGTCAATGATAATGGCAGATTCAACCAAAAGACGGCTTGCTATCGCCTCTTCGCTTGCCGTGAGAGGTCTAAAACCTGCCGCCACATCTGCTACTGTTGCATAAGCTGTCTCTGCCATCTCCGTCACCTCTTCTTTGTTGCTGTCTTCTTTGTTGCTGCTTCTTTGGGCTCTGCCGTCTTCGCATCTGTGGGCTTAACCCCTGCAGGCTTGAAACCTGCAAGGATATAAGCGTCCACGAGGTCAGCGGATACGTTTACGGCTCCGCCCTCTGCGTTGTAAAGCGTCATGACTCGGGGATTGCTCCGGTAAGAAGGTTGAAGCACTCGGTATCAGCACGGAAACCGACCTCGATCTCTGCGCGTACTGCTACCATGTTCTGCTGCCAAAGGTTGATTGTTGTTGCACTTGTGCCAGAGCCGACAGTAAGTGTAGCCTGATCTGATACAGAGATTTCAACGCCTGCAACAGTACCGAAAAGAGCCTTTGACCAATCGCCAGCGATACCAACGACTGCAGCTGTTCCGGATGTTCCGGGAGTGCCTGCTTTGTAAAGGTTCTTGTTGAAGTATGTCGGATTGCCGAGCACCTTATCAACAACACCATCGTTAGCTGATGCCATGAAAAGAGGTCTGTTTGTTGTGTCAACTGCTGTAAGCAGAAGAGCGCGGCCCTGTGCTCCAAAAGCGTAGCCGTTTACAACACCGCCATGAGCTGCGATATCGCTATCAGCTGCAACGAGACCGAGATAGGTGCCGTTGTTAGCGTTGAGGATGCTCTGCTTCTGGCATGATCCGAAAGTGTCCATGTTTGCACCATCGGGCTTGTCTGCTGCTCCGATGATGGTTGCGTCAAACTTGCCGCCAAGAGCTGCAGGAAGACGATCAACGAGTGCATCGTAAAGAGCCTTTGCATCGCGTACAAATTCCTTTGAGAAAGTCTCAACAACTGCGAGCTTGTAAGCACCCATGAGCTTTGTTGCAGGAGTTCCGTTAGATACGGGCTTTACACCTGTCTCTGCTACCCATGCAGCTGTAGGATCGCCTGTGATAACAGGGATTGTTACGCCACGACCGGGGAGCTCGATCTTTCTTGAGAGCTTCATGATTGCTGACTCTGCTTTTGTCTTCTGAAGAATTTCAGATGCAACATCTGAAGGAAGCGCCATACTGTTGGTTGTTCTGTTAATGTCTGCCATTGTTTTTCTCCTTTAATTTTTTTGCATTGCGGAGTTAAACCAATCCTCGAACTGATCGCGGGTCTTTCCTCCGCTTGTTTTTGTGACTTCTCCGGCATCCTTGACAGCGGGATAAGAGGACGGCTTCGCAAATGCCAAGATAGCCTCGGCCTGCTTCTGACATTCCTCTTCTGTTTCACCGTTCAGAAGTCCCGCGGGAACTCCTGAAGCCGAAGCAACGCTCTCACGGATGCGCCTTACTTCATCTGCTTTGGTCATGCTGTCGATCTGTGCCTGCAACTTGTTGACCTTTTCCGTGGCTTTCTGAAGCTCTGACTTGCTTGCCTCTTCTGCCTCGTCAAACTTGTCAGCCTTTGCTTTCAGCACGTCATAATCAGCATATTTTCCTTTTTCCTCCGCGAGCCTCTTCCCCACAATTGCGTTAAGCTCTTCCTGTGTGAATGTTCTCGCTTCGGCCTGCTGTGTAGCAGTTACTTCTCCCGTGTTTACGGTGGCATTTTCGCCCATGTTCTTTTCCTCCTATGTGAGTTGATTTATCCCTCGTTTTAGGCACGAGTTGCCATAAAAAAAGCACCCTCAAAGGATGCTCTTTAAATCTTCAATCAGTTTTTCGTCTTTCCAATATGCCGAGCGGTGCGGCTTCCCGTCTTTTCGTAAGCCTATCGCAGTCCCGCCAAGCAAATAATCAATATGGTCCACGATGTTCGGATTCAGATTGACGACCGGAAGCTCTGGATGTTCTGCGCAAATGAACTTCCGGAAGAAAAAATCGTCATATCCGTCAAGGTTTATGTACTCGGCATACTCGGGATTATTTATGGCCTTTGTGTAATACCAATCATAAAAGGCTCCCGCAAGCCATGCAGGAACCCGCAAGCATTGAAAGCTGAACCACATATACTTTGCAGGCCTTAAGCCCGTCCTTGTGATTCGCCCGCCCTCCCATTCGGCATTACCGAAGCCACAAACAAGGCCTTTATCATGCTCCATAGCAATTTTTGCAAAGTCAGACGAGATTATGACATCATCCTGCAGGTGCCAAGTGCCACCATCGAGCAGACTGCACGCCCGGAAGCTGTTCAGCGCGTTCTTGAGGTTGCCCTCTTTGCTGACATCCATCCACACGCGGACATCTTCAACGCCTTGAGCCTTTAGAGACGGGATTAGGTGCTCATAAACGTATTTTTCGCGCTTATAGCACCCGTGAATAAGTACCCTCATTCTTCCCCGTACTCTTTCCGCTCAAAATAGGCGGCTTTATACTTTGATTGCTTTATCATCAATATAAACATCTGCATATATCTTCCTCGGATCATGACCAAGCATTTTGATGACCTGCGGAGCGTTCTGATTGATTAAATTAGGCTTAAATCCGTATTGCTGGAGCTTCTGCACCGCTTCAAGCAATCTGTCACCGACTCGACAAGTCCAAAGAATCACTACGTGACCCCTTTGTTGGTCTTGCCGTAGACTCTGAATCAAAGCGACATTTACTTGACCATCATTGTATAGCGTTCCGTCATAATCAACTGCTATTATCATACTGTTATAAGCTCGGAATTATCCGAACCTTCTGTCTTTTTATCTACTGCGTAAGCTTCTCGCCTCATGGAGTTGATTCGCTCTTCTGGCGTGCTTCCTTCCGCATTTTCGTACATCTTCAGGTATTTGTCGGGATCATATCCCTCGATCTGCGTCCTATCGTTGAATCGTACCGCATACGCACAGTCACAATTTGCGTGTATGTGCTCTGCATGGCCTTTTTTAACGATTTGCTTTGAGGCATATTGCCAACCACGAGAGGCAAGCGTCAAACAAAACGCGCAAGTATCACCCGCGGGAACCCAAGCAACCTCTGCACCGTCTCTGATCGCGTTCCGTATAGTGGTATCCTGTCCTACCTGCTTAACCAACCGCCCGACCGTACTGCTGACCATGTTCTCGTTGACGGACTGCTTAATTGTTCCATTTATCGCCTTGCCGACTTCGTTTATCGTTGGGAGCTCTGCCGGAACTGCCGGAGCGAGATTCATATCGGAGAGCCTTGCCATCTCGTCATACAACTCACAAGCGACTGCTGCCGTTCCCTCTCCGTACTTTGCCACCAGCGCATAGGCATACTCGATCAAGTCATCTCTCGGAATTAATCCGAGGCCGACACCTTTCCAACGACCATTTATGTTCCAGACAGCATCTCGGAACTCGTCAGCGGCCTTATCGCTTAACTTCTTCAAGATATCGCGATATTTTGTCCAAGTATCCAGACTGATCGTCTGCGTGGGCTTTTGGAGTGAGTCTCGATATTGTTTCCACTCTTCTCGGGTCATTCAATATCCTCCAATAACGCCATCCCGCGGCTCCTCGTTTCCTGTGCGTTTATCCTGCGGATATCAGCCTGCGAGAAGCCGATCATCTCAAGAAATATATCTGTATCTGCAAAGCCCTGACGCACGGAAGCTATTTTGATTGCCGCGTCCGTTGTAACTGCGAGCGAGGGCATTGCGGGATTTTTGAAATGTGCGACAACATCCTTGTCCTCGTCTGACAGCTCATCAAGGCTCTTGTTCTGCTCGATAGCCAACGCCATCCATGCGATCGTCTGCAGAGCGTTTCCATTGCCCGAGTTCAGCTCTTCAGCCATCAAACAAAGTGTCTGACTCTGTGCGAGTATTGCATCGGAGCTGGACGGATTCGCATCATTTACAACGCCCGTGTCGGTTATTGATAACCCAGAAGCCGCACTAAACTGCGTGGCAAGCAGTCGCATCATCTCAACATGGGGAGTGATACTGCCCTGCGGAAGCTGACCGAAGGACGGTTTCTCGCCTGTCTCGGGATTTGTTGTGCTTGCTAACAGGTTTCCGACATACTGCTTAAACTTTTGATTGATTAACGCATCATACTGCTCATCCGTTACCCCAAGCAGATACTTCTGTGGAGCTGTTGAAAACTCAAGCCCAATCGAAGCGTTGCAGATCGTTCTGACATAGCCGTTAATCAGCTGACGGATCGGGAACTTTAACCTTGACCGTCCGAAGGGCTTGTTTGAGGTCGCGTTCCAAACAAGCGGCTCCATGAGCGGTCTGCCCATGATGTGCGGATATCTTGTGGCTGTGAAGTCTGTCGTGTTTCCGATAACGCGAAGCTCCCAGATATCTGTGTCCGTGTAAAAGTTTATATGTGACGGCTTCTGCTCTCCGCTTTCGGTCTGTATGGTCTCAATGACTGCAAAGCCGCATCTGATGCGGTTCTTTTCACCGTCCCAAAGGGCTGCAGCTGTCTCCGGTGAATGGAATCTAACGACAGCGTAACCTTCAGCATCAGCCGAGAGTGTAGCAAACGTGCAGCCATACTTCAGCTCATCGCGGCACGCTTTAATGTACCCGAAAAGCATATTGTTACGGCTTGCGATTGCATTTATAGCCTCTGCGTCCTCGCCATTGCGTCCAACGAATCCGTCAAACATTGAGCGAGCAGCTAACACATCGACTGCTTTGGTTCCCCACTCGCAACCAATCTCAAGGCCAGAGAGTCCCTGCGGCAGAGCTATGCCCAGATTGACATCAGCAAGCGTGATATGTCCCTCGTAGTATTTTTTCTTGCGAGCATTTGCGCTTGAGTGCTTGTTTAATGTCTTAAGGCACTCACGAAAGAGCGCATTTTCCATCTCGGGAAATTCTCTGATTTTTCCTACTTCGATAATCATGTCATCCTATCCTCATTGTCTTTGACGGGTTCCGTCTGCTATTCCTCACGCCCCACAATGCAAGCGAGCATCCTTCAATCGCTATTGAATCATCGCCACCGAAGCCCCAGCCGCCACTAATCGGACGCTTGACAGAGCTAACTGCGCTCTGATTCAGGGCTTCCTGCCCGATATACCATGTCAGCGTTTGCTCGCCTATCTCTGCGATCAATAAGCTCGCCGCTGCAACCATCGTATTGGCTGACGGCTTAATGATGCTGTCTTTATATTTCCAAGTGTCACGGATTCGGTCGATTAACAGGTCAACCCCGTTTCGTCCGTCTATAACCACGCAACACCCAACCTTAACGCGTTCATTGAGCCAATCGGCAAGCCATTGTATGCCTCGGCCTGTCGGCTGTTGGTCAATCAGCGCGATCCTCGAATGGTCATTTCCGTCAATCACGGCACCACATAAGCAAACCATTGAGCCATCTGCCGAGAACTTAACACCATAAGCCGTCTTGACCGGTTCGGGCTTTGGCTCTGAACTTCTGCAAGCCTCCCAACTCTTCTGATCGAGAGCCTTATCACTCTGCTCGGCTATATCCGGAGCCCACCAACCTAAACGCTCACGAGCGAAGCCGTCAAGAGTCATAGTCTCGTACTCATTGGCAATAGTTTCCTCGGCTATTCTGTAGCCCATCGCGGGATTTGTCTCATAAGCTCGCTCGATTGCCTCATCCATTGAAGTCGCTATCTTATCAAGGCTGTCAGCCTCAACGCTCCACTCCATCCACCAAGCATCACCGGGCTCAAGGCTATGAGCCGCTGCGTGCATCTTCTTGAAGACGGTACCGTGACAAGTGCTATTTGGTGGTGTACCGATAAATATCTGTTGCGGCAACTTACTGCGGTCTTTGATGTCCGAAGCCGCTGACATAACAGGAAGCATGGCCTCTTGTTGTTCGTATGTCAGCTCTTGCGCTTCATCAATGACGATCACCGAATAAGTGCCGCCTCGCGCTCCGCTGTTTGTCCTTGTAGCGAACTCTATACATCCGCCCGGCTGAACGTTTCCGTCATCATCCGTCCATTCCTTGAAATAAATCCCTTCATAGCCTCGCCCCTTTGTGATCTGCTTCTTATCACGAGCAAACTCGGGATATCTTTCAGGACTCTCAAACAGGTCACACATCGCTTTAAACATCTTGTTAGTTGTCGAGCTATGATGTGCGCTGTACAACACTTGACGATGCTCAAACACCGCCATATATATCGCATAAAATCTTCCCGCGTAGCTTTTGCCGTTCTGTCGCGGTTTCGATATGCCAATCGTTAAGGCCGAGGGCGATCCGTCCCCATTCCGTGCGAGAAGTAGCTCCATCTCTCTCTTCTGGGACGGATAAAATGTCGCACCGCCATCTTCCTCGAACATTTCAACCACTTCAGCACCCAGAGACGACACATAGTCACCGATGACCTCGAAAGTAGGCTCCTGCCTACCTGTTCTCATTCTTTGCTTTTAGGCGGTCATGCTTTGATACTTTCTTTGCTGCAGGATCAGGAAGAGCTTCAAGCTCCGCCATCACTTCCATCAGCCTCTTTGTGTTGGATGCCATATCTCGCCCGCTCTCACAATTCTGTATAGTGCTTGCGAGTATGTCCCTCAACGCTATCAGCGTCTCTCTCTTATCTCCGCTCTTTGCGGCTCCTACAAGGTCTGTCACGTTCAGCCCTCCTTCCTGTTTTTACCGTGAAATACTGCCTCTGTAATCTGCCCATTAAAAAAGCCACAGAAAGCATCGGGCATAAATGCTTTTCGGGAGCTACCCTATCTGTGGCAAAATGTTTATAACTTGTGGATAACTTGTGGATAACTTGTGGAAAACTCTTCTGGCGCGTTCAACGCT
>Ga0310690_10007272_pt1 | contig 14309 bp, 15 predicted proteins | sample AusTroGonzalo_MG_2_FD_207661 | JGI IMG/M metagenome (GOLD analysis project Ga0310690, IMG submission 207661) | Bovine rumen microbial communities from tropical cattle in Woodstock, Queensland, Australia - Gonzalo_04 (v2) (version 2) | ecosystem: Host-associated > Mammals > Digestive system >...
CTTTTTATCTTCATCATCTAACTTTTTCTTATAACTATCAAGTTGTTTCTTCAACTCCTTGTCGTTATAGAAAGTGTAGATACTTCGTAGAGAAGATGATTTAGAATCTTGAGTTAATTTTTCATATAAGTCTGTACCAACTGCCTTTATTAACTTATTTACTTTATCTGGATTTTTCTCAAGTTCTTCTTTTAACTTATTTTCATCAACTTCTAAAGTTCCTCTTTTATCAGCACTGGTAGTAAAATAGGACCCTGTTGAGATGCCTATCGAAGCCAAACTTATTTGTTCTCCATCAATAGTATATGTTTTAGAAGTAAAGTCTTTAAGAAGATTAATAATCTGTCTTAGATTTTCATCTTTAGACAAAATATTCTCTTTTCCAGTACTCTCCCACTTTTCTATCTCTCTGTCAGTCATCGCTTCCTTTTCAGATTCAGATAGTGGCATATAAGTTTTTGATGAAGCTTTGTTATAAGAAGTTTGTAACTTTTCAAGTAATCCATTATAAGAGTCTACAAAATCGGTAATCCGTTTTGTATCTTTCTTACCCGTCCCTATTGTTACATTAACTGATGATGTTGAAACAGAGTTTGCTTTGATATTCATACCTCTGATATTAAAATTATTATCAGAGCTGGTATAAGAAACACCATTAAACTCTATCTTTGCGTCTTTACCAAAAATTCTGGATTCACCGCCATCATCAATACCAAGAGCTTTTAATACTTCTTTTCCGCCTTCATCCTCTGCTTTAATACTAAAATCGTAATTACTACCGGGTTTGGTCGCACTTACGAAGAACCTGTGATTAGTAGAATCATAACTAGCATGAGTGTTACTAATCTCTGCGATCTTAGCAGCTAACTGCCCGACGGTCATATCTTCTGTAATATCAATTACAGTATTATTGACCGAAATTTTACTACCCGCATGAGGATGCTCTATTAAGCCAGAAATTTGAGTATTCTCGGTAACTGTTTTGTCAAGCTCTCTACCTGTCAAAAAACCTGACTGCGCCAAATTCTCAACCTTAAGAGTATAGGTTCCAACATTTTCTTTGCTTGGGTTTCCAATGGAAATAATTTTATCGTCACTATAAATAACATCATATGCATCATTATTATCAAAACGAATATTTGAAAGTGATGATGCATAAAAGTCATAGATATCCTTATTTAAGGTATCCCAACTTTCTTGTTTCCATTCTAATACTTCCTTCTGCTTTTGTATGGAATCTCTCTTAGTGGAATAGGCGGAGACCAGTTCTTTTACCATTGCATCCGTATCTAAACCGGAATACATTCCTCCAATCCTAATAGCCATAATCGTATCCTCCTAACAAAAATTAGGGGACAATAAAGCTATTGTCCCCTAATTAACAAATTAACCAAGCAATGAAAGAACATTCTGAGTAGCCTGATTAGCCTGTGCGAGCATAGCTGTACCTGCCTGAGCAAGAATATTATTCTTCGTGTATTCAACCATGGTCTTAGCCATATCTGTATCACGAATCTGGCTCTCTGCAGCAGTTGTATTCTCAACTACATTGTCAAGGTTAGCAATTGTATGCTCAAGTCTGTTCTGGATTGCACCAAGATCAGATCTCTGAGAGGATACTTTTGCGATAGCCTGTGTGATATTTGAGATAGCACTTCTAGCACCATCTTCTGTGCCAACATTGATGCTCTTAACACCGAGTGAAGAAGCATCCATAGCAGCGATATTGATATTAATTCTCTGTGCTGCTACATTAGCTGCACCAACCTGGATGTCCTTGTTGAAGGAACCCTTTAAAAGATTGAGTGTATTGAACTGTGTTGACTCAGCTACACGGCTGATCTCTGCTCCAAGTGCAGAAACCTCTGACTGAATAGCAAGACGATCTGCGGAAGTATTAGTTCCATTTGATGCCTTAACTGCAAGTTCGTTCATTCTCTGAAGCATTGAATGAACTTCTGCGAGAGCACCTTCAGCTGTCTGTACGCAAGAAACACCGTCCTGTGCGTTTGCGGAAGCCTGTGTAAGTCCACGGATCTGGCTTCTCATTTTCTCACTAATTGTGAGACCAGCTGCATCATCTGCTGCACGGTTAATCTTGTAGCCTGAAGATAACTTTTCTGTTACCTTACTCTGAAAACCTGTCGTTACTCCTAACTGTCTGTTGGCGTTTGCCGCCTGCATATTGTGTTGTACTACCATAATTGTCGCGCCTCCTTGCGCTGCTCCAAAGCATCCTTGCTCTGGAATAAAAATAAAATTGGTTAATTGTTTCGTTGAAAGAATAAAATTATTCTTTCAATAATATATGAAAAAACAAAAGATAAAATTGAAAACTTTTGTCCTTTCTTTATATTATAATTATATCAAAATTTTTTTAAAAAGTCAACAAGTTATTTTAGGTTGACCTAAAATACAATGACAAATACCACTACCACCATTTGATGGATGATTAGAACAATTTTTACAAGGGTCTGGTATATCGTTATAATTAATTTTTAAAGGATTATTTATAAGTGGTATTATATAGTTTAATTTATTATTTAATTTTTTTATTTCTTCCATTAATTCTTCATTAGAACACATATGCACATCCTCCTACTATTTCATAATCTTCTAACAGGAGTTGTGCAGATATATTCCCGTTCCATTCATTTTTATTGCAACGACATACTGCATTTATTTCAACATAACCTGTTTCTGATATAAGTTTATTATATTCTTCATCAGGCATTCTAAATTTAATAATTGATACATTATTTGGTAATGTTATTTTTACTGTATTAGATGCCATCATTGTAAGCATATCTGCGGTAATCTGAAGTCCTTGTATTGCAACAAGAGCTTCATCTACATCTTTGCCCCAATATGGATCCATTTCCGCAATATCTAAAATTGCAGAAGGATCTACTTCTTGTGCTCTCCAAATATAGTCTACATGATATACTGGTTCAGATGACATATTCTCAAGTTGAGAATCCGTACTTTGTAAGAAATCATCAACTTTATCTGCGGGAATGCCTAAACCAAATGCACCCTGATGTCCAACCGTATACTCGCAGATTCCGGTTCCCGCACATATATCTTTAAATTCTGTAACACCAACTTTATCGCATCCTCTTGCAGACCCTTCATATGCTATACTTCCATCTTTTGATGTTTTAGTAAGCATACAACAAGGACGCTGATATTTAGCCATAATTTTATTGGCAATTAAACCACGAATCTCTGGTTTAATCTGTCCAGGCTCAAGCAAGAATAAAAGAACTTTATGATCCATCATATTATTATCTGTAATAAGATGCTGTACTAATTCAATTCCCGCTTCTTCTGCCCTACTTTGTCTATTCTTAACATTAGTACAGGTTCTTACTGCCTGATCTACTATTCGCTCTGTTTCTCCTACTTTATGTCCTCTCTTGGTAGAAGGAACTTCAACAAAAGCGCGGAATTTTAACATTGAATCAAATATTAATACTTTTTCTTCTAATGTTCCACTTCTAGTTATTGCATTAACAAGAGGGACTATATAGAATGTTGCACCCCAAGCTGTAGGATGGTCACCCAATTTAAATTTATTTTTCTCCCACATTCCAAAAATAAAAGGATTATGAATATTAGCGGGATCCAGCCCTTTGGTTATAAGTCGTCTAGTTTCAAATGACTGAAGACTCATCATATCACCATCAAGACCTATAGCAACTAAATCAAGATACCAATTTACAATATCTGAAGGTAATTTTCGTGCGGCATTTGCATATCTACAGAATTGCCATACAACGCCAGCACCAGATAAGAATTTATTTGGATATTGTGGAAGCTGGCTATTTATTAAATATAAATGTGGATGACTTTCAGTATTCCAAAAATCTCTTTCTTCAATTTCATGGTGATCAAGAATAATTACATCTATACCTTTATTATCTAACAATCTAAGCTGGTCTGCGTCGTTAGTTCCCGCATCTGGAATTATTACAAGATCTGGTTTTCTTATTTCAAGCCAATCCATTGCATCTGATAAACCATGTTGTTTACTATCATGCATAAACCAATTAACAAAATGTTCTATATAATAATCACCTTTTAAATCATAAATATAATTTGATATAATTGCAGAAGATGTGTATCCATCACAATCACAATCTATTATTATACAAATTTTACTATCATTATTAAGATGCCTATTAAAACATTCTGTGGCTGCCGCCATTAATTCTTCACCAAAAGCTTCTGGCGGATTTATATCATCATCTGTCAAGTTCATATAATGCACAAGATCTTCTTCTTTCATTCCCCTATTTATAAGAATTTGTTGTTTTGCATTATACTTTTCATTGGGGGTATTTATTAATTCATATTTCATATTATACTTCCTTATAATTATATTCTACACCGCAATATTCACACACTTTATCATGTATTATTGCGCCACAACATTTGCATATTTTAGGTTCTGTTAATTCAAATTTAACTTTTGGCAATTCAGCACATATACTTATAGCATTATTATTAGGACTAATAAGACTAGCTGTATCAACTGTCACTGTTGTAGTATAATTATCATAATATTTATATTTTAAAATATGCTTATTTGTTTTAAGACTGCGCTCGCAAATAAAAGTTCCATTTTGCAATTCTTTTAGATTAAATTCATATGAATTATCAACTGGCATATAAATCTACCCTTTCTTTATATAGTTTTAAAAATACTTCTTGTCCACAATCTATGGGACTATCTTTATATCCTAATAATCCTTTTTTATCAAAAACATAACTAATTTTTGTATATGCCCCATATTTCTTGTGTATCTGTTTTAAATTTCTTACTAATTTTTTGAACTCATCATCACCAGACTCTTTAAACTGTTTATCTAAGCATATAATAATTTCTTCTGCTCCTTGATTAATCAATAACCAAGCCTGATAATTGATGAACGAACTCCCGCAACAAGCTACAGATAAATCATTCTCTTCTCCAAAATATGAACGATAGAGAAGACAACTCTTTTCTCCTTCAAAAACAAATGCTTTCCGCATTTGTGCAATATTATTTTTGCTATGATTTAAATTATAAAGATTAAATGAAAGTGGATGGTTATACATTTTTCCTGCTATCCTTGCAGGCATATACTTACCATACTTTTCTGCTTGCTCTTGTATTAAAGTTCTTTCTCTAATACCTATTAAATTTCCATTTATATCATAATGAGGAATAACTATTCCACAATTCTTTGGATCATAGCAGATCCCCGCTTCATTCATTACCTCTTGTGAGATACCTTCTTTAAGCCAGGGTTCTATTTTTGGACGCGGAAGGTTCTTTAGAAAACCACCATCATATGTTTTAAGTTCAATTTCCTGTGTGTTTAAATCTATATTATTTATTCTATCATATTTTTCTAAAACTTTAAAGTCATCTGCGCTAGTAAGCAAATCCTCACTCGTCTTAACATTTGGCGCAAAATGAAAATATTGAGCTACCTTTTCAATCGCTTCTGGTAAGTTCCAATCAGAATCTTCTCTTGCTTTTGGTTGCTCTCTACTCATGACTTTTCGGGTTAGCTCAAATATATCAAATGTTTCACCACAATCTGTATAACATTTAAACAGAGTTGTATTAGGATAATAATATAATTTATGAGATTGACCACAGTGGCATATGGTTTTACACATTAAGATCCCATTTTGTTCACGGGGTTCGCCACCAAGTTCTGCTACATATTCAGATACTTGATCTACACTTAATGAATTTTTAATTTCATTTTTATTATAATCGTAAATCATCATCAAACCATCCAGCAAGAATTATTGCAATAAAAATAGATATAGATAATGTAATAATACTAAACATATTAATTTTTAAAAACTCCCATTAAAAATATATGCTAATCCACTAATTATTATAATTTCAAATATAATATATATTAAAGAAACTATAATATCATCGCCTACAATATGAAACATAGATTCTCCTAAAATATTAATCGCGGAAATCAGGACCAATACTATTATTCATTGAATTGATTCTTCGCTTTTATATCTCCCACAAATAGAACATTGACCTTTTATATAGCCATCAAAATTACATTTATGTAACCATAAAGGTGTTTGTTTATTCCATAAAAATTCTCCAACTTTTTTAGGTAATTTAATATTTTTCCATTTATAATAACTTTGTTTACCTGAATAGCTATGTTTTGTTACATTATGTCCAAATATTCTCATTTAATTCTCCTTAAAATGCAGAAGCATCTTGTATATGTATCTTTAAATCTTCCATTTCAATTAGTTCATAATTCCATTTTGTTACAAACTGAGGCTGAATACGACAAATACCTCTATCAGCTTTCGCCCAGAGATATATCCCTTTCCATCTACCTCTACGGTTCTTATATATAGATATTTTAATATCTGGCATTTCAATACCTATCTTTTGAACAATAGCTTGTAAACTATCTCTATCTTTTTGAGTAAGTTCAAGCATAATCATACCAACATCAATCTTATCCGCAATACTCTTTGCACCACGAAGAAGATTCTGATCTGGAGTTTCTGACTCAACATAATCCGCATTTAACTGAGTTGCTGTCATTATGAATACTCCATATTGATTACATATGTCTTTTAATCTAATTGAAATCATAAATAAAATATTATCTTCGCGGAGGCGAACTCCACCACTACGCTTTGTGATCTCTTCAAGGATCTTCATACTGGTATGAAGATAATCAAGGAAGATATATTTTACATCGTGTTCTCTAATATTTCTTTTAATTGTATTCTCAATATCTTTTAAACTAAAATCGGGGAGGTTCTCAAAATAAATCGGACTTTGTTTGAGAATTTGTGCTGCTTTAGCTACTCTCTCCCATTCTCCAGTATAATACTGTCCAGTTAAGATATGTTCTTCATCTACTCCAGAGATAAAAGCAATCATCATAGTTTGAACTTCGCTTAGATCCTGCTCTGTTGCAATATACATTGTAGGTTCTGGCTTGCCGATTGTCTCCCAAGCATTTGTTTCAAGATTATACATCTGGTCACAACCAATATAACAACAGTCAGCAACCATTCCACGAGATTTGCCCACACCTGTTGCGGCAGATCTCAAATATAACTTTTTAAGACGAGCTCCTCTAACCACTGTATTAGTATACTTACCATAAAGTGGATAACCAATTTCTGGAGTCTCCTTTAAAGACTCAAGTAACTCATCTATTCCTTCACTAACCTGCGTTCCCGCAAGTATACTATTATCAATGCATTGAGCTTTAACCTCAATGATTTTATCGTCAATAATATTTGCAATTTCTTCAAGAGAATGACTATCTAACCATTCTTCTTGCTGTTGCTTTTTCTTTGAATCAAAGATATTATCTATATCATAAAGCCAAGATAAATCCATTCCCGCAACTTTCTGATATGTGCGGAATAATGTCATCTTCTTCATTCGATTAAAATAATAATCAAATGTAGTTATCTTTGCGTTTTCAGCTGCTCTTGTGATATATTCCGCGCCTTTGTTAGTCTGATAAATTGCAAGTTTCTGCGGGCGGGATGACAAATAATCATCAATTGCGGTAAGCGTTATCTCTTTTACCCCTAATTGATGAAGATTAAACATAGCTCCAAAAACTACTTTATGAAAATCATCAACAAAATCTTCTTCATTAAAGAAATATTTATCTTCTGCTTCAAATAATTTAGGATTATTAAAAGCATTTCCAATAACATTAGTTATTGCAGTTATATCTATATAGTTACTCATTACCTATCACCTCATTTAAGAAATTAAAAAATCTTTTTTTGACTGGTCTTTCTGGCGGACGAATCGTTATTTCTCTTGTTTTTGTAAACATTTCAGAAGAAATATCTTTCTTTTCATTTCGACTTTGTGCCAAGAACAAGTCATAATAATAATTATAGGCATCTCGATAGATAAATGGAACTATACCTAAGGCTCCATTAGACTTGTCAACAGAATTTCCTTTTACATCATAAAAATACACTAAAGATTTTAATATTCCACTATAAGAATAATTATTTTCAGTAGTGTATATTTTTAATTGTCTATTAATTTGCGCCCAGTTTGCAGTTTTACCAAAAAGTTGATTAATATAATCTTTTAATTTAACTAATTCAGGATCTTCTTGATTTTCTGCAAGTGGAATAAAATCTGTATTGTCTGGATAGCAAGTTGCATGACCATATCTTCGTGCAGATACTTTTACAGCTTGACACTTATCACGATCAAACCGTTTCCCGCACTTTGGACAAATTACCATATGTGCCATAATATTTTATCTCCTATAAATCCTATATAAATATTATAACATATTTTTTTATAAAAGTAAAAGTGGGGAGTATTAACTCCCCACATATTAACCTTTAACTAAATCTTTTAATTCTGAAACAATTAAGTCGATTGCTTCAACCTGATCGCGCGTTGCATCTTTTATCTTATGTCCTTTACCTAAGTACTTCTCTATTGTCTGTGCAATGCGTGGCTGCCAATATTCTTTGAATTTCTTTCCATCTTCTGTCTCGCCCGTAGCATCTGATGATCCAGGAATATTAGCAATTATATTTCCAAATTCTTTCATTAATTCATCAAAATCAAGATTCTTTGATGTATCAATATAAAGATTATTTTTCGTATCTGTAAAATATTCAGTTCCGTCTTCTTTAGACTGCTTATCAATAGCTTCACCTATTGCTTTGCAAAGTGCTTCATAACTAAAATCAATGTAATCAGGCGTATATTTAAAACGGGAGCCAGCTACATATCTCGGTGTTCCACGCATAAATAACTTAGTAGTAGTTTTACCTTCTGCATCCTGAACAGCTCTTGAATATCCAATTATATCGCACATTCTAGAAACGATATTTCTAGGTCTTGTTCCAAGAGTAGGAACAATCTGATTATACTCTTTACCAGATTCATCTGTGAAAGTCTTATCCTGTGAATGACTAATAAGAACTAAACCATAATTCATCTGGACGATGGAACGAAGTGCTTCATCATATTCTTTACCAACGAGAGCATATCCTTTTCCATATCCAATATCGCCAATAGCATCTACATTGTTATTAGCACAAATATACTTTTCACAATAATCATATGCAATATCTGCTGTATCTATGATAATCGTTTCAAACTTTGCCTGTACTTCTTCTTGTTTTAACTGACGAAGAACCTTGCGGAATTCGCTCCAAGAATTTATAGGCTGAGCCATAGCACCTGGTATTGCATTATAACCTTTTTCAAAAGCGAGAAGAAGGTGATTAGGGAACTTAGTTGCAGTAGTAGTTTTTCCTGACTTAGGCTCGCCATAGAAAAATACTGAATACCCACGCATATCTCGTGAGACCTGATGAGGCTGAATATTAAGTAAGTCAAAATCTGCCATTTTATATCTCCTTTGTAATTTCCATTCAAAAAAATCCAAACTCAATTTTTGTTTTGCCTGCTCGGTCGTTTGCCCGCCAGCAGATAAATAGATCCTTATTTTAGGCTAAAAAATAGGGAAGCCATTATAATAATGACTTCCCGCAATTTTCATATCTTAGAAAGTGAAGCCACCCTGTGCTGCGGGAGCAGCTGCTTTATCCTCTGTGAAAGGAAGCTTGTCACCTGCATTTTTGCTAGCCTGATATTCATCAGCTCTCTTCTTAACATCAGCAAGATATACTTCTCTATCTGCTATAGCCTTCTTGATCTCTTCAGCTGTGATTCCGCTTTCTGCATCACCGATCTCATAAGTTGCATCCGGCTTAGATGTACCTGTGATAACCCACTCACGAATGGTTCTGCTGTACTCTTTTACAGCGGGCTCACCAAATGCTGACTCTTCTTCGCGTCTGTCAACAATCGTCTCGCTATTAATCTTACCCCAAACCTTTGTGAATACAAGATTTGAAGGAGATGCATCAAGTGACTCAAAATACTTCATGCCACCCTTATTACGAACAACAAACTCAACAGGAAGGAATGCATTACGGAAATCAAAAACAGCACCTTTAACTATAAGGTAATCTTCCTTAATGTTCTTCTCTTCATCAGCTTCAACATATTTCGTTCCATTGATAAGCATATCGCACTCGAATGTATTACGAGCATCTTCATCTGCTAACTTAGAAACGATATTTGCGAAACTACCATTGTTTGTCTTTGCGCTAACGAGAACTTCTTCTCCATTACGCTGTGTGTAGAAATCATTTAATGCGAGGGATGCATCAATACGAAGCATTGTAGCATCATCTTTACCATCTGCTAAAACAGTCTTACCATTCTCAAGTAAGTTCTTTAATACACCAAAGGTGTTATTTGTCTTACCAGACTTATATGTTGCCTGAACAAAAGTGAAACGAACTGTTACAATATTAAGACAATCATCATCAGTTGCAATATCAATTGATCCACCGATGAACTCCTGTCCAAAATGCTCTGATTCAGAACTCTGCACTGTCTTAAGTGCGAGCTGGCTCATGTCGTAAAGTCTTCCTTCTATTCTCTCTTTGTTAATTACCTTTCGCATAATATTTTCCTTTCTTTTACTTTTAATTATTATTTTTTACTATAATATTATTATACAATAATTTTTTACAGTTTTCAACTTTATTCTGCATTAGGATCAACTTCGGTACCAGCTGCGGTTAACGAGTATACAACAGGAGCTTCTCCTATCTTCTCGATATAACCATCTGTAACCAGTTTCCTCATTGCTCCAGATGCAGTTCTAGAACTGATACCAAGTCCTTCGCCAATCTCTTTTGCCTTGAAAAGATTATTGTAGTTCTCTTTATTATTTTGCATATATTTCAGAACAAGTTTACCATTCTCTGTAAACTTCGGCTTACCTACATCGCCTGATGCATTTAAGCCATTCCAAAAATCAAGAGCATCAGCTGAAAAAACTTTCTCGGGGGCATCTCCCGCAATTGCCAAAACTTCATTAATAAACTTCTCTTTCTTTGTCATTTAACTGCTCCTTTATGTCTTCTTTTGTTGATAAACTTTTACCTTATAAAATAATTATAACATAAATTTTGTTAATTTTCAAAGAATAGAAGATCATCAGCGTACGGAAGTTCGGAAGCCCAATCAAGGAAACTCTTCCATTCAGTCAGTTTATGTCCTTTTCTCCAGTGTATAATATTCCGGAGAGTAGAATAATTAGCTGTCCAAGTACGCGTTTGAAGCCATGACTCTGGAAGTATTCTAATAAGTTCTTTCCAGTATCTTATATCTTTTGTTTTAATATACCATTTACGGAGTGTTTCACAAATATCAATGATATTTTCCCACATATCGTCAACAAATTCTGGTGGACTGTATGGGAAATTTTCAAATACTTTTAAAGAACCTGTATAATCATCCATTTCAAAACATTCTTTAGTAATTGGTGTTGTTGCAAGTTTATGCATAGTAGATGTACTATTTGCAACAGTAGCAACTTTATAAGTGTCCATTTCCTTCCACCAATAAAGTGGAGCAGTAATATCTACACTTACAAATATTTGACGAAGAAATTTATCATTAGGGGTTCCCGCCTTAATCATTTTTTGAGCAAGTTCAAGATCTTTTGCTCCAAGAAGAGCATATTCTGCGGCTTCTTTTCCATAATATAGAATACCTTTTTCATATAAATCAGATCTTATCTGCTCTATTTGTGGATCTACTCTTTCATCATTCCAGTTATCAATATATGATTGAGCTACTTCTTGTACTTCATCATCAAGCCAAGCGTCGCTTTCCGCAATGCCAAAAAGACTATCTGATTTAGCATATGACTCAAACGGGTGTCTAAGTCCTCTAAATGCATTTTCCCAATTACCAGTCCATGTTTTTTCAAATTTCATTATATTAATCCCTCTGCTACTTTGTCAACAAAACCTTTTTCAATACCATCTTTTACATCATACCAAATATCGTCTTTTTTAATTTCTTGATATTCTTCTTCTGTCATATTAGTATTTTCCAAGACAATTTCTTTAATTTGATTTAACTGTCTTTTATAAAATGCTGTATAATTTTCAAATTGGCTACTAGTACCTGAAGTACCTGTGCTTCCTTCATGGAATAAGAACGAAGAATGCGGGTACGCGATCCTTTTATGCCCAGAAATAAAGGTAAAAAAGCCACCGCTGTAAGCGCAACCTATATTAATAGTCCAAACAGGAGTTTTACTTAATTTAATAGCATCTATTATAGTGAAGGTATCTGTAAGGCTACCTCCACAAGAGTCAATATAGATTTTAATTGGTATCCTCTGTTCTACAGGAATGTTATGAGACTCATCATACTCATTCCAAAAACGAATGTATCCATCCATAGTAGAACCAGTACCTGAGGAAATTTCAAATAAATAGAGTTCTCTTTTTAAAGAACCATCTAAATTCACAAGATCTTCAAAAGATTTCATATCGTCTTTTATATTTTCTTTCATATTTCCAATTAAATCATCTAAACTAAACTCGTATTCTTGAATTTCATAATCTGCCATGAGATTAAAAGCTCCTTTTATTTATTTCCAGAGGTAGAATTATAACCAAAGTTTTTAGAATCATAAAGACCAATATAGTATTTTTCTTTTTCATTTAACTGGTCTTTCGGACATATTTCTAGAACCTCCCAAGAAAAACTCCAAATACCATACTCTTGCATTGATTTATAAAGTTTATTTCCTACGGGAGTATCTATTCCAAGACCGCATTTAGCGTGGTCTTTCCAGCGGGAAGCAAGGTCCACCGCTTGTCCTATGTAACATTCTTTTGTTTTTTGATTAGTAATCTTATAAATTCCAGTTTTAGTATCTCTTCCTATTACATTATTACATAAATTAGTCATAGGAGTTCGCCAATAGGTTTGCCATATGAGCATACTTAAAATCCTTGGATTAATAAGTTTTGGTTTAACTGATTCTAAAACTGCAATATCTTTCAGATCGTTGTCTGAAATTTGCAAACAATAGAAAGCAAGCTGTTCTTCAATTTCTTTTTCTCTTGTCAATGCTTCAAGCGCGGCGGTGCGTGTCTCTTTAATCTTGTCTAATTCAGCCTTTACTTGATTTACTTCTTCCAATAACCGAAGCTGATAATTGGAATAAGCCGTTGTTAATGCTAATTCATATGAGTCATATTCTTCTTCTTTTTCTTTATAACTCTGCTCTAAAACCTCGCAATAATTTTCAAATGCTTTTTGAGATAATTCTTTTTGACTATCTAAAGTTTTTGAAATATTATTTTGAATATCATTTAAACGATTTTGACTATTTTGTAATTGAAGTTCAGTTTTATCTACTTTATTTAATAAGTATTGATTTTCTCGTCTTAAAATTTCATTTTGAGTATCAATATTCTTATTAAGTTTGTGTGTATGTTGCAAGACATACACACTACATAAACCTAGCAATATGCTAATTATAAAAAAAACAATACTTAATATTAGCATATTTTTCTCCTTGTGTCTCCGCCTAACTAAAAACAGGAAGGAGTATTATAGCTCCTCCCTATTTATTAGGTAATCTTATTGATTATTTATTACTCTTCTGTAGCCTTAGCTGCTGCATCTGCTGCAACTGCTGCTTCGTGGTCATATGCCTGACCTTCAGCTGTAAGCTTGATGAACTTAACATCCTTGAACTTAGCGTTGCCTTCGTCGTCTGTAACTTCGATCTGAGCAGGAATTCTCTCTGTAAGACCCTTCCTCTGAAGACCAGAAGTAACAATACCATCAACTGACTTCTTCTCAAGACCAAGTGCCTCAGCAATGTCTGCTGCTGTTACATTAGCATCGCCGATGCTCTTAAGATAATTGAGAACTGTTAAACTCTTCTCTGATACTGCTTTGTTTGCCATAATTTTGTGTCTCCTTTTTAGTAAATCTTTTATTTGTTTATTATTTTTGAGTTGTCATTCAGATTATTTTTATTTCCTTTTAACACCTCATATATATCATATCAAAAATTTTTTAAGAAGTCAAGAAATGCTTCGATTTTTCATAACCCTTGCAAAATTTTCATATGCTATATCTTATATAATTATTATAACAAAAATTTTTAACTTTGCCAACTAAATGATGATTAAAGTTTCATTTCTTTTTTCTTGGATGCCAGGTAAATATAAATATTATTGAATATATAGAAATGACAATAGTATCCATAGGTATTATGCAAATGATTAAAACAATTTTACCAAATAAATTTAAATTATTCCAACGCAAAATATTTTGAATAAAAGTATGTTCAATATCTGGCATTGATGATGATATTATAATCATAACAATCATAGAAACTATTATATATAAT
>Ga0310690_10007273_pt1 | contig 14307 bp, 14 predicted proteins | sample AusTroGonzalo_MG_2_FD_207661 | JGI IMG/M metagenome (GOLD analysis project Ga0310690, IMG submission 207661) | Bovine rumen microbial communities from tropical cattle in Woodstock, Queensland, Australia - Gonzalo_04 (v2) (version 2) | ecosystem: Host-associated > Mammals > Digestive system >...
GTGAGAGTCATCGCCAACAAGGACAATGTGGGCTTCGCAAAGGCCAACAATCAAGCGATAAGGATCTCGACAGGGGAGTATGTGCTGCTTCTGAACCCCGACACCGTGGTGGAAGACGACACTTTCAGCAAATGCATCGCCTTCATGGATTCGCATCCCGATGCAGGCGGCCTCGGCGTGAAGATGGTCGACGGCAAGGGTCAGTTCCTGCCGGAGTCGAAGCGCGGACTGCCGACCCCGATGACGGCTTTCTATAAGATTTTCGGGCTTTCAAAGCTGTTCCCGCACTCGAGACGCTTCTCGAAATATCATCTCGGGTATCTTCCTGAAGACGAAGTGAACTCTGTCGATATCTTGGCGGGAGCCTATATGCTCATGCGTCGCGAAACCCTTGACAAATGCGGGCTTCTCGACGAGACGTTCTTTATGTACGGCGAGGATATCGACCTCTCATACAGAATCACGTTGGCGGGATACAAGAACTATTATTTCCCAGAAACACGTATCATTCATTATAAAGGCGAGAGTACCAAGAAAACCAGCGTCAACTACGTGCTGGTGTTCTATAAGGCGATGGAGATCTTCGCTAAGAAGCACTTCGGCCAGAAACGTGCCCGCCTGTTCTCGTTAGTCATCAATTTTGCCATATATTTCAGGGCATTCCTGGCATTGATGAGTCAGTTCCTGGGTAAGATTTATATGCCGCTGATAGATGTGGTTTTAGGCTATTCTGGTCTCGCCACCATCAGCTATTTATGGGGACATTACATGATTTACGACGGTGTCGGCTCATATCCGATAACGCCGCTGTTCACCATAATCTTGCCGATCTACATGCTGATATGGCTTACGACAGCTTATTTCACGAGCAGTTACGACAAGCCATACCGTATTTATCCGGCTGTGGGCGGAATCATGGTGGGCAGCTTGCTGATATTGATTCTTTACGCTTTACTGCCTTCCGGACTGCGTTTCTCACGTGCTTTGATACTTCTCGGAACGGTTTGGATGGCGCTTCAGATGACTTTAAGCAGGACATTGGGATATATACTCAAACTCTCTGATTTCCAATATGGTAGAAACGCTAAAAAACGTTTCATTGTTATCGGAAATTCCGACGAGACGAAGCGTGTTGAACAGCTGTTGAAGAGCACTTCCATTAAGCCGGATTTCATCGGTCTGGTGACTCCTAACAACGATAAAGATGTTCCTGAGAATTATCTCGGTAACCTTGAGCAGGTGCCAGATATTATTGGCATTTATAAAATCACGGAGATTATTTTCTGCTCGAAAGACATCACCCATCAGGAAATTATCGACAAGATGGTGGAGTGGCATGCTAACGACCTCGATTACAAGATTGCACCAGTCGATACGCTTTCGATCATTGGAAGCAACTCCATAAACACTCGCGGCGACCTTTATACCGTTGATATCCGTACGATTAACACGGTGCCAAACCGCAGAAAGAAACGTCTTTTGGACTTCTCAGTCTCATTGTTTGGCATTATCTTCTGGATTTTCGCGGCTTGGTTTATCAAAAAACCGTTGAAGTTCTTGGGCGACTGCTTCAGAGTTCTTTTCGGAGGTTATTCATGGGTGGGTTATTGCCCGACGAATGTCACTGATGGTCAACGACTTCCGGAGATTAAGAAAGGCATTTACAATCCGGCGTCAATTGTCACCGGCGAGCTCGACGACGAGGCTCGCAACAGGCTGAATGTGATGTACGCCCGCGACTATACAATATTGAAAGATTTTAATATCTTGTTCAGAGTACTGCTGAAACGATAATTTTTGTATTTTTGCAAACTGAAATTTTTTATTAAACAATCGTTATGTTAAACAGAAGGTTTTTGAGAATCAAGGTGTTACAAGCGCTCTACGCTTATATTGAGTCGGGCGAAACTAACGTCAACAATGGAATTAAGAATTTGCTTGAGAGCATTGACAAACTGTACGAGCTTTTCATCTGGCAGCTGTCGTTTCTCGTTGAGACCAAACGCTTTGCGGAAAACAAAATCACAGAAAACAAGCATAAATACATTCCGACTTACGAGGATCTTCATCCGAATATGAAGTATGTCAACAACCGTCTGTTAAATGTGATTGAAGACAACATCGATTATAAGAAACATGAGGCGGCGTTGAAAATCAACTGGGCTGACGACCATCAGGATGTGGTGAAGAAATACTACAACATGATGAAAGACACGCCGGAATACAAGAAATATATGGCCGACAAGACTGATAACTTTGCCAACGACCGCAAGTTTATCGTCACTATGGTTTCGGAATATTTCGCCGACCTCGATGTGCTTCAGGATTTCTACGAAGACAAGAGCATTTATTTCTGCGATGATTATCATCTGGTTAGCTCAATGCTCATCGAGTTTTTCAACAAGATGAAGAATTTTGATGCCAACTCTAAGTTGCCTGAGATATACAAGACTGAAAACGTTGAGGCTAACGCCGACGAAAAATTCATCCAGGATTTGTTCCGCGAGACATTGAAACACAACGAGGAATTTGGAAAACTCATCGCCGACAACACCAACAACTGGGAGAAAGAGCGTATCTGCCTGATGGATATGATTATTTTGAAGATGGCTCTTACAGAGTTTGTGTGCTTCCCATTCATCCCGGTGAAGGTGACAATGAACGAATATATTGAAATCTCAAAGTATTTCAGCACTCCTAAGAGTAAGATCTTCGTCAACGGAATCCTCGACAAACTGGCGAAAAAACTTACCGACAGCGGTGCTATTGAGAAAAAAGGTCTGGGATTGCTGGAAAAGTAGTTTAGAGTTTAGAGTGTAGTGTTTAGAGTAGTTTAGAAGTTTAGAAGTTTAGAAGTTGAAATAGTAAAAATTTTCAGAAGAATATTGTTGGAAGAATATTTGGGGGAAGAACATTTTTTTAGATTTTTAATTAGATTTTGAAAGATTTTGAGCCGTTAGGCGACCGAGTAAATATGAACGTCAAAAAGCTGTTACCAATTATTGTGCTGATGATGTTTGTCGTTGAGCTTCAGGGACAAACAACAAAAGGCGCATATAGCTTTCTCGATATGACGAGTTCGGCGAGGGTGGCAGCTTTGGGTAACACGCCTTTGTCAATCTACGACAACGACATAGAGCTCGCAGCATACAATCCGTCGTTGATAAACATTGAGATGGATAGGGACGTGGCTCTTTCCTACGTCAATTATTATGCCGACATCAATTTTGGTATGCTTCAATATGGTCATCATTTTCCACATATGCATGATTGGGGGGCTTTTGCCATAACTTTGCAATATTATGGCTATGGCAAAATGAAATATGCCGATGAGCAAGGCAATGTCGACGGAAGCACTTTTGGGGCATCGGATTATAATATCATGTTTGGCTGGGGTCGTCAACTCACGCCGCATTGGAGCATCGGTGCCAATGTGAAGTTCGCAGGCTTGCAATATGAGCATTATAACACATTTGCAATTGCTGCCGACGTGGCTGGCAGTTACCGCACCGACAACGGCTGGATGATGTCGCTCACGGCACGAAACATAGGTTATGAGCTGTATTCGGACTTCGAAAGCAGAAACGAGTTGCCGTTCCATTTGTCGGCGGGCGTTTCGAAACGTTTGGAGCATGTGCCGTTCCTGTTCAACATTTCATACGAAAACATCCAGAAATGGGATCTGAGCTACGACGATCCGCTAGATCTGGAAGGCAATTACGACCCGATAACAGGCACGAAGAAAGAGAAATCGGATGCAGCCAAGTTTGCCGATAACCTGATGAGACACATAGTGATAGGCGGTGAGATTTATATTGGTAAAAACCTTGTTCTGAGAGCCGCATACAATTACGGCATGCGTCAGAACCTGAAAACACCGACAGCCAAGGGCTTGTGCGGCTTTTCGTACGGTTTCGGCATCAAGATTTGGGAGCTCAGTATCAACTATTCAAGGTCGGAGATGCACATCTACGGTTCGCCGAACTATTTTACCCTTTCGACCAACCTTTACCGTTTCTTTTCAAAAATAGTTAAGTAAATGTATCTCAAGGAGTTAAAGTTGACGAATTTCAAGAATTGCGAGTCGGCTGACCTGCAGTTTTCTGAGAAAATCAACTGCTTCGTGGGACTCAACGGGGCGGGCAAGACCAACATACTCGATGCCATTTATTATCTCGCTTTCTGCAAGAGCTATTTCACTACCACCGACAAGCAAAACATCCGTCATGGCGAGGATTTCTTTGCCATTCACGGTGATTTTGTAACCGACAACGATGAGACCGAGACTATTTCGTGTGTTCAGAAAGGAAGCTCCAAAAAATCGTTTAAATGCAATAAAAAAGAATATGAGCGTCTTGCCGACCATATCGGGAAGATCCCGTTGGTGATGATTTCGCCTTACGACCGCGATTTGATTAACGACGGCAGCGAGTTGCGCAGGAAGTTCATTGATGGCGTCATCTCGCAGTTTGATTCAGTGTATCTTGGCGATTTGCTGCAGTATAACAAGGTCTTGGCGCAGCGTAACACACAGCTGAAACAGTTTTGGGAAAACCGTTATTTCGATGCGAATCTGTTGACTCTTTGGGATGAACAGCTCGTCAAGTATGCGACGCCTATTTACGAGAAAAGAAAGGCGTTTTTGAAAGATTTCATGCCGATTTTCCAAGAGTATTACGACATTGTGTCGGGCACGTCGGAGAAGGTGGATATCGTTTACGAGAGCGCGTTGCATGAGAAGTCGATGGAGCAGCTGCTTCAGGAAAGTCAGGAAAAGGATAGATATTCGTCATATACCAACGTCGGAATTCACAAGGATGATTTAGGCTTTATGATTGATAATCACCCGGTTAAGAGATTCGGTTCGCAAGGACAGCAGAAGTCGTTTGTGGTGGCGGTGAAGCTGGCGCAGTTCGATTTTAATTACAAGAAAATTGGTTTCAAACCGATTTTGCTGCTTGACGACATCTTCGACAAGCTTGATGACAATCGTGTGGCGCAATTGGTGAAGCTCGTTGGCAACGACCATTTCGGACAGGTGTTTATCACTGATACTCAACGGCAAAGAGTTCAATATCTTTTGGATAACATCGAAGGAAATCACAAGATTTTTGAAGTTGAAAAAGGAAAGGTGAAGTGCGATGAGTGATCCTAATCTGACTACATTGGGCGATATGATAAAGGCGTTTTATCATGACAATCACAGGGATAACGCCTTGGATGAGCAGCGAATCCTCGACTCGTGGAATGATGTTGTCGGTGATTTCATTGCTGCGCACACCTTGAAAAAAAGCATAAAAAACGGCGTTTTATACGTAAAATTCGATGCCGATTCTCTGAAAAACGAGATACTTTATGCAAAATCGATGTTGTTGAAGAAGCTTAATTCCAAGGCGGAAAAGGAAATTTTACATGATATTGTAATAATTTAAAAAATTTTTTGTATCTTTGCGGCGATTTTTGTTTTTTTAGTAACTATAAAATATACGTAATATGATTAACTCACAAGACATTAAGATCGGAAGCTGCATCAGAATGGATGGTAAACTTTATTTTTGCGTTGATTTCCAGCATGTGAAACCAGGCAAAGGTAACACTATCATGCGTATCAAACTGAAGAGCGTAGTTGACGGCCGTACATTGGAGCGCCGTTTCGATATCGGTGAAAAACTTGAAGACGTTCGCGTTGAACATCGTCAGTATCAGTATCTTTACAAAGAAGGTGAAGATTACATTTTCATGAATCAGGAAGACTACGAGCAGATCCCTCTTATGAAAGATCTTATTACAGGTGTTGATTTCTTGAAAGAAAGCGATGTTTGCGATGTCGTGTTTGACACATCAACAGATACAGTTTTGTTTGCTGAATTGCCAGTGAAGACTGTCCTCGAGGTTACTTACACAGAGCCAGGCGAGAAGGGCAACACAGCTACAAACGCAATGAAAGACGCTACAGTTGAGACCGGCGCAACAGTTAGAGTGCCATTGTTCATCAACACAGGCGACAAGATTAGAGTTGACACCCGTACAGGTGAATACACAGAAAGGGTAAGAGAATAATGAGAATTGAACCAGCAACGACCGTCAAATGTATAGCTGATTTTATTGGTGCCACCAAGATTATCGGCGATGCCAACCGCGTCATCACGGGGCTCAACGAGCTTCATGAGGTGGAGGCGGGCGACATCACATTTGTCGATCATCCGAAATACTATCAGAGAGTGCTTAACTCTGCAGCTACCACCATCATCATCAACACTGCTGATGTGGAATGCCCGGAGGGTAAGACACTCATCGTCCACGACTGTCCGTTTGATGCGTTCAACAAGATTATCTTGTCGTACCGTCGTTTCGAGCCGGCCTCATGCATGGTAAGCCCTAAAGCCGAAATCGGTGAGGGTACTATCATTGAGCCGGGAGCATTCGTGGCAGACCACGTGAAAATTGGTAAAAACTGCATCATTCACGCTAACGTGACCATCAACAACTGGACAGTTATTGGCGACAACGTCATCATCAACAGCGGTTCAGTCCTCGCAGCTGATGCTTGCTATTTCCAGCATCGCGGCAAAGACCGTCAGGTTAAGTTCGAGTCATGCGGTAGAGTGGTGATTGAGGACGACGTCGAGATCGGAGCTTTGTGCGCCATCGACATCGGAGTCACCAGCGATACAGTCATCGGCAGAGGCACCAAGATGGATAACCACGTCCAGGTTGGTCATGACGCAAAAGTCGGAAAGAACTGCTTCCTCGGAGCACACTGCGCTATCGGCGGCGTCTCAAGAGTGAAAGACAACGTCTCTATCTGGTCGATGTCGGCAGTCAATAAAGACCTTGTCATCGCTGAAGGCACAACAATTTTGGCTTACACAGCTGTCGATAAGGACACTGAGCCTGGCGTGACATACTTCGGTATGCCAGCTATGGAGGCCAAGAAGAAATGGAGAGAGATGGCATGCGTGAGAATGCTGCCGGATCTTATCAATAAGATAAAGTAAAAGAAAAGCCGCTCGATCGAGCGGCTTTTTTATTTGGTTTAGTACTTCATCATCTCGATGAGGTCGACCATTCTGTTTGAATAGCCCCATTCGTTATCGTACCACGACATGACTTTCACCATCTTGCCCATCACCATGGTGCTTTGTGCATCGAAGATTGATGAGTGCGGGTTGTGGATGATGTCGACGCTGACGATTTCGTCTTCTGTGTATTCTAGGACGCCTTTCATCGGGCCTTCAGCGGCTTCTTTCATTGCAGCGTTGATCTGTTCCTTTGTGGCTTCTGTCTTGAGAGTGCACACGAGGTCGACCAATGAGCCTGTTGGGGTAGGGACGCGCACTGCGATGCCGTCGAGTTTGCCGTTGAGTTCAGGAATAACGATACCCACTGCCTTTGCAGCACCTGTCGTTGTCGGGATCTGTGACATGGCGGCTGAACGAGCACGGCGAAGGTCGCTGTGTGGACCGTCCAGAATCACCTGGTCGTTGGTGTAGCTGTGGATGGTTGTGATATAACCTTGCTCGATGCCGAAACGGTCGTTCAACACCTTTGCCACTGGAGCGAGGCAGTTTGTGGTGCATGATGCGTTGCTGACGCATTCGATCTCGTCGGTAAGCTCGTTGTTATTGACGCCGACGACGATAGTAGCGTCGATTTTATCTTTTGAAGGGGCTGAAAGGATGACTTTCTTGGCGCCGTTCTTGAGGTGGTCGCCGTAGCCGCCTTTTGCGCTTTCTTTTGAACGGAAGATACCTGTTGACTCTACAACCACGTCTGGAGTCTTGCTCCATTTGATGTTGATAGGAGCGCGTTCAGCTGTGACAGGGACGCGTACGCCGTTGACGATCAATGCTGTCTCATCGTAGTCCACTGTGCCAGGGAATTTGCCCTGTGTTGAGTCATATTTCAGAAGATGTGCCAAAACCTTTGTACTTGTCAAATCGTTGATGCCCACCACTTCGAGGTTCGGACGCTCGCAGCAGATGCGGAAAACGTTACGGCCGATACGACCGAAACCGTTGATACCTACTTTAATCTTTTCCATATTGTGTATATTTTATATATAAATATCGTTTATCAGAACTGCAAAGATACAATTTTTTTTTAATTTTGCAAAAAAATCTTACAAATGAAAAAATCATTGTTTTTTATTTTGGTGTTTTGTCTTTATGTTGCTGGATTTGCGCAAAGCAACGTGTATTTTACCAGCGAAATCTCTGCTGAGTCACTTGTAAGAATTTTTAATGCTTTGGGCGTGAATCCGGAAGGCAATGTGGCAATAAAGATTTCGACCGGAGAATCTATTAAAAGCAACTATTTAAGACCTGATTTAATCGTTGATTTGGTCAATGCGACAAATGGCACTATAGTTGAATGCAATACGGCTTACGGTGGCATGCGTGACGTCACATCGAGCCATCTGATGATTGTGGAGCAACACGGCTTTAACAAGATTGCCAATGTTGACATCATGGATTCTGAAGGCGATATGGAGATCCCGGTGAGTGATACAACATGGATTAAATACGATATCGTCGGCTCACATCTGGCGAATTACGATTTTTTGATAAACCTTGCGCATTTCAAAGGACATGCAAGGGGAGGATATGGCGGAGTGTTGAAAAACCAGAGCATTGGAGTGGCGGCAAGAAGAGGCAAATGTTACATACATACTGCCGGCGAGACTACCACCACTATCTACGGAAGCAACACTCAGGATTCGTTCCTCGAGTCGATGGCAGCGGCGGCACAGGCAGTGCACAACTATTTCAAACAAGACGGAAAGGATATCGTTTACATCGACGTGATGAACAACCTCTCTGTTGACTGTGACTGTAATCCAATGCCGGCACCACCTGAGTTAGCCGATATTGGCATACTGGCCTCTACCGACCCTGTGGCGCTTGATAAAGCCTGCCTTGACCTTATTTTCGAATACAATCCTACACCGGGCAACGATCCGCAGCCGCTCATCGACCGCATCACGGAGTTGCATGGCACACATATCATAGAATACGCTGAGGAAATCGGACTGGGTGTCACAGAATACAATCTAATCGATATTGACGGAACCGGAATCAATGAAATCAATTGGCAAGACCCGGACCCTGAGACGTTGCGATATAATGTGTTTACTATTGATGGTAAAAAGATCTTACATAATGCTAAAAGCATAGAATCTCTGCCATCGGGAGTTTACATCATCAATGGTAAGAAACAAGTGATTATCAAATAAAAACGTTATCTGCACACTATTGTGAATTCGTGTACTATGGTGTAGTCGTACCTCTCGTCGTAGATAGTGGCGTAGGTGTTTCTTTCGCTTTTGTATGATTTCTTCTCGCCGCGGCGGATGGTGTCGACATGGTTTTCATGGTCGTTGAAATACAACTTGTCGATTTCGTAAGTCACACTGTCGTCGGTTATTTCCAAGACTTTTATCAAGGTCTCATCAGGGTTAAACCTGTAGCCCTGCTTGAGTAGGATGGCATCGCTGTTTTTAATCTCACCTTTTCTTGTCATGACAAGGAACGATGCCCCTTGACTGTAGTCAAAGCCTTCGTCGTATGTGCTTATAATACAAATAGGTGTCTTGGATGCAGGTGAGCATTGGAAGCTGTCGTAGTCTAGTTCGTCGTAATCCCATTTGCCTTCAATTTTCAATCCGTTGGCATAGGTGTAGACGCCTTGTCCATGTCTTCTGTTGCCAAGAAATTCTCCTTCGTAAACATCGCCGTTAGCGTATTCGCATGTGCCTTGTCCGCATAGTCCGCCGTTTTCGAACTCACCTTCAAAACGGTTTGGTGCACCGCTGAACTCGCCATCATAGCTGCTTTTGAGGAGTGCTCCGTGACCGTTTGGCTTGCCGTCGCGGAACTCGCCGGTAAACTTTTCCGTAATTGAACTGAGATGTACGCCCACCTCATCTACACTTGTCGACACACCTTGTCCGTGCTCTTTGTCGTCGAGCCATTCGCCAATATATTCGTATGAATGACGTGCGGCGCCTGCTTTGTTGCATTGATTGTATTTGCCTTTGCCACAACGTTTTCCGTCGCGCCATTCACCATAATAATCACCCCAATAACCGTTGAGTTTGTATTCCATGTGGCCGTTGCCATGGGGGAGACCGTCTTTGTTTACTGAGCCAGTGTATTTGCCTTCTTTAAACTCTTTTTCTTCAGCATTTTCTGGTATTACCTCCATTTTATGCTCCTCGTAGAGTCGTGCACATTTTTCATCGCCATTTTCCATGCCATATTGCCAGTATTCAAGAGCTTGGTTGATATCAGGCTTGCCAGTAGGCGATTCATAGCCTTTGTATGCCAACTCTCCGAGATGCGAGAGAGATTCTATGTCACCATTGTTGAAAGCAGCAGCGAAGTCAATCGTCGCAAGATAAGGCGCAATATATTCGTTGATGAGGCCTCTCAAGAAATATCCTTTGGCGATATAATCCTTGAATTCCTCAGGTTCGCCAGCCTCGTCGTACCAATCTATAGCCTTGTCGAGCCACTCTTTGGCCTTTTTGTCATCGTCCTCTTCATCATAATAGTACGACGCCAACGCAACCGCTGATGGGATGTCTTTCTGGTTGGCTGCCAAAGTGAAATATTTTACAGCTTTCTCTCTGTCTGTATCATATAGCTCAAAAGCCTGATCGCGATATTCTGTTGTCTCCATATTAAATGACCATTGCTGATTATTCAATAACATCAACGAATCTCACGGTGAAATCTTCGCCGACTTCAACAAATTTCACACAGAAATCTTCATCCATTTCAACGAATTGCCACTCGCCACACTGCTGTGGAAACTGTGTGGTTTTAACCTTAAGGTCTTCACCGATTGGAACCCTCGCCACCTTGAAAGTCTCGCCAAAATCAACAATTTTTACTCTGCCGTAAAGCTTGATTTCCTGAGGATCATTCTCTTCGTCATAGACCCAAACACAGCGGTCTTTGTCAAGATGTCCGCTTGGATCAGTGTTTATCTTACTTTGATTTGCGGTAAGCAGGTATAACAAGATAATCATTAAAATTTTCATAGTCAAAAGATTTTATTGTTAAGTTTGCAAAATTACAAAAAATTATTCAATGACAATTTTTTCGGTCACGCCATTTGCTTTTACAAAATATATGCCGCTTTGGGCTCCTTTCAGGTCAATTGTAACAAAGCAAGAATCGGTCTGCTGTAGTAAGACTGTATGACCTTGATTATCAATAACTTCAATAGTAGTGGGGGAGCTTAATTCGATTTTTATCTGTCCGCTTGTAGGATTCGGATAAACATTCAGACTTCCGGTTGTCGGGTTATCGACTTTATCGTATGAAAGTTTTCCAGTAAAGAAATCGTGGATATAATCCATGTAGTCAATATCGTGCTGATTAACATTGCGATACCAAGAATGGTTGCCGCCTAAGACCTTCAGATGGCGCAACTCTTTTGTGCCAGGATAGACATATTCCACGAATCTCAGTCCATCGTTTTGCAAATCAGGTAGGGTGTCGACGATTGGCTCGTTGGTGCAGCCGTTGGCGTTAATCCAATAGTTGAGGATGTTTTCAACGCTGAGGCCGAGCTGATAGCCGAAATATTCCGATCCGCCGTCGTAGCCCACAACAGGGTCGGTGGTGCCGTGGATGTCGAGGATTCTGACTGGTGCCACAGCGGCTTGGTTAGCCATGGCGTATGTAATCAATCCGCTGACAGGTGCGGCGGCATTGATGCGGTCGCCGTGCTCGATAGCCATACGGTGTGACATGAAGCCGCCCATGGAGAAGCCTGTGAAGAACACACTGTCTTGATTTATTGGATATTGCACCGCCAGACTGTCGAGGAGAGCCATCAGGAAGCCGGAGTCGTCGATGGTGCTGTTCATGAGCGCGGCATTCCACATGCTGCCGTTTCCTTCGTTGATAGCCTGCGGGATGACCACCATCCAGTTGTATTTGTTAGCAACCTGCTGGAAATTATGCTCGCTGTTGACATGATTGATGTTGTCGCCGAGACCGTGCAGGAAAAACAACACCGGCAACGATTCGTAGTTTTCAGGTGTTTTTACCAGATACTGTCTCTGCATGCCCTGCCATTCGATGGTTTGGATTTGCGCGAAGCAGTTTATGCCGAATAAAACTGTTAAAACTGTGATTAGTAATAAGTTTCGAGTTCTCATGATGCAATTAGTTTGAATTATTTTTGCAAAGATACGAAATTTTTTTCTAAATTTGCCGTTGTTAGTTAAACTATCTAAATAAAGCTTTTAACTATGAAAAGAATCATCACATTGCTGGCTATGTCGATTTTGCTAGTCTTTTCAGGCTACAGCCAAAACCAATCCTATTTGATGGGCATCATGAAAATTGGTGAGATCAATAAACTTTCAGCTGAAGGATTGCAAATAAAAGGAAAAGTGAAATCTATCAAAACGACGAATTACAAAGCAGTGGTCGTTGACGGCAAAATACAGAAAGGTGAGATGTCGTATCGAGCACTGAGAAGAGATTTTGACTACAATGATGATTTGGTTGATCCGGAGCCAGGAATTATTAGAATAAGGACATTTAATGAAGACGGGAAGGTGACTTCTTTTAAACAATATTATTGGAATATGACGATCCAAGATTCAGTAAACTATAAATGGCAAGGCGGTTTATTAATTGAATCATATAAGTATAACAAACGGTATTGTGATATTTGTGGATATGACGGATCGAAATCTGCATATAAAACTGAATATACATACGATGGAATAATGCTAAAAGAAGAATTGCGTATCACAGAGAGACTATTGCAAGAAATCATATATGATTATGATGATTCACCTGATAGTATATATAATGCGGGTTCTACCATTAAAACCATTTACAATACAGATGATAATGGTTTCGTTTTAGGTTTTACCACATATTATTCTGAAGATAACGTTAGTAATAGTGTTAATACTTATGAGAATAATCGTATAGTTCAAAAGGTGGATGGTGTTGGTAGAGAATACATCACTGAAACAATAGATTATAAGTATTTAATTAAAGGGACTGTGGTGGAAACATCTACTTTTAAAAGTGTTCCAGAGCAATATACAATAAATAAATGTATTTATAAGAAAGGTCTGCTTCGGTGCTGGTGGTCTGCATTTTCAAAAACACCGGATGTCACTGATGATTATTTGGACAGCAAGTATAAATGTGAGTTATCGTATAACAAATACAACGATGTTAAAAAAATAGATGTGTTAGGTGAAAAATACACGTTTAAATACAAATATGACAAAAACCATAACTGGACAAAGAGAATTTCATACAAAAACGGCGAGCCGGTTTATGTAGAAGAAAGGGAAGTGGAGTATTATTAGCAGGCTGGGTGTTTTTCATCATGTTGGCCAATAACTTTATAATTATCAAACATTTCGATTTCCCTTGCGGGGTAATTATTCTTGGCTCTTTTGATGGAAAACTATGCCTCTGCGATTGGGCTGATGGCCGTCGGCGTGCTTCAATAGACCAACGTTTGCAAAGAATCTTGAATGCCAACTTTGTTGAAGGTTCTTCAGACATTATAGAGATGGCTCGCCAACAGCTAAACGAATATTTTTTGAATCAACGTCGTAATTTCGATATTCCTTTATTATTTGTCGGGACTGATTTTCAGAAAAAAGTGTGGAATGAATTGCGAAACATTCCTTATGGGAAAACTGTTTCCTATGGTGAGCTGGCTCGACGAATAGGTATGCCAAAGGCAGTGCGGGCTGTTGCTAACGCCAACGCTGTCAATGCAATATCAATAATAGCTCCATGTCACCGCGTCATCGGCACCGACGGAAGCTTGACAGGATATGGCGGTGGTTTGAATAGAAAGAAATTTCTTTTGGAATTGGAGAAGAATTTTTAACTTTGCAAAAAATAATATTATGGAATCAAGAATTTCTAAAGCGGTTGAGAAGAAAAGCTGCGGTTATAACTGCGCGCAGGCTGTGCTTTGCACTTATTGCGATTTGGCTGGACTGGATGAAGAGACGGCTCGTAACCTCGGGAGCGCGTTTGGTCTCGGGATGGGAAACATGGAAGGCACTTGTGGCGCTATCACTGGAGCCGGCATGGTTCTGAGTTTGGCGTCTGACGATAGGGTTAAGGCAATCCGCGGGATGAAGCAGATTATGAACAAGTTTCAGCTTCGCAACGGCGCCACGCAATGCAAGATGCTTAAGGGCGTTGAAACCGGAATGGTCTTACGTGACTGCTCCGACTGCGTGGCCGATGCCGCTGAATTTCTTGAAGATGAGTTGAATAAGTAATTTTTTATCATGAG
>Ga0310690_10007274_pt1 | contig 14306 bp, 12 predicted proteins | sample AusTroGonzalo_MG_2_FD_207661 | JGI IMG/M metagenome (GOLD analysis project Ga0310690, IMG submission 207661) | Bovine rumen microbial communities from tropical cattle in Woodstock, Queensland, Australia - Gonzalo_04 (v2) (version 2) | ecosystem: Host-associated > Mammals > Digestive system >...
TGATAGAAGCGCTTACCCTCCCACTCGCCGTTCCACGCAGCCTTTGCTGCCTGCAACATTGACAGGGTACCCATCACATTCGTCTGCGCGAAAGTGAACGGATCTTTGATGGAGCGGTCCACGTGTGACTCGGCAGCCAGATGGATAATACCATCCACATTCTCCTCCTGCATCAACTTCAGCACCCCCTCGAAATCGCAAATATCCATCTTCACAAACCTGTAGTTAGGCTTGTCCTCAATATCCTTCAGGTTAGCCAGGTTTCCGGCATACGTCAGTTTGTCCAGATTAATGATCTTGTACTCCGGATACTTGTTAACAAACAGCCTTACTACGTGTGAGCCAATGAATCCGGCTCCACCAGTGATAATAATTGTTCTTTTCATATGTTAGATTTCTCGACTTCGCTCGAAATGACAAAAAATGGGTAGTTCGAGGTGCTTGTAAAGGTCCAAATAATGGGACGTTACTGTCAATTTCTGGCCTTTTTGCTGGTAGAGGTCCAAACTCTGGACCGCTACTAGCACCAGAGGCGGTTAGTCGCGTTTGAAAATATCTCGTGTATAAACCTTATCCGCCACATCGTCCAGCACCGCATCATAGCGATTGGCGATAATCGCATCGGCCTGAGCCTTGAAAGCCGCAAGGTCGTTCACCACGCGCGAGCCGAAGAACGTTGTGCCGTCCTCCAGGGCGGGTTCGTAGATAATAACCTTGGCGCCCTTGGCCTTGATGCGCTTCATGATGCCCTGGATGGCGCTCTGACGGAAATTGTCGCTGTTGGACTTCATCGTCAGACGGAAAACGCCCACGGTAACCTCCTTCTCGCGGGCGGTGTCGTAGGCGCTCGATGCGGTGTAATAGCCGGCCTTGGCCAGAACCTGGTCGGCGATGTAGTCTTTTCGTGTGCGGTTGCTGTCGACAATAGCCTTGATGAGGTTCTCCGGCACGTCGTTGAAATTCGCCAGTAGCTGCTTCGTGTCCTTGGGCAGGCAATATCCGCCGTAGCCGAACGAAGGATTGTTATAATGTGTGCCGATGCGGGGATCCAGCCCCACACCCTCGATAATAGCCTGGGTGTCCAGCCCCTTCATCTCCGCATATGTGTCGAGCTCGTTGAAGAAACTCACGCGCAGCGCGAGGTACGTGTTGGCGAACAGCTTCACCGCCTCCGCCTCCGTCGACCCCATAAACAGCACGGGCACATCCTCCTTGATCGCACCCTCCTTGATGATGGCGGCAAACTTATGCGCAGCCTCTTCGAGCGCGGGCTCATCGTAACCGGCGATGATGCGGGAAGGGTACAGGTTATCGTACAGAGCCCTGGACTCGCGGAGGAACTCCGGCGCGAAGATAATCTTCGGCACCACCACCTTCATCGTGCCATCGGCCTGCCTCTCGCGATAGCTGAGCTTTTCGCGTACGCTCTTGGTGTAGCCCACGGGTATGGTCGATTTGATAACCATCACAGCGTCCGGGTTCACTTCAAGCACGAGTTCGATTACCTCCTCCACGTGGGAAGTGTCGAAGAAATTCTTCTTGGGGTCGTAATTGGTGGGAGCGGCGATGACAACGAAATCGGCATCCTTGTAAGCCGCGCGGCCGTCCAGAGTGGCTACCAGCTTCAGCGGCTTCTCTGCAAGATACTTCTCGATATACTCGTCCTGGATGGGGCTGATCTTGTTGTTAATCTTCTCCACCTTCTCCGGAATCACGTCCACAGCCACCACATCGTGATGCTGTGAAAGGAGGGTTGCAATGGAAAGGCCCACATATCCGGTGCCTGCTACTGCGATTTTCATAGGGTTACTTAGGTTTATCGACTTGTAAAGGGGCATATGTCTTGGCCCTGGTCCGGCATTGGCTTGGCGCCTGTTTGGCCCTTGCCCGGCACGGCAGCGCACGCCTTTTATTCCCCTCGCTGCGGTAGCGAGGGCGACGGGCAAGAACCGGGAACGCCCTGATCCAGGTGCGTGGAACCCGCTTCTTTCGCGCGTGCCTACATATGCGCATATTAAATCAGGCGAATATACGAATATTCTACGATATCTACAAGCAATCGACCAATAATCAGCCCCTTGCCCTCAAATCCGCCACATCGACCCGTAAAATGGATGTGGTTGACTATCAGCTAATTACAAAAAGTCGACTCGGCGATTTACTGAGTCGACTTTCAACAACTCACTCATTCACAGCGAGTTACATTTTGCGGGCGTAAACCTAATCCCCCAGCGTCGCAACCATCACGGCCTTGATCGTGTGCATACGGTTCTCGGCTTCGTCGAAGACGATGGAATTCGGGCCTTCGAAGACATCTTCGGTGACTTCGATGCCGTCAAGGCCGAATTTGTCGTAGACGTCCTTGCCGGCCTTGGTGTCCAGGTTGTGGTAGGAGGGCAGGCAGTGCATAAATTTGCAGTGGGGGTTACCGGTGCGGGCCATCAGGGAGGTGTTCACCTGGTAAGGCATCAGCATAGCGATGCGCTCTTTCCAGACTTCGTCGGGTTCGCCCATCGACACCCAGATGTCGGTGTAGATGAAGTCGCAACCGCGCACGCCCGCGTCGACGTCGTCGGTGATGGTTACGCGAGCTCCGGTTTCCTTGGCAATTTCAAGGCACTGGTCGATGAGTTCTTTCGACGGCTGGAGCGCCTTGGGGGCCACGATGCGCACATCCATTCCCATCTTGGCGCCGCCGACGAGGAGGGAGTTGCCCATATTGAAACGGGCGTCGCCGAGGTAAGCGAAGGCAACCTGCGAAAGGGGCTTCTCCACGTGCTCTTCCATAGTGAGAAGGTCGGCGAGGACCTGAGTGGGGTGAGCCTCATTTGTGAGGCCGTTCCAGACGGGCACGCCGGCGAATTCCGCGAGCTCCTCAACGGTCTTCTGCGCGAAGCCGCGGTACTCGATTCCGTCGAACATACGGCCCAGAACACGCGCGGTGTCCTTCATTGTTTCCTTGATGCCGATCTGCGATCCAGAAGGGCCCAGATACGTGACGTGTGCGCCCTGATCGTACGCGGCAACTTCGAAGGCGCAACGCGTTCTCGTCGAGGTTTTCTCGAAGATCAGCGCAATATTCTTACCTTTCATCCGGGGTTGCTCCGTCCCGGCGTACTTCGCCCGCTTAAGGTCGCGCGCCAAATCCAAAAAATACCTGATCTCCTTGGGAGAAAAGTCCAATAACTTTAGAAAACTCTTGTTTCTTAAATTGTAAGCCATATTATTGATTGTTTGTGTTTTGTCTTCAATTCCAGATATCCACAAAAACTGCGTTCCAGGTCACTTCTACTGGATATCCGGCAAGGTTTTTCATCAAAAAGCCGTTTTTTCGTGCCAGATATCCACTCAGACTGCATTCCAGGGCGTTTTTACCGGATATCCGGCAAGGTTATTCTCTATGGCCCTTTTACTGGATATCCGGCAGGGTTGTTCTCCAGGGCACTTTTGCTGGATATCCGGCAGTGGCAGTGTCTAGGGCACTATCCTGGTGCCGCAGGCGGGGTCGTTCAGGTGGCCTGCCTCTGTGATGACGCAGGAGCCACCGGAGTGCTCCACGAACATTATGCCGGCGCGGATCTTGGGGGCCATTGAGCCCTCGGCGAACTGGCCTTCGGCGAGATACTGCTTGGCTTCGGCGACGGTGATAACATCCAGGGGCTTTTCGCCCGGTTGGCGGAAGTTGATGTACGCTTTATCAACATCAGTCAAGATGTAGAACTCATCGGCGCCAATCGTCACGGCCGCCAAAGCGCTGGCCAAATCCTTGTCGATTACGGCTTCTACGCCCTTCAGGGCGCCATTTTCGCGGACGACGGGGATGCCGCCGCCACCCACGGTGACGACGATGAAGCCGCGCTGGGCGAGCTCTTTCACCACGTCGATATTAGCGATACCGATGGGCACTGGCGAGGGCACAACTTTACGCCAGCCGCGGCCGCGGGGGTCCTCCTTCATCGACACGCCGGAGGTGATCATCGCGTCGGCATCGGCCTTCGAATAATAGGGGCCGACAGGCTTCGTGGGGTTGCGGAACATGGGGTCGTCGGCGCCCACCTCAACGCGTGTAACGAATGACACGACGCGACGGTCGATGCCTTCGCGCGCGAGCACCCTATCCATCGCAGTTTCAATGAGATAGGCGATGCCGCCCTGCGTCTCCGCGCCGCAATAATCCATCGGCAGCGCAGGCAGTCCGTGCTCCTTCATCCCGGCGTCGTGACGCAGCAAATCGTTTCCCACCTGGGGGCCGTTGCCGTGGCCGATGACGATGTTATATCCGCGCTTGACGAGGGCCATCAGGCTCTCGCAAGTGCTCTCGACATTGGCGATCTGCTCCTCGAAGGTCCCTTTTTGTCCGGAACGCAGGAGGGCGTTTCCGCCGAATGCTACTACTGCTAATTTTGACATCTTATATGATAAAAGTTTTAGATTTCTCGACTAGGCTCGAAATGACAAATGTGGGACGCCCGAAATGACAATTCCAGATATCCACACAGAATGGTCTGTAGGGCAGTTTTTGTGGATATCCGGCACGAAAAACGCCGATTTTGGCCAAAAACGTTGCCAGATATCCACGCAGAATGCGTTGTGTGGCCGTTTTCCCGGATATCCGGCCAGGGCGCGATGCAGGGGCGTTTTCCCGGATATCCGGGCAGGGTGAGCTGCAGGGCCGTGTACGGGGGTTTTCAGTGGATATCCGGTCATAGCTGTCAGTCTCGGCGTAACGGTAAAGTAGAACAACGGAGTAATCCTCCCATCTTGGAGATTTCGCGGTACGGGACGGGTTCGGCTTTGATGCCCCAGACGTCCTCCAGGTGCCGCTGCAGCCTCGTAAAATGCTCCTCGATCACAACCACATCCTCCGAAATCGAGAAGACGTTCGTGTTCATCCAGTACATCTCTTCGCGGGTGATTTCGAAGACGTTGTCCTTGCCGAAGAAGGAGACGAGGTGCTCGGCGTCGCGGGGGTTCATAAAGCCGCCACGGTAGATGATCGCCTTGCCCAGGCCCACCGGCATAAAGGTGCAGTCCAGGTGGAGGATGCCGTCGTACGGGTCGATGTCGTTCTTACGCAGGTTCAGCGGGACGATCTCGCGGTCCGGGAAAAGCATCCGGAGGTAGTCCACGGCGAGGCGGTTCGTGCGAGCCGTTTTCACCTGCGGATAGTCCAGGAAATTGTACTGTCCCAGGAAGATACGGTCGCCGTACAGCACCACGTCGCCGCCTTCCACGTGCACCGCTTCCGGCAGGTTGTAAATCTGCTTGTAGTGGATCTGTTCGTAGATTTTTCCGTAGGCGTCGATCTCCTCCTGACGGTCCGGTATGATGTTGGAAACCACGATCTTATCGTCGATGACGAAACCCACGTCCCGGGCGAAAACCTGGTTGCAGTCCGGCACCAGCTCGGGTCGATAAACCTTCACGCCGTACTTCTCCAGTACGGCCTTGAAGGCGTCCATCTCGGCGACGATGTCGGCCTCAACGGGATACACCCCGTTGAGTACCGACTCGTAACTTTTACTGTCGAAAGTTTGATCTAGCGTTGGGGTTCCACCATTAGAATACGGCAGACCCAGTATTACCTCGCGCAGGCGCCCTGTTTCAGAGCGCACATTTAGTGTTATCATCTAGTGGTTATTAGAGATTTCTCGACTTCGGCTACGCCTCCGCTCGAAATGACAAAGGGGTTCGGCTACGCCTCCGCTCGAAATGACAAGACTACTACTCTCCCGAAGGGTAGCCACCCTTCGCGCGGAGGTGGGTCTGCTCGTAGAGGTAGTCCAGGGCATCCTGGCTAAGCTCGTACCAGGCGGGGTCTTCCTTCGCGTCGTAGTCCTTGGCGGAGATAAGCTTCTGCTTCTTGTACGTGTCCTGGCCGTCCTTTATGACGTCGCCGTTCACGATCTCCCAGTTTTCAACTGTGTTGTCATCCTCCCAGCCTTTGCCCTCGAAAGGAAAGAACTTGTTGAAACGGAGCGTGAGCACATTGCCCTTAACCTCCCAGAAGCCGCAGTGCAGCCAGCCTTCCATCGTGTAGCCTTCGGCCACAAGGTTGTTCTTCATCAGGACGATAACCCTCTGGTCCATAGGGGTTTCGCGGATCCATTCGCCCATAATGCACTTCTCCATATCCTTGTCGGTGAATTCCGGCGTGGGCTCGGTCTGGAGATAGCGGGAGCTGGCATAGCCGATGGTGTCGCCAATCTTGACGATGGTCCATCCGCCCACTTCGCCCATCTTCACGGCGCCCAGGGGGCCGTTAAGAATCTTGCCGATGATGGGGGCCTTGGTGTCAGGCTGCTCGCGCACATTCAAAAATCCGTCATATGCGTTGGAGTAGACCATAACGATGAGGTCGGTAGCGGAGGGAGTGGGGCCGTCGGGATCGACAGCCTCCACATTATCTCCACCGTTGTTCTTGGGTTGGTTGCAGCTCCTGGGAGCGGCTACCAGCAGCCACAGGGCCGCTACGAACAAAAATACGTATTTCATAATCAATTAAAGGTTTTCTGCCTCTTCAACAGCTTTGAAATAGCGGTAGCTGTTAACCTTGAGTTCGCCCACGGAAGCCTCGTCGCAAACTACGACTCCGTTGGGGTGTGCCTGCAGGCCGCTGAGGGTGCAATAGTGGCTCATAGGGCCTTCTACGGCATCCTTAATAGCCCTAGCCTTCTTGGAACCGAAAGCCAGGATAACAACCTCCTTGGAGCTCAGAACTGTGGCTACGCCAACGGTGAGAGCCTGCTTGGGAACCTTGTTGAAGTCGCCGTCGAAGAAACGGGCGTTAACCTCGCGGGTATCCTGGGTGAGGGTGATTACGCGGGTGCGGCTCTCCAGTGAGGAGAAGGGCTCGTTGAAGGCGATGTGGCCGTCTTCGCCAACGCCGCCGAGGAACAGGTCGAAGCCGCCGGCATCGACAATAGCCTTCTCATAGGCTGCGCATTCTGCCTCAACGTCTTTAGCATTGCCGTCCAGGATATGGATATTCTCAGGCTTTTCGTCGATATGGTCGAACAGATACCTGTGCATAAAGCTGTGGTAGCTCTCCGGATGCTCCACGGGGAGGCCCACATATTCGTCCATATTGAAGGAAATCACGTTCTTGAAGGAAAGCTCCCCGGCCTTGACCATACGGATGAGTTCCGCATAGGTCTCGATGGGGGTACTACCTGTGCAGAGGCCGATGACAAAGGGTTTGTCGGACACTGCCGCCTTGGCCTTGATGCGGTCGGCGATAAGGTGGGCTGCATACAGCGAGCCCTCCTTGGATGAATTGCGAATAACTACTTTCATAATAATTACTACTAACTTAAAAAATGGTTAATTGTTGAATAAAAAGGGTTTCTTACCAAAGTTTCAGGAATACTTCAATTGCCTGATATTCAGCCATTCCCAGCTCGTCGTAATGACGCGCTGTGGCCGATGTGCGTTCTTCCGCCCTCTGCCAGAATTCGCGGGAATCCTCGCCCGGGAACGGGACGATATCCTTCTGCGAAAGGTGGCGATAGATGGCGTGGCGCTTCTTGATTACCTCGTCCGGGCTCAGGGGAACTGCCATATCCACACGGCCGAGCTCCCACTCCATCCATGCGCCGCGGTACAGCCACACGTGGGTTTCGTTGAGCCAGGCGTTGCCTTCTTCCTTGAGCTGTTCGATGGCCTCAAGGGCGGCCTCCGTGCACACACGGTGTGTGCCGTGAGGGTCGGCCAGATCGCCCGCCATAAAGATCATATGGGGCTTCAGGTCCATAATCAGCTGCTTGATGATATCCACATCGGCCTGGGTCCTGGGGTTCTTCTTGATGCCGCCGCTCTCGTAGAACGGGAGGTTCAGGAAGTGGGCGTTGGTTTCGTCGTTAAGGCCGAATGAGCGCACGGCTCCACGGGCCTCGGAACGCCTGATTGCGCCCTTCATTTCCAGCAGGGCGCGGGGCTCCGGCTCACCGGGTACTTTGCTGTCTACCAGCGCCTTAACCTCGGCGAACTTGTCGGCGAAGCCAAGCTGGAAGGCGGCGTCCATATGCTGCAGGACTACGTCGTCGTGCACGGCCACGTTTCCGGAGGTCTCGTACGCCACGTGCACGTTGTGGCCCTGGGTTGCCAGACGGATGAAGGTGCCGCCCATCGATATAACATCGTCGTCCGGGTGCGGGCTGAAGATGAGAACCGTCTTGGGGAAGGGCTTTGCGGGCACGGGACGCGTGCTGTCGTCGGCATTGGGCTTGCCGCCGGGCCAGCCGGTGATTGTATGCTGGAGGTCGTTGAAAACCTCGATATTGATCTTGTCGAAGGGGCCGAACTTCTCCAGGAGCTCGCTCAGGGAGTTGTCCAGATAGTCCTTTTCAGTGAGCTTGAGGATGGGCTTGTGAACCTGCTGGCACAGCCAGACCACGGCCTTGCGGATGAATTTGCGCGTCCAGTCGCAGGGGCCGATAAGCCAGGGGGCGATGATGCGCGTGAGCTCCGCGGCGGCAACCTCATCGACATACAGGGAAATATTGTCGTGAAGCTGGAGGTAGGATGCCGGGCAAAGAGGGTCCGGACGGCCTTCCGCCACTGCTTTTACTGCCGATACCTTGTCTTCGCCCCAGGCCATGAGGATGATGCGGCCGGCGGTGAGCATTGTGCCGATGCCGATGGTGATGGCCTTGTCCGGGGTGAGGGAGATGTCGTGGTTGAAGTTCTTGGCCTGGCGCTTGCGGCTCTTATAGCTGAGGCGGACGGTGCGTGTGCGGCTCTTGGGGGTGGAACCGGACTCGTTGAAGCCCACCTGGCCCTGTTCGCCCATGCCGATGACCAGGAGGTCCAGCCCCGTGGCCAGTTTGTCATACTGGGCGCAATACTCGGAAACCACGTCCTGGGGCACTGTGCCGTCGGGAATGTGGATGTTCTCCTCCTTAATGTCGACCTTGTCCAGGAAGGACTCGTGGAGCTTGAAATTGCGGCTCTGCCTCTCCTCCTTTGCCGACGGATAATACTCGTCGATGGAAACCACTTCCACGTTCTTGAAGGACACGTCACCGGCCTGGTAGCGGCGTGCGAGCTCGTTGTAAAGGCTCTGGGGCGTTGCGCCGGTGGTGAGGCCGAGGCGGAACATACGGCCCTCCGGGGCGTTGTTCACTGCGTTCACAATGATGTCGGCAATGTCTTTTGCCGCAAGGCGCGATTCCTTGTAGATTTCGGTGGAGATTTTCTCGAAGCTGTGGAGAATCCCCTTGGGCAGGCCTTTTTCGATGAGGCCGCCATCGTACGGAAGTGTAAAGTGTTTGCTCATATTATTGGTTCAGGTTTTTTAATGTAACATCACTGTGAGGCCGGCCATCACGATGGACACCATGCTCATAAGCTTGATGAGGATGTTCAGAGACGGGCCGGATGTATCCTTGAAGGGGTCTCCCACCGTATCGCCCACAACAGTGGCGTGGTGGCTGGAGGAGTTCTTTCCGCCGAAATTACCCTCCTCCACGTACTTCTTGGCATTGTCCCAGGCACCGCCGGAATTGGCCAGGAATACCGCCAGGACGAAGCCTGCGCCCAGGCCGCCGGCAAGAAGGCCGATGACGCCTGCAGGGCCCAGGATCACGCCCACGAGCATAGGGACGATGATTGCGAGGAGCGAAGGGAATATCATTTCGTGCTGTGCGGCCTTGGTGGAGATGCGAACGCAGCTGGTGTAGTCCGGGCGCTGCTTGCCTTCCAGGATGCCGGCGATTTCGCGGAACTGGCGGCGGACTTCCACCACCATCTTCTGCGCGGCGCGGCCCACGGCGTTCATCGTGAGGCCGCAGAAGAGGAAGGCCATCATCGACCCGATAAAGATGCCAACCAGTACGGAGGGGTTCATAAGGGTGATATCGTAGTAGTTCACCACGTCCGTGATGCTTGCCTGGGACATACGGGTGAACTCGGCGGCCATTTCCCCGCCCTTCTGGGCCAGGTGGTGGAAGCCGATCTTGAGTTCCTCGATGTACGAGGCCAGGAGGGCCAGCGCGGTGAGGGCTGCGGAGCCGATGGCGAAGCCTTTGCCGGTTGCGGCGGTGGTGTTGCCCAGGGAGTCCAGGATGTCCGTCTTCTCACGCACGGAGGGATCCAGCTCCGACATCTGGGCGTTGCCGCCCGCATTGTCCGCAATGGGGCCATAAGCGTCCGTAGCCAGCGTTATGCCCAAAGTGGAGAGCATACCCACCGCGGCGATGGAAATGCCGTACAGGCCAACGCTAAGGGTCGCAGACGAGAAGTGGAAGCCGGTTGCGAAGCCGTAGGCCAGAAGGATGGCCACGGCGATGGTGATAACCGGCACCGCGGTGGAGATCATACCCAGGCCCACGCCGTTGATAATTACGGTTGCAGGCCCGGTTTGGGCACTTTCCGCCAGTTTCCGCGTGGGTTTGTATGAATGTGATGTATAGTACTCTGTGATCTTGCCGATGATTACGCCGGCCAGGAGGCCGCTTATAACCGAAAGCGACAGCTGCCACCACTGCGGCAGACCGTCCTGCCCGTTGAATCCCAGCAGATAGAAGATGCCGAAGCTGAAGATGGCAATGAGCACTGCGCTAAGGTTCGTGCCGATGCTGAGGCTCTTGAGCAGGTCCTTGAGGCTTGCGCCTTCCTTCGTGCGCACCGTGAAGATACCCAGGATGCTCAGAACCACGCCAACGGCGGCGATGAGCATCGGCGCCAGGATGGCCATCCACTGCACGCCCTCGCCCATTTTGAAGAAGGCCGATGCGCCCAGGGCCATCGTCGCCAGGATGGAGCCGCAGTAGCTCTCATACAGGTCCGCGCCCATACCGGCTACGTCGCCCACGTTGTCGCCTACATTATCGGCAATGGTGGCAGGGTTGCGGGGGTCGTCCTCCGGGATGTCCTGCTCCACCTTACCCACGATATCGGCCCCCACATCGGCCGCCTTGGTATAGATGCCGCCGCCAACGCGCGCGAACAGCGCCTGCGTGGAGGCTCCCATTCCGAAGGTGAGCATCGTGGTGGTGATTGTGACGAGCGTCTGCGATGCGGTTGCATCGTGCACGAATGCCTTGAGGATGATCATCCACAGGGAAATGTCCAAAAGGCCAAGGCCCACAACGGTGAGGCCCATGACGGCGCCGCTGCGGAATGCCACTTTGAGGCCGCTGTTAAGGCTGCGCATCGTGGCGTTTGCGGTACGGGCCGATGCGTATGTGGCTGTGCGCATTCCCACGAATCCCGCCAGGCCGCTGAAGAAACCGCCCGTTAAAAACGCAAACGGCACCCAGGTGTTCTGGACGTGGAAGCCGTACGCCAGGACCGCAAAGAGTACCGCCAAAACTGCAAATACGATTACAACTACTTTGTATTGCTGCTTAAGATAAGCCATCGCCCCCTCACGCACATATTGTGCTATCTCCTTCATAACTGCCGTTCCCTCACTCTCTTTCATCATCCCCCTGAAGAAGATCCAGGCGAACAGTAGCGCCAGAACCGACGCTGCAGGCACGAGATAGAATAACCAGCTCATATAGGTTTTAGTTTTATAGCAATCACAAATATAGTTATTTTTTAACAAAAATAAACCCCGAGCTTTTCGCCCGGGGTTTATTTTGAAAGGATAAGCTATTACTCCTCTGCCTTGGGAGCCTCTTCGGCCGCGGGGGCCTCGGGCTCTGCGGGAGCTTCTGCCTTCGGGGCCTCTGCCTTGGGAGCGGCCTTGCGGCTGCGGCGGGTGGCCTTCTTCTCTGCCTTGGGAGCCGCGAGAGCTGCCTCGTTGAAGTCTACGAACTCCAGGAGAACGGTCTCGCCGCCGTCACCCTGACGGAAGCCGGTGTGGAGGATACGGAGGTATCCACCGGGACGGTCGGCCACCTTGGGTGCGATGGTGCGGAAGAGTTCAGCAGTTGCCTCTTTGTCCTTCAGATAGCTGAAGACAACGCGGCGGGAGTGGGTGCTGTCGTCCTTTGCTTTGGTTACGAGGGGTTCCACGTAAGGCTTCAGGGCTTTCGCCTTGGCTTCCGTAGTGTTGATCCTCTTCTTGAGAATGAGGGAGGATGCCATATTTGCGAGAAGGGCCTTGCGGTGACCGCTCTTGCGACCAAGATGATTGACGGCTTTATTGTGTCTCATAACTAAACGTTGTTCTTTTTCTTAGGTTCAATATTGTACTTGGTGACATCCATACCGAAGGAAAGCTTCATCTTCTCCACCAGCAGGTCGATTTCGTTCAGGCTCTTGCGGCCGAAGTTGCGGAACTTCATAAGCTCGCTGCGGCTGTAGGACACCAGATCGGCAAATGTGTCGATGTCGGCGGCCTTCAGGCAGTTGAAAGCGCGTACGCTCAGGCCCATATCGGCAAGCTTGGTGAGAAGGAGATGGCGCATATGCAGGGATTCCTCGTCCAGCTCCTTGCTGTCCGTGACCTCTGCGCTGTCGATGGAGATCTTCTTCTCGTCGGTGAAGAGTTTGAAGTGGTAGATGAGGATGTTGGCTGCCTCCTGGAGAGCTGCTTCCGGGGAGATGGAACCGTCGGTTACGATCTCAAGGTTCAGCTTCTCATAGTCGGTCTTCTGCTCAACGCGGTAGTTCTCCACGGTCCAGTTCACCTTCTTGATGGGGGTGTAGATTGCGTCCACGGGAATTGTGCCGATGGGCGTATTCTCGTCCCTCATCTCCTCGGCGGGCACGAAGCCACGGCCCTTGGTGATGGTGATGGACATTTCGATCTTGACGGAGGGCTCCAGCGAGCAGATGTGCAGCTCCGGATTCAACACCTTGAAAGAAGACAATCCCTTGGAGATGTCCTCGGCAGTGAACTCCTGCTGGCCGCTCACCACGATGTTTGCGACCTCGGTGTCCACGGTTTCCACCATCTGGCGGAAGCGGACCTGCTTGAGGTTAAGGATGATATCCTGCATACCTTCGATAACGCCGGGGATGGTCTGGAATTCCTGATCCACGCCGGTAACCTTTATCGAAGAGATTGCGAAACCTTCCAGAGAGGCGAGAAGGATGCGACGGAGGGCATTGCCGATGGTCTGCCCGTATCCGGGTTCCAGGGGACGGAACTCGAAACGGCCGACGGTTTCGCCTGCCTCGAGCATAATCACCTTGTCCGGTTTCTGAAATGCTAAGATTGCCATATTTGTTACGGTGTTATGTATTACTTGGAGTAAAGGTCCACGATGAGCTGCTCGTTGATGTTCTCGGGGATGTCTTCCCTGGTGGGAACATTCAGGAACTTGCCGGAAAGTGCCTTGGCGTCGAACTCGAGCCAGGAGTACTTGGTGGCGGCTGCTACGCTGTTCTGGATTACCTCAAGGCTCTTGGAACGCTCGCGGACGGCAACGGCCTGGCCGGGCTTCACCTGGCAGGAGGGGATGTTGCAGATTGCGCCGTCAAGAGTGATGTGGCGGTGAAGGACGAGCTGACGTGCGGCAGCACGGGTAGGGGCGATACCGAGACGGTACACCACATTGTCCAGACGGCTCTCGAGGAGGAAGAGAAGGTTCTCACCGGTCTGACCCTTCATGCGGGCGGCCTTGTTGTAGGTGTTGCGGAACTGACGCTCCAGTACACCGTACATGTACTTCACTTTCTGCTTCTCCATGAGCTGGGTGCCGTATTCCTTCTTCTTCTTGCGCTTTGCAGCGAGACCGTGCTGTCCCGGAGGAGTGTTGCGCTTCTCGAATACTTTGTCAGGGCCATAGATAGGCTCGCCGAATTTACGGGCGATGCGGGTGGTAGGACCAGTATATCTTGCCATAATGATTCTTCTTTAAAAAGGTTAAACTTTACGACGGCCCTTGGGACGGCAACCGTTGTGAGGCATAGGTGTGACATCTATGATCTCGGTAACGATGATGCCTGCATTGTTGATGGTACGGATGGCGGACTCACGACCGGCACCGGGACCCTTGACATAGCACTTCACCTTGCGGAGGCCTGCGTCGAAAGCGGTCTTGGAGGCATCCTCGGCGGCCATCTGGGCTGCGTAGGGAGTGTTCTTCTTGGAACCGCGGAAGCCGCACTTGCCTGCGGAAGACCAGCTGATAACCTGGCCCTGGGCGTTGGTGAGGGCAACGATTACGTTGTTGAAGGTCGATGAAATATGGGCTTCGCCATTTGCTTCAACCTTGACAACTCTTTTCTTTGTTGTAGTAGTTTTCTTTGCCATAATTCATCAGGAGTTACTTGGTTGCTTTCTTCTTGTTGGCAACGGTCTTCTTCTTACCCTTGCGTGTACGGGCGTTGTTCTTGGTGCTCTGTCCGCGTACGGGAAGACCACTGCGGTGGCGGATGCCACGATAGCAACCGATGTCCATCAGGCG
>Ga0310690_10007276_pt1 | contig 14305 bp, 21 predicted proteins | sample AusTroGonzalo_MG_2_FD_207661 | JGI IMG/M metagenome (GOLD analysis project Ga0310690, IMG submission 207661) | Bovine rumen microbial communities from tropical cattle in Woodstock, Queensland, Australia - Gonzalo_04 (v2) (version 2) | ecosystem: Host-associated > Mammals > Digestive system >...
CCATTCTGTTTGATATACATCTGTAGTTGGATGTGCTCCTTCTTCATCTGATTCAAAACATTGGGTATATTTATAACCATCTCGATTAACTTGAACCATTAACCATTCAGCTGTATGACAAACAACTTTATTACCTTCACCATTAATTCCAATTGCACTACTATATACTCCTTCAGTGTGTTTACCACCAGAATGAGGAATAAGAAATGCCGCGGTAAGAGAGTTCATTCCATCTTCTCTAATACCAACGGGAATACCACGCATATTATCTGAAACAACAATAACTCTATCTTTTGTTTTTAATTCAATTCTAACATAAGGATTTTTAGGTTTATAAACTTCATATTCATCTTGAACATTTACAATAAGTTCACGCAAACCTAAATTAATTGCTTCTTGTCTATCAGCTGATAAATACATTCCTATTTTATCTCGGAACGCTCGTCCAGCTGATAATGAAACTATGTCATTAGCTGTATAATCCATAAATCTCCTTTTAAATTATTTACTGTATAATTATACAGCACTTTTCTTTATTTGTCAATTTATTTTATCTAATATATATCCACAAAAATAAATAATTCCATATATAATACCAAATAGTATTAATAATGGAATACCAATTATAATTATTAATAAACTTGAAATAAAAATATCTATTACAGATAATAATATCATTTTATTTCCTACTTGTATATGCTGTCATTAATCCCATAATAAACATTCCAAAACTTATTCCAATTATAAAAGAAATAAAATATCCCATAAATTATCCAAAAATTTTTTCATATGTACAATCTTGTACATTAATATCATCTCTAAAACCCATAAATTTAGGATGTCGCAAGCCGCCTTCATTTCCAATTTCCATTGCAGAAACTCGGCAAGGTTTCATTTTATATTTTATAGGATTTTTAATGAAGTCATCTTTAATATCATCTGTTACACTTGAAATCCAACCTATAGGATATACTTCTCCATCTTTAAATACTCCAATTTCAAATGAACCAGGAATATCATAATAATGACCTTTTGTAACTGGAATAATAGGGATACCTTCACAATATTCTTTGTAGTGTAAACCTACAGGAAGTTTTTCACCTGTAAATTCATTTTCCCATAATTCCCAAATGTCTACATATTTTCCCGTATATTGCCGAATTGGAGGTTTAGCGACACCTGTGAAAAACACGTCAATATCTTTAAGAAGCTCCTTTTTAATTTTAATAGTTTCATACGCAGGAGTACGTTTTTCATATACTTTACACGTTTTTTTGGTGGCAACAGCTCCTTCTTCTCCAGATTGCAACCAATCTTCAATATTATTCCATAATTGTTCACCATCACTATATTCTGCAAAAGTTATATATTCATTTTCAAGGCTTTGCCGCACTTCATTTAATTTCTCTATGCGTTGTTCAATACCTATATCAAAATATTCTACTCCATCCCAAGCCCAAATGTCAAAAATATAAAACATAAGTTTATTTTTCTTTTGCCGTTCAAGGGCTTTAGGAGTTAAACAACGAAGAATACTTCCAACATCACTACTATTACTATTTTCTTTAAGATATAATTCTCCAACAAGAATACTATTATCAGGAACAACTTTGTTTAGCCATTTAGCTATATGCGGGACTTTATCAATTTTATTAGCAAAATTCCCATCAACTCCACGAGTACGACTAAGTATACCAATTTCTCCATTTTGTCTGACATATCTTGCGTGTTCTCCATCAACTTTACGGGCACCAATATATGCTCCAGATTTAATTAGTGTTTCAGTTTTACTATGTTTATCAAATTTAGTATTAGAAGGATAACTCCAATACTTCATAACTTCCATATTAAAATAGTCGCGACTCGCAGAACTCTTTGGCATAATCTCTTAATTCCTCTAATGTTCCATCATTATTAATAAGAATATCATACATATTTTTTCTATCAATACAAAAAGTATCACTCCAATTTGAAAATTCTTTTTCGTTTGGAGAAGTTATAAAAACAGTAATAAATTTTATTCCATTTTCATCACAATAATCTTTAAATCTAAGAATTTCAGTCCATTCTCTTGTATGAATAAGAAAAATACCTTCATAATATTCTAATAGATTAACAAAATCTCTATAAGTAACATCATAATAACGATTTACTAATTGTTTTAATTCACTAAGAAAAGCTCTATCATTATCTGATGTAACATCATAAGGACGATTTACAATATCTTCAAGTAATTCTTTTTCAAAATCAATTGTAGACCAAACATCACAATATATTCCTTTTTCTTCACATTCATCTATAATATAATTACAAAAAGTATCCTTACCACTCCTTGGTCTACCATTAACTATAACCACAACTCTATCTTCCATATTTTACACCTTCATTAGCAAGCTTATCGGCAATTTCATTACCTTCAATTCCACTATGACCTTCAACTTTCTCAAAATGAAAATTAGGTTGTTCAAAAATGATAATTAATTTTTCCCATAATTCTTTATTTTTAACAGGTTCTTTTTTACTTGTTTGCCAATCATTTTGAACCCATTTATAATACCATTTTTCTTTATAACAATTTATAATATATGCAGAATCAATATAAAAAGTAACTTTATCTTTGTTATAATGATTAAGAGTAAGCCATTCAGCTGCTTTTATTACAGCTGTCATTTCCATAATATTATTAGTTGTTTCTTTATTTCCACCATAAAGTTCATAAGTTAAAATATCAGGTTCTTCTCTATCATGCCAATTATTTATAACTTGAATATAAGCTCCCCATCCTCCATTCCCTGGATTTCCTTTACAAGCTCCATCACACCAAATATTAATTTCTTTATTTAAAAATTTTTTCATTTTATATCCTTAATTAATTTATAATCATAACAATTTTCTGCCTGTTTGATATTATAAGGACAAAAAATATCTATATTATGTAATAAACCAACTTTATCCACTTCTAACTCTTTCATAAGTTTATATTCATTTAGTCGCAAAAGACAAATTTTTTTATTTTGCATTTCATATATTTGTATATTTGTTTGTGGAGTGTTTTCTTGCCAATAACAAAAATTTTCCATTTTTCTCCATTTTTATTTTAATTATATCATAATTTTTTATATAGGTCAAAATAAAAAAAGGGAGCAGTTATCCCGCTCCCTGATTTGTATTAGTATTATTAATAATATTACTACATATTTGAGTTTTTGACTCAGCAACAAGTTTACTCCTCTTAATGAATGAAAGTATTCCAAGCTCACTTGTTAGAAAGGCAAATACACCAGCATTTATATCTGTTGGCATACTATAACCTTTTAACCATTGCATTACAATATTTGTTATTATATAAAGTAAAAATATAGTGATGTCTAAAATTACTACTGTTTTAGAAAAGTCGCTTTTCTTTTTAAAAAAACGGCTCATTGTTCCTTTTTACTTAAATCATGTTCAATAAGATCTATTCTCTGATGCGCTTTATCGGCTTTATTATCTAAAACAGGAATTTGTTTAGCAATATCACTAATATTTTGCTGACTATGTTCAAGTATTGTTAGCCGTTCAGCTAGATGATAGATTCTTTCATTCATAATCTTGTTATCTTCAACAATTCTTTCAAGATTTTTATTCATTTGTTGAAATAACATTTTAGTTTCACCTTGTTCAATACTTTCTTTTTTAATCAATTGGATAATGCTTTGATAGTCATTTTCACTATTTCTTTTTGCATTTGTTATATTCCAAATAGTTGTAAAAATTAAACTTAGAATAGCTACTCCAACTGAAATAATAGAAACAAGATTCATAAAAGACCCCTTTATTTTATAAGAGTTAATATAAGAGAGTATGAAAATACTCTCTTATATTTATTACTACATATTTTTTAATCTATTTATAGCAGACTGGAGTACTTCTTGTTCTTCTTGTGAAGAAGTTTGATCCATTAATTTTTCAAACTGATGAATCATATGAGATTTTCCTTCATCACGACTATACATTCGATTAGAATATCCATTGTCATAATATCTACGACCAGAATATCCTCCATCATTATAACGGCCATAAGACATATTATCAGCATACCTACCCATGCTATCACGTCTACGTGCTCCGCTATATCCATCATTATAAGAATATCCGCTATCTTCCATAGCCATAGTTGTAATAAGAGATTTTAAAGAATGAGTTAATTTATCAATAGCTTCTAAATCTCCCATTGACATTCTACCTTGTTTCATAATAGAATCAACTGTTTCATCTATTTCTGTACAAAGTATATTTTTAAGTTTTTCGTATGATTCCATTTTCACCTCACGCAGTTCGATTGATGCTCAGACTTCCGTCAACAACATTGATGAGCGGAGTCGGTGTCGTTGCCGGATCATTCACCGTTCCATTGACATACTCAACGGAAACGGTAAAGCAGCATCCTTTCGGAACGTCAATGACGGCTCTGCTTGTGACATTACCGTAATCATCGACTGCCGCAGGAGTCGTGATCGCACGGCTGCCCTGTCTCTGCTCACCAGAAACAACTATAGCCGTTGCAATCGGGGTCACTGCGCCACCAGTCGGAATGGAGATATTTCCGGTAAATTCAACCTCATACCGAGCAACACAGGAAGTCGGATTATTGACAATACCGCGCAGAACAAAAATCCCTGTGCCGGACTGATGATATACATAACCTTTCCGGCAAGGAATAGAATCCACGAAAGGAATCGCAGTATTGAGAGCTACACTCTCGACTGCATCTCTGGTTAAATATTCTGCCATATTGTTAATTCCTTATGCACCACATCCGCAAGTGCCGTAATTATTATTACCACAAGTGAAAATAGGTTGAGACCCATAAACTGGCTGAGCCGGAATTGGGCAAGAACGTAATTCATTTACAAGTTGATTCAACTGAGTGGCGCCACTTTGGCGTAATTCGGCTGTTTGAGCAACTTGAGAAGCTTGAAGGTTAGCCATATTAAGTTGAGTTCTAAGATTGGCATTATCAGCTTTCAAATTATCAAGTTCAAGTTGGCAAAGTTTATCAATAATTGCTTGAGTTTGATTTTGAATTGCTAATCTTGTTGCGGCTCCTTCGCTTTGAACAAGATTTTGAGTTTGACAAGTGGCTAAACGATTATCACAGCAACATTGAGATAATTGCTGAGAAAGACCAAAAATTTGATTCATATTAGCCATTTGACGAGAATTTTCTGCAATTTCAGCTTGTGCAAATCCATTACAAAGCTGATTTTGTATTCCAAAGACACCTTCACGAATAGAAGTAATATTATCATTTATAAGTTGATTTTGGAATCCATCATTTACTTGATTAGATTGATTTAACCAAGGATATAAACTATATCCATTAGCTCCACCATTATTTCCACCCCATCCACCATTCATCATGGCAAATAAGAAAAGAATAATAATCCATTCCCAACTATCATTACCAAATCCACCGTTTCCTCTGTTACCAGTAACTGCTGCAATATCAGCGGGTGTCATTTCTGAAGAAGTCATTTAAAAATTCTCCTTAAATAAAAATTATCCTCTATATAAAAGGTTTTTAAATTGCGATGCCATTTGACTCAATTGTTCATATTGAGCTTGTGACATTTTACCACTTTGTAATAGTTGTTGGACAACTTGTTGTGGATTACCTTGAAATGAATTTTTAAAATTATTAAAATTATTTATCATTTGTTGTAATCCATTAAAATTATTCATTATTGGTTGTAAATTATTATTAAATTGCGTAGAATTATTATTAAGTTGATTATACAGACTGTTTGGCATTATTCTTTAACTCCGAAAGTCTTTTTTCAAATTCTTTGCGTGTAATATATTCAGAAGAAGGATTATTTTCTTGTTTTTGTTTTCTTTCTTTAAAATCAAAAATTCTTAATGGTAATGGTATACCTGAAGTATCAAGAGTTTTTATATAAAATACTCCTTCGTTTTCTGAATCAATTAACCATATAGATTGACCAGGGTTTAATAAATTATAAGATTTAGCTCCAGCTTCTCCTTGACACCAAATGACATTAGTTGGCATTTGTTGTGATTGTTGTTGCATTTGTGAAGGATTTGTGCTATAAGTTTGATTATATGGATAATTATTTGTATAGCTATTAAAATGATTAAACATATTTATTCCTTTTTAGAAAAATAAAATAATGGTATTTTATCACCTGATTCCCAAGTATCATAATATGTTCCATCTTTTATACATACAACATGAGAGCCTGTTGCGACTATATATGTTCCTTTGGTATAGTCATTACAAAAATTTTCTATTGTATAACAAAATGGACAAGTATCTTGTAAACGGTGATATTCCCATCCTTTGTCTATAAGATAAGAACCCCAAACATCATTTGAAGAGGGCATATCACATAAAGTATATCCTTTAAGACAAAGATCTAAGTATACATCTTCCCAAGATTGATCTGTTGCAATTGCTATTGCTCTAATAGTACAATCTCCGACTTTTTTATCTTTTGGATTAGGATTTATATAAGAATAATGATTCATTCTCCCTCTATTTTATTTTTACTCCACCAAGAAACAAGCTGAATTGCATATTTTATAGCTTCAAAATCATTAAGTTCTAATGTTTTAGCTAATTTTTTTATATTTCTTCTTTCATCTTCTTTTAGATGAAGAATGATAGTAAATGTACCATCGTCATTTTTATAGATGTTTTTCATGAATATTCCTTTGAATTTCAACTAAAAGAAAACAACGATAATCTTAAAGCAAAAAAAATTTTAGAACTATAATAAAATCCTTTTATATGATAATGGAAAGATTTATTATTTTCTTTTATATTTGTATGACAAAATTTGTAAGAAAATTTTTATGGAATTTTCTTAGAATTTTGAAATGATAAGAACAAAATATCAAGCGAGAAGTTCGTCTAATCTCGCTAAATCATTGAGAGGGGCATTACACCCCTCTTTTTTTACGCATTTACATAGACAATCGTAAATTCAATTTCCGTATTGGCAACAGCGGCACCGCCATAAGTGGCAGTGACCTTAGCGTACCAATAATTGTTCGCCTTGAAAAAATTCACAATTTTCAAATTTGAATTTACCCTGACTCCAATCGGTATATACCATTCTGATGCTATTCCAAGTAAAGCTATGCCATCGGCATCTGTTGTTACCGTTTTCGTTTCTTTTGTATAAGGTAAACGCTTATTTACTGTTTCGCTTGCCATATCAACCGTCCTTTGTTGCGTGCGATATTTCGGTCATATCAAATTTAATCATTATTACTCACCTTCTAGTTCAGGCTCTGGATGTCTATTATCAAAAACTTGAGAAGCAATAACAATACCATCTTCACGAACAACTTGTACTAATTCATATTGATAATTATCATTATCAATGTCAGTAGCTAAAACAGTATAAAATCTCTTCATAGCAGCTGTTTCATTATCATATTTTTGTTGGCTATGAGATTCTTGTGAGTTTTGATTTATATTAAAACGTGTAACTATATACATATTTTATATCTCCTTATTGAGGATTTACCATAAAAATTTTACCACTAGTTCCTGTCCCTGAAGCATTTCCTGAAATTGTAACTATACCAGTATTTGTTGTTATGGTCCAATTATTAGTTTGTAATTCTGGATTGGATAAACTTAAAAATGGTAAAGGTTTTGTGTATGATTTAATTCTAGAATCACTAATACTTATTAAAGTACCAGTTGTGGCACTTAAAGAAGCAAATTCAGCAATTAATATTTTTGCTTCTTTAAGCTCATTTGTAATATTTACTTGAATAACATGACTACTATTCCAAGTTCCAGCATTATGCGCAGAAGTAAATCTGTATAAAACTCCATCGTATAAACAATAATCACCTATAGCATAATTCTGTGAAGTACTAAATTCAGCAGCTGTATTAGTTCTTGATTTTTCATCACCTATTTTTTGAACTACATTACTATTAATATCATATACTTCTAATACATCTGTCATTGATAGGTTCCTTTATAATAAATATCGTAATGCATTAGCTAATAAATTGGTTATGGCTATTGTAACATTAGCATCAGTAACTTCAACAGCATCTTTTACACTTGGTTCTGCAATAGCTAAAACAGCTAATTTATTAACATATGTTTCTAAGTTTGAAAGAGCAAGTGTTATTAAAAGATCAGTTTTACTTCTAAGATTTTCATCTTGAATACTTTCTGTTCCATTTACAGACCAATATTCTAACCAATCACAAAAAGCTATACGAACTTTACCAACATATTCTGAATTTTTTAAAATATTATCCCGTTCGTTTAATGTCATGATTTCTCCTTTATACTGTCGTCATCGTTACTTTTTTCCATGCCTGAAACCCGACGACGTACTGTGAATTGCAGTCACACCACTGGGTGAAAATTTCCCCTGTATAGGTCATAATTATTCTTACTCGATAATCCCATCTTGAAGGTCCTAATACTCCTGCGTTGGAATTAACCATATTAAAAACAAGCATCTGAAACCCCAATTGTATCGGGCAGTTAACCAGTGTTGCCGCATCCGCGCTGTTTTGTGATACATATTTTCCGCAGGCAGTGAAAGTCGCCGTGTTCAGGTCCGATCCGTTTGGTATGATGATGCATTCAGTGGTATTGACGGAAGGCGCGAAGAACATTCCGAGATAGCCGAGATTCTTCCGGGCGTTGATTGCATCGGTTGCCCCAGTCCCGCCTTTACTGATCGGAACGGTCGATTCCGTCGCAACGGATCCGAGGCCTATTGAAGATCTTATCGAAGCGGCATTAGAAAAATTCAATCCGTTAAAATATAAACTACCGTCACTGGCGACGGCTAAAATCCATTGACTTGTTTTATATGACCAGATTCCCGCAGCGCCGCTTCCGCCGACCCCGAAAAACATGGTATTACTGACATTTGTTGCTTCCGCAATAAAACCGACGTCACCGCTGGCATTACTTTTGGATACTTTCAGGTTTCCGGTCATCGTATCGCCGCCCTTGTAGACAGCACTTAGTCCGTCCCGCCACGCTCCCGGAGAAGTAAAATAAGTACCAACTGTCCCGTCTGTATTTACATACATTTCAAAACCATTGGTTACTTCAGCGTTATTGTTGTTAACGTTGCATCGCCTTGCTCCTAACGCCATCCGCATTCTGCCATTCATTCCTTCGGTCGCAGTTTCAATAACTTGAATATATGATGCATATCTGCCGTCCTTATCTTTGAATCCGATCGTTTCAAAGATAGAAGAACCAACAGATGCTGCAGATGTATCCATATATGGATTCAATATATCTAAATCTGAATTTTGGACTATTAATTTTCCCGTTATTGTATCACCATTTTTTGATACTTTATTAGTAGATAAACTTTCAATATTAGTAGTCATACTATCTATAACATTATGACCAGGATAACCTTCAGGAATGACAAAATCAAGAATTAATGTAGTACTTGTACTACTTGTACTCTTACTTACAACTGGTTGATTACCAAATGTTGTACTACTTACACTACCAACTTCAACACTTTGAAGTGTAGCTGGCATCATAAGATACATTGTACCATCAAATTTTTCATCAGCTTCATATTCAATTGTACTAGTTGATAATTTAAATGTAGAAGCAATAGATTCATTATTGTTATTATATATATAAATAGGAACTTTTTCTACTGTACCTCTATCAAATACTAAAGTACTAGTTCCATTTCTATCTTCCCAATGATAATTATATCCATCTGCATTAGCAGTAAATGGTATTCCATCATAAATAGCTAAAGCATCACCTCTCGGTAATCCAAAATGGAAGTTAAAAACTTTTTCTGTTTCTGGACTTGTAGTTACAGTGCTAATCTCCACTGTAGCAAGCTCACCAGTATCTAATGTTGATACAGAAACATTCTGATTTGTACTAAATCCAGCTGCGACGCCTTCTGGAATACCAAAATGGAAGTTAAATTCTTTTGCATTTTCAGGACTTGTAGTGACAGTGCTAATTTCTACAATTGGATCTGTACCAGAGGGAACTTTTTCAACTTCCACATGAGGAGTGCCAAATCCGGCAGGTTCACCCGCTGGTATATTAAAATCAAAGTGGAAATTTTTTTCCCAGTCTTCACCATTTGTACTTACAGATACAGTAGGTGTTGCGCCAAAAGCAATAGTTGTCGCACTGGCGTCACTTGAAGTGCCGAAACCCGCTGGACGAGTTTTTGGAACGGCAAAATCAAAATTAAAATAATCTTTTTGATCTTGAGTGCTAAAACTGACTTGCACAGTAGGATCTTCTGTCCATCCTATTGATTCAATAGTTGCATCAACTCTTGCAACTTCACTAGCTGTTGAACCTTGGTCAGTCCACACTCCATCAATATAAGTATAAATATGTTTTGGGTCTGACTCACCCACTAAATAAATTCGTCTATTTTCTGGCGGATTTTCGGGAAGTTGGCTTGTGGTTGCAACTATACCAGAAATAAAAGAAGCACCAGGAGGTCCAACTATCCCATCTCCACCTTTCATATATGCACTAAATTTTGGCATTATTATTTACTCCATTTTCTTAATTTTATTTAGTAATCATATATATTTCTATACCACCATTAGAGTTCATAAAAGCTAATTGTCCTAATAGTGGTTTAATCCATTCACCATTTTTTCTCATATATTCATTATTATCAGGGGCATCTTCAATATAAGTAGATAATGAAGTCCATATCGGCACGCCATTAATAGCCTTTAATACTTGATTATCTGTACCTATACTTAATTTAGAAGGTGTAGCATCATCTGTAAAATAAATTAAATCTCCAGTAGATGTACCAATAGATTTTGGAATTTGAGCATCATTTGTTACATTTCCAAGACCTACATCAGATTTAGTATAAGTTGGTTTTTTATGAACATGATCTGCGCGAGCCACATTATTAGATGAGCCATTTGATGCAGTACCTAAATCAGCAGGAGTTCCACTTGTTGGAAAAGCTGCTGAAAAGGTTGTTCCAGATAAACTTATGCCATTTCCATTAGTATAAGTTGTATCAACAGCATTTAATGTTTCACCATTCATACTTAGATTATTACCAATTTTTATACCACCCTTTGTAGTGGAAGTGGCAGTTGGTAAAGTATAATTATTAGCACCTGATTCTACACCATCTAACTTATTTTTATCAGATGAAGACATGAGTCCAGCTGTTGTAGATGTAGCATTATTATAAGTAGTATCTGTTGCAGATAATACTCCATCATTAATGCTTAAATTAGCTCCAACTTTAATGCCACCTAACACTGAAGATGAAGCAGTTGGTAATGAATAGTTATTAGCATTATTTTCAATACCATTAAGTTTTTGTTTATCAGCTGCTGACATGAAACCAGCAGTTGTTGTTGTAGAATTTTCATGTGTATGAGATGTAGTGGCGAAATCAGTAGTTGCAGAATAAGCTGCACTACCTAATCCTTTAACGGCAACATCAGAAGATGTCCCATTAATATTTACTTTTATCGTACCATTACTACCACCAGTAGCAATATTTCTTACTCCACTATTATTAATAGTGGTTCCATCAATAGATATTCCAGCACCTTGTGAATAAGTTGTATCAGTAGCTGATAATACACCATTCTCAATACTTAAATTAGTTCCAACTTTTACACCACCAAGTGTATCAGCAGAAGCTGTAGGTAAAGAATAATTATTAAACGTTTCCCAAGTACCTTTTGGTGTTAGAGCTTTTGTTGTAGTACTTCCATCAAATGTAATTCCAGTTCTAATTAATTTTGAACTATTAGAACTATCAGTTACTACAATTTTATCTCCATTTGCTACAGCTGTATCACTTGTTATTGCACCACTAGTATTAATATTTCCATAACTTGGCTTTGCGTGTACATGATCACTTCTTGCAACTGTAGTAGCACTACCATTAGATGCTGTACCTAAAGCTGCTGGAGTTCCAGAAGTTGGAAAGTTTGCAGCAAATGTAGTACCTGAAAGAGTAATACCATCTCCATTAGTGTATGTTGTATCAGTAAAAACTGCATCAGATGGAACCGATTTTCCAATTGTATATCCACTATCTTGTATAACTTTACCAGAAGTGCCATTAAAGGTTGCAACATGAGTATCTGTAGCACTTGCCGGACCCGTTACAGCACCATCAACATTAGATTGTACTACTGTCCAATGTGAATCAGTTGCTGAAGTTCCATCAGTAACACAAATAATCATATCACCAATTTCACAAGTTTGTCCGGCATATGTTCCAGCTGTAATAACTTTATAAGTCCAACCTTTATAGTGAGTAGCTGGAAGTGAAGTTACTGTTGCTCCAGATGAACCAATAGTTCCTTTAAATACCATTGCATCATTAGCTTTAAAAGCATTATGAACAAATTGAGTTGTAGCAATTTGAGTATTATTTGTTCCATCAGTTGCCGTAGGAGCTGTTGGGGTTCCTGTAAAAGCTGGTGAAGCTAATGGAGCCTTTGTTGATAAAGCAGCGTCTACTTCACTTTCAGTATAATATCTATCATCATGAGTATGTGAACTTGGAGGAAAACTTGAAGGAATATCTGTAATATCTGTACTCCAACTAACTGTATCTTTCGCCGCAAGAGAACCCAATGTAGGTTTATTTGTTACTTCAGTTTCCCAATTCACAGTATCTTGATCAGCTAAACTTCCTAAAGTAGGTTTATTTGTTAAATAACTTGAAGTATAGCTTATCGAATTAAGAGCTGCAAGACTTCCTAAAGTTGGTTTATCAGTTAAAGTAGTATAACTATGAGTATGTGTAGATGGTGGAAAAGTACTTGGTATACCATCTATATCACTAGTCCAACTTACTGTATCCTTACTAGCCAAATCACCAAGATCGGCCGCATTAGCTTTTGTACTAAGAGCTTCTTGTAAATCAGTTTGATTACTTAAGGTTCCTTGAATACCACCCCAAGTTGGCACATCACTAGGTGGAATTTCACTCCATGTTCCATTTTTTCTACCATATAGTTTATTATCAGAAGAAACATCATCCTTAGAGGAAAGAGTACCAAGTGTGGGTTTATCTGTAACTTCTGTAGAATAACTAACACTATTTTTACTAGCAAGAGTACCTAAATCGGCAATATTAGCTTTTGTACTTAATGCATTAGCTAAATCAGTTTGATTACTAAGAGTACCAGAAATTTGTCCCCATTCTAAAGTAGGGATTGATACTTCACTCCAAGCACCATTTTTACGAACATATTGTTTATTATCAGAAGCTGCATCATCTTTTGATGCCATTGTACCTAATGTAGGTTTATTAATAAGTAAATCACTTGTATAGCTTATTGTATCTAATAAAGCTAAATCACCTAAATCGGCACTATTAGCTTTTGCTTCTAAAAGATTATTAATTTGTGTAGTAGTGTATATATCTGTGGCATCAACTTTTGTAGATAAAGAAGATCTTGCTATAGGATCCATTATATAATAAGTTGTAGTACCTACTTGTATTCTATCTATATTTAGCATATTATCTCCTTTATGATGTTGGACCCCATATAGCTATCCATTTATAATTTCTATTTGCACGCCAATAACGAGATGAGCTATTACTATAAGGTTTAAAATTAGATGCTGTAACCCAATATCGAGAATATGAAGTTTGTGATGAACTTGTATTATCTGAATTATATTGAATTTGTACACCACTGACTGAAGAGTTATTTGAACCTCTATAACTATAGTAAGCTATAGCATATCGTGTTGCACTTGTTGAATATGGATAGCCACTTCCAGTTAAACGATACATATCAAAAAATACAAAAGATGTATTACTATTACTTGATATACCAGAAGCTGAAGAAACATCACTCATAGCTACAAGAATTGGAGTAGTAGTATGAGTTTTACTAAAACTAATAGTAGGTCTTGATGAATCTGAAGTTGAAGTATACGTTCCACTTTCATATTCTAAACCACCACTTCCACCACTTACATTAACTGTTACACTTGAATATCCATCAGCATTATCTGACGAAGCATTATAAGTGCCGTTTGCCGAAATAGATTTTGTAATAAGATTAGCAATTGCAGTTACATCTGTAAGACTAATATCACCTTCCAAATATTTACCAGCAGTATTAAGTATTTTTGTATTATTATTAACAGTTGTTAATGTATTTCCTTTGTAGGTTACTGTTGTACTCATGTTACACTCCCTGTATAAACTGGAAGTGTTGTCCAACTTCCATTTCTTCTAACATAATATCCATTATCACTTGCGGCGTCATCCTTTGCTGCCATAGT
>Ga0310690_10007278_pt1 | contig 14302 bp, 11 predicted proteins | sample AusTroGonzalo_MG_2_FD_207661 | JGI IMG/M metagenome (GOLD analysis project Ga0310690, IMG submission 207661) | Bovine rumen microbial communities from tropical cattle in Woodstock, Queensland, Australia - Gonzalo_04 (v2) (version 2) | ecosystem: Host-associated > Mammals > Digestive system >...
AGCCAGGCCAACCTGCAGGCTACGCTGCAGTCGATGATCGGAACAACGGCCCAGCCGGGCGCCATATTCCAGAATGCGGCCTATGCGGCGGCCGTCGAAATCAGGCCCGGCTGGACCTTCAACCTGCTGATCACCCAGTTCTCCCTGCCGAACTCATGGAACGGCCTGCTGATTCTGCCTGTTATGTCCGCAGCGTCCCAGATCTTCATGACCAAGATCATGGGCCAGGGCGCGAACAATGCCGGCACGGCGGGAGCCGGAACCGGGAAGTTCATGCAGTATTTCTTCCCGATTTTCTCCATGTTCATCTGCCTGAGCTATTCTGCGGCGTTCGCCCTGTACTGGGTGGCAGGCAACCTGGTGAGCATGGCGCAGACCTTTGTGATCAACAAGTATCTTGACAAGAAAGAACAGGCGGCCGCCGCGGTGGCCGGGGAAGGATCCGTAAAATGAGACAGTATGAGTTTTCCGCCAGGACGCAGGACGAAGCCGTTGAGCTGGGACTGCAGGAACTTGGCGTTTCCATTGCGGACGTGGAGGTCCAGGTCGTGGAAGAGGGAAGCAAGGGCCTGTTCGGCCTGTTTGGTTCCCGCCCCGTAAAGATCCGTATGACGCTGAAGGATACCGGGGAAGATCCGCTGGCTGACCTGCTTGAGGACAAAAAACCCGAGAAACCCGCCAAGGCGGAGAAGAAAGCCGAAAAGGCCGAGAAGAAGGCTGACAAGGCTGAACAGAAAGCGGAAAAGAAAGCTGAGCAGAAGGCTGAAAAGAAGCCTGAGGTGAAGAAGCCTGAGGAGAAGAAGGCAGCCAAAGCCGAAAAGAAGGCTGAAAAGAAAGCCGAATCTCCTGAAACCGAACCGGCCGAAAAACAGGCGAAAGCCGCGAAACCCGAGATCAGGCCGATGGAGAAACCTGAAGTGACGATGATCGCCGCGGAGGAGCTGACAGAAGATTCTCCCGCTGGCATCGCCCATGCTTTCCTGATGGAACTGACGAAGCTGATGGGCGTTGACGTGACGATCGATATGGGTACGGACGCTGAAGGCAATGTGTACGGCTACATCAACGGTGATACGCTGGGCATTCTGATCGGCCGCCGGGGCGAGACGCTGGATGCCGTGCAGTACCTGACCAGCCTGAAGGTCAACAGGGGGCGCGACAGCTATACCCGGGTGACCCTGGATACCGAGAACTACCGCGCGAAGCGTGAGGATACCCTGATCCGCCTGGCGAACCGGATGGCGAACCGCGCCCTGCGCACCGGCCGGAAGGTCAGCCTTGAGCCCATGAATCCCTATGAGCGCCGGATCATTCATTACGCGCTGCAGCAGACGGAAGGCGTGGACACGCATTCCGAAGGTGACGAACCCAACCGTCACGTGGTTATTACAAATAAGAAATAATCTGCGGAGGAACAGTATATGTTGGATATTAATCTGCTCCGTACTGATCCGGACAAGGTCCGGGAGAATATCAAAAAGAAATTCCAGGACGCCAAACTGCCCCTGGTGGATGAAGTCATTACCATGGACAGGGAGTTCCGCGACGCGATCCAGCAGGCGGACGGCCTGCGGAACAAGCGCAAGACCCTGTCCAAGCAGATCGGCGGCCTGCTGGCCAAAGGCGAGAAGGAAGAAGCCGAGAAGGTCAAGGCGGAAGTGGCCGCGATGGCGGATGAGCTGGAAGCGCTGGAGAAAAAGGAAGACGAGCTGAAAGCGGAGATCCGCAAGCGGATGCTTGTGATTCCCAACATCATTGATGATTCCGTACCGATCGGCCGGGATGACAGCGAGAACGTTGAAATCCAGCGTTACGGCGAACCTGTGGTGCCGGAATGGGAGATCCCTTACCATGTGGATATCATGGAAAGGCTGCACGGAATCGAACTGGATCCTGCGCGCGAGACAAGCGGTAACGGTTTTTATTACCTGACGGGGGATATTGCCCGCCTGCACAGCGCGATCCTGAGCTACGCCCGGGATTTCATGATTGACCGTGGTTTCACTTATGTGATTCCGCCTTTCATGATCCACGGAAATGTGGTCAGCGGCGTGATGAGCTTTGCCGAGATGGAAAACATGATGTACAAGATCGAGGGTGAGGATCTGTACCTGATCGGCACATCCGAACATTCGATGATCGGTAAGTTCATCGATACGATCCTGGATGAAGACAAACTGCCCCAGACGCTGACCAGCTACAGCCCCTGCTTCCGCAAGGAAGTAGGCGCCCACGGCATTGAGGAACGCGGCGTTTACCGTATCCACCAGTTTGAAAAGCAGGAAATGATCGTCATCTGTAAACCCGAGGATAGCCCCATGTGGTTTGACAGACTGTGGCAGAACACAGTGGACTTTTTCCGCACGCTGGATATTCCGGTACGCACCCTGGAGTGCTGCAGCGGCGACCTGGCTGACCTGAAGGTGAAGAGCCTGGACGTGGAAGCCTGGTCTCCCCGCCAGCAGAAGTATTTTGAAGTGGGCAGCTGCTCGAACCTGGGCGATGCCCAGGCCCGCCGCCTGCAGATCCGCGTGAAAGCCGCGGACGGCAGCAAGTACCTGGCCCATACGCTGAACAATACCTGTGTGGCGCCGCCGCGGATGCTGATCGCTTTCCTGGAGAACAACCTCCGGGAGGACGGCACGGTTGCGATTCCCGAACCCCTGCGGATGTATATGGGCAATAAGGACCATATTGGGTAAGTGCCATGAGTGAAGAGAAGAAAAAAGGCTTATTTGCCCGCCTGCGCGAGGGCCTGAGCAAAACCCGGGGAAACATGACCGGCAAAGTGGACGAGATGGTCAGGGAGAACCGGAAGATCGACGATGATTTTTACGAAGAGCTGGAAGACATCCTGCTCATGTCGGACTGCGGCCTGAAAGCGACCACAGCCATCGTGGATGAACTGAAGGAGCGCGTCAGGGCTGGCAAGGTCAAGGATGCCGGCGAAGCCCGTGAGATGCTCAAGCAGATCATGATCGAGCAGATGGATATTCCCCGGCCGCCGCTGAAATGGCCTATGGTGATGCTGGTTGTCGGCGTTAACGGCGTCGGCAAGACCACCACGATCGGTAAACTGGCACTGCGCTTCCAGGCGATTGGTCGGAAGGTAATGCTGGTTGCGGGCGATACTTTCCGCGCGGCTGCGGCTGATCAGCTGACTGTCTGGGCAGAGCGGGCGAGGGTGCCGATTGTCAAGCACGCTGAAGGCGCTGATCCCGCGGCGGTCGTATATGACGGCATCCAGAGCGCGAAAGCCCAGGGAGCGGATCTGCTGATCGTGGATACTGCCGGACGGCTGCACAACAAGAAAAACCTGATGGATGAGCTGAGCAAAATGCGCCGGGTCATCGACCGGGAGTATCCGGAAGCGGACATCCGCTGTATCCTGGTGCTTGACGCAACGACCGGCCAGAACGGCTTGGCACAGGCCCGGGCTTTCAAGGAGGTTGCCGAGATCAACGGCATTATTCTGACGAAACTGGACGGCACGGCCAAGGGCGGTATTGCCCTGGCAATCCGGCAGGAACTGGAAGTGCCGGTATGGTATATCGGCGTGGGCGAGGGGATTGATGACCTGCAGCCGTTCAATGCCAAAGAATTTGTGGAAGCACTGTTTTGATGGAGGACAATATGGCAGAGTTAACAATGGACAAGCTGGTGGCGCTGTGCAAGAACCGCGGCTTTATCTTTGCGGGCTCCGAAATTTACGGAGGCCTGGCGAACACCTGGGATTACGGTCCGCTGGGTGTGGAATTCAAGAACAATGTGAAAAAGGCCTGGTGGCAGAAATTTGTGCAGGAGAGCAAGTATAACACCGGCCTTGACTGCGCGATCCTGATGAACCGGGAAGTCTGGGTGGCCAGCGGCCATGTGGGCGGTTTCAACGATCCGCTGATGGACTGCAAGGCCTGTAAGGCCCGTTTCCGCGCGGACAAGCTGATCGAGGACTTTACCGAAGGCGCTGAGACCGGCGACGGCTGGAGCAACGCGGAACTGGAAAAGTTCATCGCGGAGCATGAGATTGTCTGTCCGGTGTGCGGCAAAAAAGATTTTACCGGTATCCGCCAGTTCAACCTGATGTTCAAGACTTTCGCGGGTGTGAACGAGGACAGCGCGAACGAAATCTATCTGCGCCCGGAAACAGCCCAGGGTATCTTCGTAAACTTCCAGAACGCGATGCGGACAACCCGGAAAAAACTGCCAGCCGGTATCGCTCAGATCGGCAAATCCTTCCGGAATGAAATCACCCCCGGAAACTTTATCTTCCGTGTGCGTGAATTTGAGCAGATGGAGCTGGAATTCTTCTGCAAGCCCGGTGAAGACCTGGAATGGTTCAACTACTGGCGCAGCTTCTGCCGCGACTGGCTGCTGAGCCTGGGCATTAAGGAAGAGAGCCTGCGGCTGCGGGACCATGAACCGGAGAAACTGGCCTTCTATTCCAAGGCCACCACGGACTTTGAATTCCTGTTCCCCTTCGGCTGGGGCGAGCTCTGGGGCGTCGCGGACCGGACAGACTACGACCTGACCCAGCATCAGGAGCATTCCGGTAAGAGTATGGAGTATCTTGATCCGGTGACGAATGAAAAGTATATCCCGTACTGCATTGAGCCCTCCCTGGGTGTGGACCGCATGGTCCTGGCTTTCCTGTGCAACGCGTATGACGAGCAGGAACTCGAGGGCGGCGATGTGCGTACCGTGCTGCACCTGCATCCCGCGCTGGCGCCCTACAAGGCGGCTGTGCTGCCCCTGCAGAAGAATAAGCTGGGCGGCCTGGCAAGCGAGATCCACGCGGAACTGTGCAAATACTTCCCGGTGGAATACGATGAAACCGGTTCCATCGGCAAGCGCTACCGCCGGCAGGACGAGATCGGTACGCCTTTCAGCATCTGTGTTGATTTTGAAACGGAAGAGACCGGCACTGTCACGATCCGCGACCGTGATACCATGGAGCAGGAACGGGTTCCGGTAAGCGAAGTGCGCAGGTACATCGAAGACCGGATGAGGTTCTGACCATTCAAGGCGTTCTTCGGAACGCCTTTTCTTTTCGGGAGAGATGGAAATGGAAGGGAAAGTGTTCAGTGCCCGGGACGCGGCGGAGCTGTTTCCTCCGCGGGCGGCGGATGCCCATAAAGGAACATTCGGTTATATCGCCCTGATCGGCGGGTCCATCCGCTATTCCGGCGCGGTCAGGCTCGCGAACCTGGCAGCCTGCGCGATGCGTTCCGGTGCGGGCGTGACCCGGCTGTGCGCGCCGGAAAGCTTATGCATGGCGATTGTGCCGCAGATTCTGGAGAGCACGCTCTTTCCCCTGAGCGACCGGGAGGGGGAGCTTCTGTTCCGGGAAAATGAGTTTCGTGAAGCATTGAAAGGCACCCGTTCAGTGGCTTTCGGCATGGGTATCGGGCATACGGAGGAAACAGAAAAAGCTGTCCGCTTCCTGCTTCGCAGCTATGAAGGAACGCTGATCCTGGATGCGGACGGACTGAACGCCCTGGCTGCCCTCGGGCCGGCGCTCCTGCGGGAAGCGGCAGGCCGGATCCTGCTCACCCCGCATCTCGGGGAGTTCAGCCGGCTGAGCGGCCTGAGCGTGCCGGAGATCCAGGCGGATCCGGCCGCGGCGGCGGAGGCTTTCGCGAAGGAACATCGCGTGACGGTGCTGCTGAAGGGCCCTGTGACAACGGTTACCGACGGCGCGGAAACGCTGCGGACGGACCGGGGCTGCCCGGGCATGGCCACCGCCGGCAGCGGGGATGTGCTCAGCGGGATCCTGGCTGCTGTCGCCGGCGCGAACCCGGCAGCTTCTCTGGTGCGGATCGGCGCGACGGGCGCGTGGGTGAACGGCCGGGCCGGGGAATTGGCACAGGCGGAGCATGGGGATGTCAGCATGATCGCCTCAGACACGGCAGCGCAGGTGGAGCAGGCGATCCGGGAGATCCGGCAGGCAGTATAAAAACCAGGCGGACTGTGGCGGTCCGCCTGGCTGTATTTTACGGAGAGAGAAAAAGACTGCGCTTCCGGGCGATCATCTCATCCACCCGGGTCAGGTAATGACCGATGTCGCTGACATTCGGTGCACGCTCGATATGGCCTTCCTCCGGAAAGATTCTTTTGGAAATCCCGCCGGCACCCATGGCGAGGATGTGGCTGGTCTCTTCCATAATGTCCACGTTGTAGAGGCAGGCATGGCCCGGCAGGGCATAGCCGGTGTTCTCCAGGTTGCCGGCCATGTATTTCTGCCGGTACAGATAATACGGCTTCATGCCGAGGGAACGGGCGGTTTCCCGGCCCATTTCCACCATGCGGGCAGTCATTTCTCCGTCCGGCAGGGGATGATTCTCCAGGCTCATCCTCGAGGAACGCTTGATGGCCAATGTATGCACAGTCAGGCTTTCGGGATGCAGTTTCGCGGCTTCTTCCATCGTATAGGCGAAGTCCGGCAGGGTTTCTCCCGGCAGGCCGGCAATCACGTCCATATTGATATGCGGGATGGCTTCCTCCCGGGCCAGGGCGTAGGCGTCCCGAACCTGCTGCGCGGTATGCGCCCGGCCGATGACCTGCAGCGTGCTGTCGTTCATGGTTTGCGGATTAATGGAAATCCGGCTGATACCTGCTTCATGAATTGTCCTGAGCTTTCCCCGGGTCAGGGTATCCGGCCTTCCTGCTTCCACCGTGTATTCTGAGGCGCAGGGGAAACAGTGAAGGGTTTCATTGATCAGCCTGCGGAACGCATCTTCAGGCAGGGCGGTCGGCGTTCCGCCGCCGATGTAGAGCGCCCGGAGTTTCCGGCCGCTGTCCTTCAGGATCTCCGCACAGGCGCGCATTTCCCGGGTCAGAGCGTCCATATAAGGCGCTACGAGGCTGCCGTCCCCCAGCTCTCCCGAAGAGAAGGAACAGTAGGCGCAGCGGGTGGTGCAGAAGGGGATACCGATATATGCGTCCATCCATTCATCCCCGGGGGCGGGCAGTTTTCCCTGTTCTTCGGCGATTTCCGCCAGCAGGACGGCCCGGTCGGGCGTGACGTCAAACTCCCGGACCAGCCTTTCAACAGCCGCTTCCGGGGAAAGGCCTTCCGCCAGGGCTTCCAGCATCAGGTGGGTCGGGCGAACGCCGGTCATGCTGCCCCAGGGCGGATGGGCGCCGGTCATCTGTTTCAGCAGGTCATAAAGCGTCTGCTTGCAAAGGCGGCGTACTGCCCTGCGGCGATGAAGGATGCGGACGCGTTCGTCTGCCTCCTCCGGGGCAGGGGTGGCCCGTTCTGCCCGGAACCCGTCTGCCTCAAAGGCGGTATGGAAGGATCCGGATTCCTCCCAGGCCCGGGGGACGAACTTGTGCGGTTCAGCCCAGACGCTTTCCGGCAAGCCAAAAAGCCGGGTCAGCACACGCAGCTCCGGCTCGATGGTTTCCAGATAGCATTCCAGTTCTTCGTTCATCATATCATCTTATCAAAATTTATTGCGATCGCCGTGAGCCATTCCCGCATCGCCTTCAGCTCGCGGCAATGGACGGCTGTAGCATGGCAGCTGTATTCCGCATCTTCAATCGGCGCGACTCCCTATCAAGGAAGCTCGCTTGTTTCAGATGACCTCAGCTCTGACAAAGCATCTGCCACTGGCAGTTGTCAGAGCTTCGCCCAAATCGGAGATCCGGACAGCTGCTCATTAGTGCCCCGCATGGATCGGCATCGTTTTTGCCAGGGGGATCAGGCGGCGCAGGGATTTCATCATCATTTCCTCACTGCCTCCGGGCAGGTCCGTCCGGCCCCAGCCGGTGTCGAACAGGGTGTCGCCGGTGAACAGCTCGCCCCCGATCTCATAGCAGACGCTTCCCCTGGTATGCCCGGGTGTATGGAGTACCTTGATCTTCAGTCCGGCCAGTTCCAGTTCATCGCCCTCCTGAACGCGGTCGGTGGGATCCGGCGCCGTAATCCTGCGGCGCAGGAGCGGCAGGCCCGCGTTCAGATTGGGATCACTGAGCATCGGTGCGTCAGAGGGATGGATGAACAGGCGGGTGCCTTCCTCCATGAGCTGCTCCACTGCGCCGATATGGTCAAAGTGCCCGTGAGTCAGCAGGATCGCGGCCATCTTTTTACCGTCAGCTGCCTGGCGGATTCGGCCTGCTTCAGCTCCGGGATCAATCACGATGCATTCTGCGGCGTTTTCAGCGCTGAGAATATAGCAGCGGGTCTGTACAATACCGACGGTCAATTCTTTACAATTCATCATACACAATCCACAATTGATAAAATATTGGAATCAGAAAGCCTTTTCACTGTCGAGGAGGATGGTGACGGGACCGTCATTAACGAGGGAAACTTTCATTTCCGTGCGGAATCTGCCGGTTTCCACATGAATGCCGTTATCCCGCCAGGCCGCCACCAGCCGCTCATACATCGCGTTGGCAGGTTCGGGTCCGGCAGCGCGGATATAGGAAGGCCGCCGTCCGCCCCTGGCGTCCCCGTAAAGGGTGAACTGGGATACAGCGAGAATGCTGCCGCCCACATCCAGAACGGAGCGGTTCATGACGCCGTTGTCGTCATCAAAGATCCTGAGGTTCATCACCTTATCCGTGATATATTTCAGGTCCTTGTCGGTGTCTTCGGATGAAACGCCGATGAGGACCATGATACCGGGACCGACAGCCCCGACGGTTTCGTTTTCCACAGTCACGGAAGCCTGCGCTACTCTTTGCACAACAGCCCGCATAAGATGAGTCCTTTCATGTTATTTGGTTGCCCTGTACACATCCAGGATATCTGCCTTGTTTCTGAGCGCTTGGATCACCTTGTCCATTTCCTCGCGGGAATGGACATCGAGGGTCAGCCGCAGTGTGGAGATGCGGGTTTTATCATCGCTCTGGATGGAGGCAGCCTTGATGGACACGCCGTTTTCCCCGATGATGAAGGCAATCTCGCCGAGCATGTTGACCCGGTCGTAAGCGATAATCGTGATGGTCGCATAGAAGGTATCCTGCCCGTTGCTGGCCCATTCAACAGGGATGCGGCGCTCCTGCTCGCCCGCGGCGGCATTGACGCATTCCGCTTTGTGGATGGTGACGCCGCGGCCGCGGGTGATATACCCGACGATCTCGTCCCCGGGAACGGGGCTGCAGCACTTGGCAAAACGAACCGGGATATCCAGGTCCTCGCTGCCGGTGAGGACAATGCCGTGATGAGCACGGTGCTGGCTGAGCCGCTTGTCATCCGAGACCATGTCTTCCACGGTCTGGACGGCCTGCGTGGGCGATTCCTTGGCCTTCTGTTCTTCCAGCAGGCGGTTGACAACGTAGATCGCGGCCATACCGCCGTAGCCGACGGCACCGCAGATGTCATCAAAGTCTGTGAAGCCGGAGCGCTTGAGGATCGGATCATAGTATTCCGGCTTAACGATATCGGACATACGTACGCCGCGGCGGACGCATTCCTTTTCAATCATACTCCGGCCAAGCTCAACGTTTTCCTCTTTCAGCGCCTTTTTCAGGAACTGGCGGATTTTTGCCTTGGCCTGCGGTGTTTTACAGATACGCAGCCAGTCTGTACTCGGTCCTTTGGAGGAGGCGGACGTTAGGATCTCAACCCGGTCGCCTGTGGTCAGCGGCGTATCAAGGGGAACAATCTTTCCGTTGATCTTTGCGCCGACGCACTGATTGCCGACCGCGGAATGAACGCGGTAGGCGAAGTCCAGCGGGGTGGCGCCTTTGGGCATGGAGATAACGTCTCCCTTGGGGGTGAAGAGGAAGACCTCTTCAGAGAAAAGATCGGTCTTCAGCGTATCCAGGAATTCACGGGAGTCACGGGTTTCTGTCTGCCAGTCCAGCATTTGCCGGACCCAGTACAGTTTATGATCCAGGTTGTCCTCGCGGGCGGCGCCTTCCTTATAGCGCCAGTGGGCCGCGATGCCGTATTCTGCGACGCGGTGCATGTCCCATGTGCGGATTTGCACTTCGAAGGGGAACGGGATTTTCCGGCCGCCGACAACCGTCGTGTGGAGGGACTGATACATGTTTGCCTTGGGAACGGAGATGTAGTCCTTGAAACGGCCGGGCACCTGGTTCCACAGGGTATGGACAATGCCCAGCACCGTATAGCAGTCCGGGATGGTATCAACGATGACCCGGATGGCGATCAGGTCATAGATCTGGTCAAAGGACTTCTGCTGAAGGACCATCTTGCGGTAGATGGAATAGAAATGTTTGCTGCGGCCGTCGATATCGTAATGGATATGCTGCTGGTCCAGCCGCTCGGAAAGCTCGTCAATGACCAGGCGGATACTTTCCTCACGCTCCTGCCGCTTCATCCCCACTAGGTGGATGATGCGGTTATAGCCTTCGGGATCAATATACTTCAGGGAGAGATCCTCCAGCTCCTGTTTCAGGGCATAGACGCCGAGACGATGGGCCAGCGGCGCGTAGATATCCAGTGTTTCCCGGGCGATGGCCTCCCGGCGCCCTTCGGGCTGGAAACGGAGCGTGCGCATGTTGTGCAGGCGGTCTGCCAGCTTGATCAGGACGACGCGGATATCCCGGGACATGGCAAGGATCATTTTGCGCAGGGATTCGGCCTGGGCTTCTTCCCGGTTGGCAAAATCCAGTTTGTTCAGTTTCGTAACGCCGTCCACAAGATCGGCAACTTCATTCCCGAAGTTGTCGCGGATCGTATCAAGGGTGATACCTTCGCAGTCTTCTACCGTATCATGCAGAAGGCCGGCTGCGATCGTCGGGGGATCGATCATCAGGTCAGTCAGGATGGACGCGACAAGGCAGGGATGGGTGAAGTAAGGTTCACCGGATTTACGGAACTGGCCGGCATGCGCCTGCTCAGCAAAATGCCAGGCTTTTTCCACGAGCTTATAGCCTTCGCCCGGATGGTATTTCTGGATCCGTGCGAGCATCTGGTCCAGGGGCATTGCCTCATAGGATGTAAAAGCCATCGATGAACCTCCTTTCAAAAACAATTGATCATGGATCAGGACGGATACCTGAGCCTGCAAATCCTGAGGAAAGGATTTCCTGATACGCCGGCGGCTGTTTATGCCTTGACGTTGATTGCCGCGATCTGGGCCTCAACCGCGGTATGCCCGCGGAAACTGTTTTGGACAGGGCGGTAGAGAAGATCGAGCCGGCTCGGGTTTTCGTCTGCCAGTTCGCCCTGGAAAAAGGCCACGCCCTCTGCAACGGAGAGATCCTCATCCAGAACGGAGAGCTTCAGGTGGGAACCGTCACGGCCGATCCGACGGGCATGACGGACTTCGGCGTCCTTCATCAGGAAAAGGGGGGCCGGATTACTGCAGCCTGTAGGTTCAAGCAGGCTGAGCAGGGCCAGTGTTTCCGGGGTCCAGGTCCGGAAAGGAACGGAAAGATCATATTCCCGGGAGGGTAAAAAGGTTTCTTCCGGCGTGGCGGAGGCGATTTCCTTTTCCAGCTGTGCCTGCAGCCGGGAAATGTTTTCTGTCCGGACGGAGAGGCCCGCCGCCTGTTCATGGCCGCCAAAGTGCTCGAGCAAATCCGAACAGGAAGCCAGCATCCTGTGGATATTGACTCCCGGGATTGACCGGCAGGAGCCGACGGCCGTGCCGTCATTCCGGATGCTGAGGGCGATCGCGGGGAGATGGAACTTCTCACATAAGCGCCCGGCGGTCAGGCCGATGAGGCCGGGATTCCAGTTTTCTCCGGCTACCAGGATCATATGGGCGTTGAGCAGAACTTCCGGGCTCAGCTGGGTCAGTGCCTGGCTTGTAATCTCTTTTTCCAGCTCCTGGCGTTCATGGTTGGCATGCTCCAGCATGCGGGCGATGTTTTCGGCCTTGGCTTTATCCGGCGTCAGCAGCAGGTGAACGCCGAGCTTTGCGTCTCCCAGGCGTCCGGCCGCGTTCAGCCGCGGCCCAAGACGAAAAGCGAGATGATCGGCGGTCAGCGGGGGACGGGTACCGGAGGTTTCCAGCAGTGCCCGGATACCCGGACGGCGGCTTGCGGCCATCCGCCGCAGGCCTTCCCGGACGATGACGCGGTTCTCATCCAGCAGCGGAACGACGTCCGCCACGGTGGCGAGAGCTGCTAGCTCCAGGCGCTTTTCGATGCCGGCCGGGCCCTGCATGGCCTGGGAGATCTTCAGTGCGATACCGGCGCCGCATAAATATGGGCAGGGATAGGAACCAAGCAGCGGATCCATGATCACGTCTGCCGGCGGCAGTTCTTCGGGCGGCTGATGGTGATCCGTGATGATGACGGTGAGCCCCAGTTCCTTCGCCAGGGCGACCTCTGCCACATTGGAGATGCCGCAGTCCACCGTAATCAGCAGGGAAGCTTTCTTCGCAATGCCGCGGACAGCTTCCTCGTTCAGGCCGTAGCCTTCGGTGTGGCGGGATGGAATATAGTAGGCGAGGGAGGCGCCTTCTTCATGCAGGGTTTCCATCAGGATGGACGCTGCGCAGACCCCGTCGGCGTCATAGTCGCCGTAGACCATAATGGTCTTTCCGCCGGCGATTGTATCCCGCAGGAGGGAAACCGTCTGCTCCATGCCGGGAAGCAGATAGGGGTCATGAAGATCGGAAAGGGACGGGTTCAGGAAGCGGACGGCTTCTTCGTCGGTATGGACGCCGCGGGCATACAGCAGTGCGGAGAGCCAGTCCGGAATGCCGGCGAAGGAAGGATTTTCCAGAACGCAGCGCCTGACAAATCGCGTCCGGTTCATACAATCCTTCCTTTCGGATAAAAGCTGAAAGGAGGGACTGCGCGGTCGCAGTCCCTCCCCTGTTGTATTAATCAGGCCTTGACTTTGCGGTTGCGGCGCTTTTCTTCCAGGAACGCCCAGACATAACCGTTGATCATGTTGGCGCTGTAAACACCGGAAAGAATACCGACAATGATCGGCAGCGCGAATTCACGGATGGAAGCAACGCCCAGGATGCACAATGCCACGATGGTAATCAGGGTGGTAACAGTGGTGCAGATGGTACGGCCCAGGGATTCGCGGATAGAGATATTGGTGACCTCTTCGCAGGGGGTGGTGGGCAGCTTCCGGGCATTCTCGCGGATACGGTCGAAAATAACGATCGTATTGTTGATGGAATAGCCGACAATGGTCAGGGCCGCGGCGATGAAGGATGAGTTCATCTGGATTACGGAGCGGAAGATGACCATGAAGGACAGCATGATCAGCACGTCATGCAGCAGGCCGAAAACAGCGGCAAGGCCGGAGTTCAGGTCGAAGCGGATGGCGATATAGATCAGCATCAGCGCGGAGGCCAGCAGGACGGAGATAATGGCGTTCTTGACCAGCGTGGCGCCGGCCACAGGGCCGACATAGTTCACGTTTTCAATGGAGGTAGCTTCCGGATACTTCTCACGGATCTTGTCGACAAATTCCGCCTGGAGTTTCTGGATCTCCGCCTTGGAGGACGCTTCCCCGTCTGTTTCGGAGGTGTTTTCCAGTGTGAAGCCTTTGAGGCGGATGTTGACGGTATTGTTCTTGGCGCCCTGAACGGTGACAGCGAAGGTGCCCACATCCAGTGCCCTCAGGGCGGCTTCAGCGTCAGACTGGACTGCGGAAGCGTTCAGCGCTTCAGAAGTTTCAGTCAGGGAAGGAGCAAGATCATATTGCATGGACAGGCCGCCGGTGAAATCCAGGCCCAGGTTGATCCCGTGGCCGAAGATGGTCAGCAGCAGGGCAATGAGAATGATGGAGCCGGAGATAATCAGGCAGATTCTGGAGCGATTCTTAATCTTCATTATGCCTCAACCTCCTCAACAGTTTTCACTTTCGTGTAGAGGTTGGTGTTGGTGGCACCGGCATTCACGAAACGGTTCATCAGGAAGCGGGTCACAATGATCGCGGTGAACATGGAGATCACAACGCCCAGCAGCAGCGTTTTGGCGAAGCCCTGGATGGAGCCGGTGCCGAAGAACATCAGCACGATAGCAGCGATCAGTGTAGTGATATTGGCATCCAGGATAGCGGACATGGCGTTTTTGAAGCCGGCCCGCACAGCGGCTTTGACGCTGCGGCCCTTCCGGATTTCTTCGTTGAAACGTTCAAAAATGATAACGTTCGCGTCAACAGCCATACCGATGCCGAGCACCACGCCGGCCAGGCCGGGCAGGGTCAGCTGGATGTGGAACAGCGCAATGAACAGGAACAGCAGGATCGTATAGATCGTCAGCGCCCAAGAGGCAATGAGGCCGTTCAGGCGGTAACGGACGATCATAAGGACCATGATCAGCAGGATGCCGATGAGGGCGGCGCGCACAGAGGTGGACACGGCGTCCTGGCCCAGCGTGGCGGAAACCTTCTCGTAATTTTCCTGTG
>Ga0310690_10007281_pt1 | contig 14294 bp, 34 predicted proteins | sample AusTroGonzalo_MG_2_FD_207661 | JGI IMG/M metagenome (GOLD analysis project Ga0310690, IMG submission 207661) | Bovine rumen microbial communities from tropical cattle in Woodstock, Queensland, Australia - Gonzalo_04 (v2) (version 2) | ecosystem: Host-associated > Mammals > Digestive system >...
GTCACGAGCGGGGCCGGGGGAGGGTATGCCCCCCGGTATGCTCGCGAGAGAAGTGTATCATCATGGTGGACCAGAACAAACGCTTAACCGCTTCGGGAGCCACTACAGCCCCCCATATCTTTTTCCTACGCCTAAAATATTTTTTATTTAGCTTTAGTTTGTCGCTCTATAGCTCTCCCAGTCCAGAGACCAGGGGAGCGCTTCGTTTCCGATATCCTTTTTAGCTTCGGCTTTTGTGGACTCTGCTCCGAGCTTGTCGCTCTTCTGTCTGTTACATATCCAGTGAGCGAGCTGTAGGTTTTGTATGTCGCTCGGGTGTCCGCCTTTGCTTATAGGGATTATGTGATCTATACACGGGCTCAGAGGGTGGGGGTACTTCTGCTTGAAGTCTACGGGTAGGCCGCATATACCACACACGCTCTGGGTCTTGTATATCTTGGTCTTATTTTTTTCAAACGCTCCCCGGTGGGTTCCCTGTTGGTCGGGTCTCCTTTGCTTTAGGGGAGTGGGGTCTTTTTTCTTTGGCATAGTATTACCTCACGTAAAAAGGCGACCCTATACGGATCGCCTCATCACAAGGGGTCATCTGATGGTTTTATCCAACTTCCGACGCTATTATGTTATCACATAAAAACGCCCCGTGAGTCCCTCACTTTCAAAACTTATCAAAACCTTTTCAAAACCCAGCGGGTTTTTGTCGGTTATTGCGGTTTAATGTGGGTTTGTGTCGGTTTGTGTCGGTTCCTGTAGGATATCCGTATCTCTTACCCATGCGTCGCAAGTGTCCCACTCGTGCTGCCTGTCCCAGAGGCACGCGCCGAAGTGCTTCTCGTAGAAGTCCTTATAAGGGTATTGTCTGTTAACGCTTCCCTCGTCCCTCATGCAGTAGATATTAGGCTCCTCGACGGGATCGCGGAAGGCTTGGGCGTTGTCCTTGTCATACTGCGGCTTTCTCTGGTAGTGGAAGCAGTTCGACTCTCTGCAATTACCGCAGAGTCGGGGGATGGTATACCTTGACGGCTTCCAGCGGCTTTTTCCTATGCAGAGATAGGGGCCGCGGTTCTTCTCTTCCCACTGACAGTGGAGTCCTTCGGTGCCTGGCTTACGCTTGCGGGTTATGTTGTCATATAAGCCGTAGCCGTACCAGTAGCAGTACTCGCAGCGTCCGATATAGTCCTCGAAGGTCTGCGGCTCGCCCTGGGGTTCCTTTGGGGCTTCTGCCTCGGCGAGTACGTCGAAGACGTTAAGCTGTCCTTCTATGTCCCAGTTCTCGTTTTCTTTGCTCATGTTCTGCCTCCCTTGTTATGATCCTTTGTAAGTGCTTGACGGCTTCGTCTATGCTCTCGGCTGGTCCGCCGCCTCCGCTGAGTTCCTTTTTGTTGTCGTAGCCGTAGAGTATAATCGTCTGGTCTGAGCCGTAGTAGGTGGATAGTTCTAACGTCAGGACGAGCCTTTTATACTTGGCTCGATAGTCGCCGAGCTCGTGGGGCTGGAAGGAGAGGCCGAGACGTTCCCCGACCTCGTTAACCATTTCCTCCTCACTCATCGCGGAGAGTTCCTTCTCTCCCAGGTAGTCAGCTATCGTTATCTGTCTCTCCATGGTTCCCTCCTTCGAGTAGCCTCATCACTTCGACGAGTACGTCTATAGTGTCGCCGTTGGCGATCTCCTTTAGCTTCTCCCTTATCTCGTATAGGTCTATCTTCTGCCCTTGCTTTACGTGGTCGAGTATTCTCTTTGCCGCTATGCTGCCGTTCCGTATCTTCCCCAGGTTAGCATATAGGCTGTTAGGTATGTCAACGATTATCTTCACGTTATCACCTCGCTTTCGTCTACGGGGTAGATACTCGTCGCGGTACCGGCGAGGAAGCAGCCGAGCTCCTTAACGGCGACCGTGGTATAGTAGGGGCCTATCTCGGTTATCACTCCGATATAGTCGCCTGACGTTGCGCTTATGTGTACCCTCTGGCCTATGTATCTCTGGAAGTCGTACTCGTACGGCTTAAGCTCTCCCGGTTCCTTTGGGATATCAAAAATACTATATTGTCCGTCCATCTTTGCCCCTTTCCTTGAAAATCAGCGTTTTATTGTGTCTATATATCTGTGCCGTTCTTTATAGGGCAGTCCTTGTCCTCTATCTCTGCCGTCCACTTGCCGTGATACTGTCCACCATGGCATACAAGTATCTTGCATACAGGGTCGGGCATTGTCAGCATATCCCTTGACCGTTTACACCCTCTGCATCTTTCAAGCCTTCTTTTGGCTTCTTTTTTTGTCATTCAATCACCTTCTTTCAGCGTTTTATAGGATTTTTCAATCCTCATACATAAAACAATATCCATCTTCCCTTGTGACGCACCCTCTGCCCCACTTTTTACAAATATTGTGTGCTACAATTATCGGCACTCCGTCACATTCTGCCCATGATTCTTTCTCAAAATGTATACAATTTTTACAATGTCTTTTTGTCTGCTCTAATGCTATAATCCCCGCATCAATAGCCACCTTTGACCTAATATCGTTGACTTTATCATACAGATGTGCCAATTCTTTTATTGCCGCTTGATTTTCCATATCAAAATCTCCTTAAAATCGTTGTTTAAAAGTATCCCAACTTATGCGCAAGTATCCAGTAGAAGCGCCTCCGCATCTCATAGTAAGCATTTTTTCCACACGGTATACCTCGGAGCACCTTCAGGGAGTTATACGTTACGTCCTCGTTTGTCACGCCGAGCATGATATACTTCCACATATCGGCGTCTGCTTCCTGTGCTGCTTCTTCGATGGGGCGCATCTTGTCCCGGAGCTTCTCGCGTCGGATCGCGAGGTCTGCGGTGGGATCGGCCTCGGGGTCGAAGCCCTTCGGCATATCGCTATAGGTTATAGCCTTGGAGCTGTCCGTTATCCCGGAGAGTTCCTTCGCCCACTCGTTGTAGTTATACGCGTAGTGGAGTACGGAGTAGAAGACGTGCTTGTCTATCTGGTACTTACCTTTTTGTCCCTGTTTCCTCATGCTGTCCTCCTCATCCGTTGGCGATCATAGCCTTTGTGTTCTTGGTATATATATCCTTCTTGGGCGGTCTGCCTCTGCGCTTGGTCTCTTTGTTGGATATAAAAGCAAGTATCTCTCCCGTACACTTGCTGCAGAACTGGAAGGCGTCGAGAGGGTTAGCTCCGTCGATGATAAGCCCGTCCTCGTCGAGGTCGTTTATAGAGATATACTTCGCCTTGCCTTTTATCTCCGTGTTGCATCTATCGCAAACATATACTATTTTTTTCATCCCTTTATCCTCCTGTTATTCTTTGACGCACTCGGGGAGAGGCGTCCATCCGTTTACATGTAAGCCGTACTTTACGAGAGGCGTGTCTCCGTTCACGGGGTAGTAGTTGCCGCCTTCCAGCTCGTCGCCCTCATATCTCCCTATGATCGGATACTTACCGCCGCTTATGCTTAAGAGCACCGGGTCGGAGTTCCGGGGAGGGAAGTCCGGGTTATTCCATGCCGCTATCCTCATATCATCCTCCTATTTTTTCGCCCGCGATCTCGTAGGCTTCTCTGATCTCTTGCTGAAGCTCCGCTATGGTCTGCCCGTTCCTTAACCCGACGAGGCACGACGGGGGGAGTATCATATCCTTATAGGTGCACCGCCAGAGGTGCAAGCAGTTGCTCATATTGTTAACGTACTCCTCGCTCTTGGGGTGTATCTGTATAACTGCCTCGTCGTCTTCCCAGAACCAGCTCTTGATCTTACACATATCGTCCCATGAGGGGACTACTCTCGACTTAAAAGGGGCGACGCTTACGTGTTCCCAGCCGGCACCGTTAGAGGCTACTATAGTCCCTTGCCATAAGGGGAGCGATATAAGCCCAGAAAAGCCGTCGTCTGCTTGTTTGGCTATACTTATCCTCGGGTTGCTTTTAATCTCTTCGATGGTTTTCATATCATCCTCCTATAAGCTGCTGGCCCTCGGTTCCGATCGTAAGGTAAGAGGGTGATTGTACGTCTCTGAGCCTTTTCTCGACCTTGCGGTTATAAAGGTCTTTAAACTGGGACTTCATAAAGTCCAGCTCTTTAAACTCTGCTTTGCATATAGACTGAAAACCGAGATTTTTAACGCACTCCCTTGTTAGCTCGTCGAGTGTTGCCAGGGCTTCGGCCTCTTGGTAAGTGCCGTACCCGCTTACAGCTTTCATAACTTGCCCCCAGGCTGTCCCCCAGTCGGAGACTTCTCCGAGTGCCTGACGTGCTGCATACTCCCGTATATCGGATATATGAGGTGGCCATATATTACGACTCACCCAGTCCCGGACTGCAGCGAGTCCGATCTCGTCGGGGATATCCTTAAGGAACTCGTACCAGATAGTCACGGCCTCGTTATCCCCGAGTATGTTATCCTTCGGGTAGGTCTTGTTAATTATGCTCGCCATCATGGCGAAGGTCGTCTCGTTCATGTTTCCCTCCTTGACTTTAACCACTGAGCTATAGGGTCTTCCTTCTGATCCTGTTTAACGTTCGCCTTCTGAGCTTCCTCTATAGGCCACCGTCTGAGAGTGAGGTTATAGTCCTTGTATGTCTTCCCTGACTCCTGACAGTACTCGTCGAGTATCTTTATAGCCTTTAAGGTATCCGTCTCTCCGTAGTCATTACAGAGACGGTTAAACTCTTCCTCGGTTAGCTTAACGTGCTTATACTCTCCGTAGGTCTGGCGAGGCGCGCTCTTCTTCTTTTTCTCATTGTTCTCATTGTTCTCATTATTCTCATTGTTTATATTATTATCATTATTGTTTGTATGCCGTGAGTGTATTCGCGACTGTATCCGTGACTGTATCGCGACTGTATCCGTCTCTGTATCCGCGACTGTATCCGTGACTGTATCCGTGACTGTTTGGGGATTTTGATATAAGTCATAATTTACAACGGTTAGGAGTGTACTACGGCTGTCACTTTTTCGGGTTATCATGCCCTCACCCTCGAGCAGTTCTATGTATCTCCGTGTGCGGTTTATGCTCCAGTGCCAGCGCTCCGAGAGCTTCCTAAAACTGGTTAACCTTTGCCCCCTTTTGACTACGATACCCTTACCGTCGAATATGATCCGCTTATCCTCGTGATTAGCCATAAGTAAGAGGTCTATCCAGGCGCTACGCATGTCGAAGGGGTCCTCGTTGTCCCAGATAGAGCAGTCTTGTATCTTACGGTGTATGCTTATCCATCCTATAGCCATCTCGTCACCTCCCCCAGCCTTTGAGGGTCTTACCGTATTTTTCTATCCGTTCCGCTGTTTCGGTCTGTTGCAGCTTCCCGTAGGAGACTCCTTGAGCCTTCGCCGCGATCGCCATCTCGTCGAGTGATACGAGGGGCTTCGGCTTGGCTTTCGGTTTAGTCTCCGGGGGCTTCTTGCGTTCCTCGTTCTGTTTCAGGAGCCAGCGCTCGTGGCGCTGGTCTTTCTCTTTTTCAATACAGGCGGAGCACTTCACGTACGAATACCCATAAGGGAGAGCGATACCACACATAGTACAGAGTCCCTCCTGTTTGCGTTTGTAATATAATGCGGTTGTCATGTACTTATACCTCCCTTATTCTGATCCCGGTCATATAGAGGAGCAGCTTCCGCTTGATAACATACTCCGGGGTTTTCATGCCTTTTGTGTCTTCGACTATCATCTTACCGTCCTCGACGTATACGAAGTCGGCTATATATGCGACCTCTCTCTCGATAACCTTCCCCCTGATCTTGCCGCCCTTGGGCCCGACGGTGTCGGGTTCCCTCTGGGCGGGGAGTAGGGTAAACTTAACCTGTACTTTTAAGTTTTCGATCTTGCCGGAGGCTTCCAGGAGTTTAAGCTCCTGGTACCTCCTGGCTTCCTTCTTGCTGTCGAACTGGAGACCATACGCCCACGTCTTCGTCGAGTGGTACTTGTTATAGTGCCACCTCATACCATCACCCCACGAGCCTATATCTTGCATAGGTCACGGCGTGCCCGAGGCGGTTCTTCTCGGTGACGTTGTCCGTCTGGATCGTGTAGCCCATCTTACGGAGTTCGAATATACGACCGCTCAAGCGGGTTATACCGTAACGCTCGAAGGCTGTCTTGCTTGTGATACCGTTCTTATGGTTCTGTAAGTGCTTAAGTACTTGCTCTTTCTGTGATTTTGCCATGTTCTTATCCTCCTATTATTCGAAAGGGCACTCTGACTCGACGTCAGCGGGTAGCGACATAAAATCGTCGGGAGCGTTTGGAGCGGCAGCAGAGCCCTCTCCCTTGCTCTCGCAGAAGTGGTGGGCGTTAACTATTACGTCTGTCGTGTATACCTTCTGGCCGTCCTTGTTGGTATAGCTGCCGGTACTGATACGGCCCTCGACTGCTATCTTTAAGCCTTTTTTAAGATACTTTTCTGCGAAGTCGGCGCTCTTGCCGAAGGCTTTACACCTTATAAAGTCGGCTCCCTTGTCCTTGCCGATCCTGTCGACCGCGAGCGTATAGCTTGCTACGGTCGTGCTGTCTGTCTGTCTGAGCTCAGGGTCCGCCGTGAGGCGTCCCATAAGTATTACTACGTTCATGCTGTTATCCTCCTTATAACCATGATTTTCCGAAGACTCTTATAAAGTCTTCCCTTGTTCCGTGTGTCTTTTCAAAGTGTCGCTGCGCCATCTGCTTAAAGTGGACGTCCATCTGATGGTTAGAGTGGACTCCGTGGCTCCCGGTATGGTGCTCCTCGCAGAGTGGGATAAGATAATGGTAGTAGTCCGACTTTGCGCGGTTACGTCCGCCCAGTACGTGGTGGATTTGTTGGCGGGGACGCTTACATATAAAGCAAAGGTCTATATTTTCTACGAGTACTGAGTGCATATTGTTTACCTCACATCTGATAACCGTAAGAGCTCAATAACTCGTTACGTCTGTTTATAGCTTCTTGTAGGGTCGCATAAGAGCCGTAAAACTTATGCTTAAGGATTACCTGGAACCGTCCGTTAAAGATGGTTATATATCTCTCTCCGCTTCGGCCCGGAGGTAGTTCCCGGAAGCCTCTCATCCTGTCCGCGGAGTAGTTGGTGTTATACTTCTGCGTACACCATTCGAGGTTATTCGCGGCGTTATTCGCTCGGTTGTGGTCTCGGTGGTTTACGTAGTCTTGCCCCTCCTTACGTGGTAAGAACGCTGCAGCTACGAGGCGGTGTATGTAAAACTTTTTACGTCTTGCATCTTTCGCTTGTAGCCCGACGATTTTATAACCGTTTCCGTTATCCGTCGGAGTGAGTAGCCTGTTTGTTATCGTCCAGTCGTTCTTGTGGTGGTTCCAGTACTTGAGGCGTCGAATGTTACCAGCGTCGCTTACCTGGTAGAAGCCCTCGAAGCCTTTTATATCTTTCCATTGTTCCATGCGCTCTTCATCCTTTCCAGCTCGTCGGGTGGAAGCGTTTCCAGTCCCAGCTCCTTACAAGTCTCGACGAGTCCGTCTATAAATACGCTCATTTCCTTAGTGTCGAAGGTAGAGGAGCCGAAGTATATCTGGAGCTGTCTCCCCGGAACTCCGTCGACTGTCACCTCTCCGAGGTCGATCGTGGTAGCGTAGACCCTCGTAACGGCTTCGACTGCCTCGGGTCTTACGATAATGTGCTCGAAGGCTCGGCTATACTGTTTAAGCATATCGAGGTATACTGTCTGCTTGTCGCTGTGGATTGCTTCGGCTATCTTCTGGATAAGTACCCAGGCGTAAGCGTTAGAGTCGAGGCTTCTCCTGTTGCGGTACTTCTTCGCCGTGATCGCGAGGTCCTTCCCCTTAAGCTCGTCGAGGTAGGGGAGTGCGCTCTCTTCACAAGTGAAGGTCACCGTCCATTTACCCGTACCCCAGTCCTTCGCTGCAGCTACTAACTCTCCCCGGAAGTCCATCATTTACCACCTTTAGCCTTTACCTTGTCCCAGTTGTCGAGGGTGGTCTTGTACTGGGCTCCTGTGAGCTCTTTCAGGTCTTTTATGTGGAATGTATTACAGATATACGCCTCGTCGACCTTGTCGGCCTCACATTTTGTTTTTAGTGTCTTTAACTGCGTGCCGGTGATCCTTTTCGCCATGTTGTCCTCGGTAGGACGTTCCTCGGGTTCCCTGTTGTCTCTGGCGTCGGCGTCCTTCTCTCCATTCAGGAGGAAGAGACCGGCGAGGGCGTACTTCCTGGCATAAGAGGAGCAGCTTCCCGTTATCTGGCTGGCGTCCATGCCTTTTTTAACCTCTTCCTCGCGTGCGTATGCGCAGTTGGTGATAGTGTCGAGCTTCCCGTCCTCGACCGATACGAGGGTAGCGGTGGCCTTTATGTAGTACCGTTCGTTAACGAGGACTATCTCGTCGTCGAGGGTGAGTACTGTAGCTGTCTTTTCCAGAAGGGGCTTAACTGCTGCCAGTATGTCCTCACACGAGCGGTAGTTATACTTTCCGTACTCGTTTACGTTGTTCTTCGGGACGCTTATCTCTTTCTGTATAGCTGCGAGCTTTTCGTATATGTTCATCTGTTTATCCTCCTACTTGATCCTGATAGACTCGCCACGCTCGCCGTAGTGGGCGAAGGGGAGCTCCTGACCATCGTCGAGCGCCTTCCTTATGGCTTCGTTATTTGCTTTGTACTCTATGAGGCGGAACTCTTCGGGAAGACTCTCCGCGTCGGGATCGTCCCAGACGATAGGAAGCACGCCGCCGTTCTTCTGGATCGTAGCCTTGAGGATGGTACCGCCGGAGCTGGTCTTTCCTGTGAGCTTCATAGCCTCATACATTGTTTTTTTCATTCTGTCGACCGTGTTCTCGAGGTGCTCCTTCTTGGTCTTGAGCCTCTTAAGTTCCTCGGCGACCGCTTTAGCGTCGGCCTCTATGTTCTTTATAACCTTGCAGTAGGTCTCTATCTTGTCGTCGAACTCGCCCTCGATCCCGTCGAGCGTGTCCTTAAAGACTTCTTCTTCTATGTCCTCGTCGTCCGCCATCTGCAGCAGTGCGAGGGCTCTCCCTGTGATATCGTATAAACTCGCCATGTTTTACTGTTCTCCTTTCGTTGGTATAATGCAGCTCCAGAAAATCTGCTTGCCGAAGGCTGTATAGTAGCCTTTCTCGGCTTCCTTCTCGGTAGCATAGAGGGCTTCTTCGCGTTCTCCGCCTTCCCAGAGTATTATTAACTTATACATGCTACTGTCCTCCCGCTGTGCTGAAGTAGTGCGCTCCTATCTGTGTATAGGGCTTGCCGAAGGTATGGTAGTGTTTATTGCGGAAGTACATCATATCCGCCGGGAAGATATCGCGGTTCTCGATCGCGAAGGCTACCGCCTGGAAGCACTCCTCCGAGGGTGTACCGTTGTTCCCGAGCCAGTACTGGTTCGGAGCGTAGACGATCTCTTCGGTAGTCTTTCCCCAGTTGTCGCACCTGTTGAGGACGGTAGCGACTACGGCGACTTTACCCAGGAAGGGCTCGTTACCGGCTTCACTCATACATACGCGAGCGAGTAGTTCGATATTGTACTGTGTGAGCTCCGTCTCTTCTTCATAGGTCCCGAAGTCCCACGGGAGCTCGATAAACTCTCTCTGTACTTCCATCTGTGGCTCCTCTGTTGGTTTCTGTGTTACGAGCAGACCCATAAGGGCTACTATCATTAACTCAACTGCTTTACGTTTCATTTTTTCCTCCTTTGACGACTGCGAGTAGCAGCTCGTCGCTCATCCGTGTTACTCGGGCTATCTGTCGCAGTTCTGCGACGGTTAGCGTCTCGGGGTTGTTCATGCGTCCGTGCATTGTAGTAGACTTGATACCCGTACGCCGTGCCAGCTCCGATACGCTTCTTATCTTCGTGGTAGCCATACCCACCCTTATAGCTGTCGTCGCGTCCATCTTGCGCCCCCTTTCTTAAGTTTTCTAAAGTTTATTTGCAAAAAAATATACACCCACTTCGTCTACGTTGATCTGTAGAGCATTGCTCCACGCGATTATATCCGCCTGGGAGAACTGGGTCCTACCGCTTAACTTCGCGGTGATACATTGCTCCGTTTTGCCTATTTTCTTCGCAAATTCGCCTTGTGAGCCGTAAAGCTCTACAATGCGTCCCCGGAGCTTCTGGTGTTCGCGCACGTTCATAGCCTCACCTCCTCTCTATAAAATTTTTATGTTACTTGGGATAATTCGACTTTAACATTTTAAAGTCGTTCTGTCAATAAAAAAGTTTAATTTTTTGAAGTTTGGTATTTCAATTTCTGAATTTATAGCTTATAATGTGCTCACGGAGGGCTCTATTATGATAGAAGTAAAAGAGGAGTTTAAAATCAGACTGCAGAAGGCGCTTAACGCTCGAAACATGAAGCCTATAGACCTCGCAAATAGGACGGGTTTATCAGAGTCTTTAATAAGCCAGTACAGAAGCGGCTACTCGAAGCCTAAATCTATGCGACTTACAATTATAGCCGACGCTCTGGGCGTGTCTCCCGCGTGGCTTATGGGCCTCGATGTTCCCATGGAACCTATGAAAGCCCAGACGAGAGACTTAAACGCTTACGAGCAAGAGCTTTTGTCATATTTTGATAACCTTAACGATACCGGCAAAATTGAAGCACTTAAAAGAGTAAGAGAACTTACAGAGATAAACCGCTATAGGCTTTTGAGCCGCGCAGTGGCGGAGTACGAGGCTATGGTCGAAGAGTTAAAGAAGGGGTAAAAGATGGGAAAAGCTGTTAAATTAAAAAGCGGGAGCTGGCGCGTTCAAGTCTTCAGCCACTACGAGGTAGTGGATGGGGAACGCAAGCGCCGCGTGAGGTCGTTCACGGCACCGACGAAGGTCGAAGCCGAGAGGATGGCGGCCCAGTTCGCAGCCGATAAGACACGCCTCGACGGTGGGGGCTATACGATCGGCGAGGCTGTGGATAGATACATAGCCTCGAAGGAAGCCGTACTGTCTCCCTCGACTATCAGGGCTTATATGGCATATCGCAAGAACCTCTCCGAGGTGGAAGCCCTCCGGGTGGACGCCCTGACCTCTGCAGACCTCCAGACGTGGGTATCTGCCTTGTCACGGCGTTGTTCTGCGAAGTATGTAAAGAATATCTACACGCTCGTTATAAGCGCCGTCTCGGTCATTTCTGACCGCTCATATAAGGTCACGCTGCCGACGCGGAAGCCGTTATCGTATAACGTGCCTACCGATAGCGAAGTAAAAGAGCTTATGGATAACGCACGGGAAGACATACGGCTCGCGATAGCCCTCGCCGCTTCTGGTCCCCTCCGACGGGGTGAGATATGCTCGTTAAAGTATAAAGACGTGTATAGGGATAAGACGGCGGTATATGTTCATTCAGACATGATACTAACAAAAAATAACGAGTGGATATATAAAGACATGCCGAAGACTTCGGACTCGGTTCGGTGGGTGGTACTTCCTGTCGAGGTTCTGGATATGATCCCGGAGGGAGACCCCGACGAGTTCGTTATAGGCTCCACTCCGGCAGCAGTCTCCGACGCCTTCGCACGCCTTCGGGATCGCTTGGGGCTTAAGTGTCGCTTCCATGATCTGCGGCACTATGCGGCCTCGATCTTGCACGCGATCGGAGTCCCCGATCAGTATATCATGGCTCGCGGAGGATGGTCGACCGACGGAACCCTTAAAGCGGTCTATAGGAATACACTCGCAGACCAGAGCAAGCTATACAACGAGAAGGCGGTAAGCCACTTTTCCGCTCAACTATTTTAGCGGCGTGTTGAATAAATGCACGGATTTTGGAAGAGATAACCGACGGGGTAAAAATGCCATTCAACACAAAATTCAACACGAGAAAAACAAAGTGCAAGTAAATAAAGGCGCAGAGGGTTGTCGCTGTTGGGTTCAAGTCCCACCGCCGGCAGAAAATAGCCTCATCCGCAAGGGTGGGGCTTTTCTTATGAAAACCATGTAAATAAAGGACTTCGGGGTTTTCATTCTCTCGTTCGTTCTTTCGGTAAAACGGTCAAAAATACCCCAAAATGGAAAACCATTCAACACGAAATTCAACACGAGTTAAGACGTGCGCGTGTGGGCTGAGGGTACCCACACGCTCTATGGACTTATAGATGTGCTCTATGATATGCTTCTTTTACGGAAGACCCGTATTTATAACGCGCAAAAAAAGAGAGGCCCCTCTTTAAAAGCCTCTCTTTTTCTTTTATATCCTTATGAGTTCTGCTCTTGTCAACTTGCCGACGATCCCGTCGACCACGAGACCACGCTCCGCCTGGAAGGCTCTCACGGCTTCGTCAGTCCTTGGCCCGAAGATACCATCGACGAGCAGAGAGAAGCCGAGGCGCTTAAGTGCGTACTGTAACCACTTAACGGAGTCGCCTCTGCTGCCTTTCTTTAAGTTCGTGGTAGGTATCGGGTACGGGTTCCCGGTTATCTGCTGCCCGGGGTCGTACTTCGTCAGGCCATATAATAAAATCCTGTTTAAGTTGGTCGCAACGTAGGACGAGCTTGTCGCGTATCCATCGGCTTTAATAAGCTCGAGGTACTGCTTCGGGGTTGTGGCTGTCAATAGGTTAGCGTACCGCTTCGTATTGATAAAATCAAAGTAACCGCGGACGCCTTCGACCATGGAGTCGTATACCCTAAAATATGACTTTATACCCACGAGGGAGCCGTTAACCTCTTCCTTTGTTGCAAGGTTTACGGCTTTTCCCTTCCAGGCGCTCCCGCACTTCATACCGAAGTAGTTATTATATACCTTCGCAAGCTGGGAGAGCGTCGTCCCTTTGAAGCTCTCCACGGTCGCCTGGGCGATGATGGGAGAACAGACTTTATAGCCCCTCGCGCTAGCTTCATGCTGTATTATGGGGGCTATCTGCTTTATAAAGTTGTTTTGTTCTGCGCTTGCCATTTATGCGGGCTCCCGTTCGTCGTCTTCGTCTTCGGGATCGTCTTCGCCGGGCTTCTTTATAACGTGCTCGACTGTCTTTGAAGCGTTAGCGCCGTCAGCGTAAGCCTCGACGGCTGAGTATATGGCTGCAGAGAGCATACCGCAGACGATACCCGTAATAGTGACCCACTTCTCGCCGGTGGATATACCGGCGATGGAAGCACCTATCGAGCCTAAAAAGGCCGCGACTGAGAGCCAAAATTTACGACTAGTCCATTTATTACGCATAGGGATACCTCCTTATTTTCGGGACCGTTCCAGACTGTCGACCTTGACCTCGAGGGCGGTTATACGGTCGGCGAAGCTGTTGTGTTTTCTCACTTCTTCGGTGAGGTTCTTTAGGTTCGTCTCTGTTACGGCCTGGTTAGTGATAAGCTGGTTTTCTATTTTCTTATTCCCGCTTATGTTTGTGATAATCACACCCAGAAGAGCAAGTCCCCCGGTTATGACTGCAGTAACGATACTGTCCATAGTTCGCTCCTTATTCTGCCGCCGGTTCCTCGTGGCCTATGCTCTCGCTCATGCCCTGGACTGTCTCCAGGAACTCGTTAACGATCTTTACCTGTGCCCGTATAACGTCCTGAGAGTTCCAAAGGTTCGCACATACTTGATGGAACTTAACAATAGCCCCCTGTAAGTTGTCCGTATACTCTGCGACTATTGAGTAGTTCCCGTTAACGCACTGCATTACCGCATATTTCATTTTTTTATCCTCCTTTTGTAATTAAAAAACAGCCCATAAGAGCCGCTTAAAAAATTCCTTAAAATACTCCTTTTATGGGAGTTTATAAATTATATGTCACCTTTAAACTAATAGTTGAAGACCTAGTACAACTCTGATTGGCGGCAATATATAAATCATTGTTATAAAGTGAACCTAACAAAATGGAAGCGGGAGATAATATAGTATTTATAATCTCCATACTTATAATATTGCGATCTGTTAAGCCTGTTATACCCGTCAATGTTGCAATATTGCCCATATTAACAGCCGTGGTATTATGTGAGCCGCTTGAGCCGCCTATTTCAACTATTTTTATTTTAGTTGCATTAGGTATAATAACACCATTTGCCATATCAATCACCATCCTTTTTTAAAGCCATAATTCCCATCTTTATAGCCTCGTCATAATCATTGCCATGATTATCCTCTATCATACCCAAAAGATTATCAAGCAATTCTATAGCTTCTTCTTTTGTCATAAAATCTCCTTAAAATGTTCGTTTCATTGTTACGTTGACTGCCACGTGTGGAAGCCCTGAGCTCTTACGTGGAAGGTCGTCGTCGGCTTCGTCTTCGTGTAAAATCTGAAATATTGACCGCTATCCGCCAGCGTATAGTTAGGGTCGATCATGTTATAAGCTGCGGTCTCTGCTGCCGTGGGCCGTGCG
>Ga0310690_10007282_pt1 | contig 14293 bp, 12 predicted proteins | sample AusTroGonzalo_MG_2_FD_207661 | JGI IMG/M metagenome (GOLD analysis project Ga0310690, IMG submission 207661) | Bovine rumen microbial communities from tropical cattle in Woodstock, Queensland, Australia - Gonzalo_04 (v2) (version 2) | ecosystem: Host-associated > Mammals > Digestive system >...
TTCTAACTTTTTTAGAGGTTTCTTCTTTTATCACGCGGCGCTGATCAGTGTTTTCCGCAATATATTCACTTCTGCCGTCCCTTAGGGCAATACGGTCAACTAAGCGCGGGCGATTATAAATGCCTCCGTTAATAAGGGCTGAATATGCCGAAACAAGCTGCACTGGGGTTACAGATAATCCATGCCCGTATGAACTGGTAACCAGAAGCGTAGTGTCGCTTTTATACCGCTTAAGGCCATGCAATGTTCCAGCGCTTTCCCCTGGAAGCTCTATCTCCGTGCGCTTGCCAAAACCAAATGCTTCCAGATACGGATAAAATTTTTCTGCCCCCATCCTTGTCTTAATAAATTTTCCTGTGCCTATGTTTGAAGAAGTTTCTATAATTCTTGAAAGGGTAGGATTTGTCTCTTCGGGGTGGTCATGATCATCCCTGATAAAAAATTTTTTGGTCAGCTGCCAAGGCTGAGATTTTCCGGCTCCCACCGGAATGGTGTCTGTTTCCTTGGCGCTATTACTGTCAATCAATGCTGCAAAAGACACGGTTTTTAAAGTGGAGCCCGGCTCATAAGCATTTTCCACGAAAAGATTCTGGCCTGGAGTCGGCTTAGTTGTTGCCATAGCCAGCATTCTGCCTGTGGCTGTTTCCTGCACTAAAATCATTCCCAGCTCAGGCTTTATTTTTTTATTCCATTCAACCATTATCTCCTGAGCAGCGGCTTGCAGTGTGCTGTCTATTGTTATATGCAGGTTGCGCGGGGCATTTTCGTCCGTGCCTGTCAGAACCAGGTCTGGATTTTCCTGCGTATCAATTTCTTCTTCCCGGCTTCTTAAATCTTCTTCGTATTTTTTTTCAAGCCCTGAAAGGCCTATAAATTCATTTTTTCTGTCATTATTTCTATAATTGGCTATTCCGAGAGTGTCTTCAGCAAGTTTTCCGGGGTGAGACCTTGACAGTTTTGGAGCATAGTCAATGGCATCAAATTTAAGTTTTCTTAATTTTAAGTACTGTTCATGGTCCGCAGTGCCTGCGGCTATCCAATTGCCTGACTTTTTAAGCCTCTCCTCTATGCTTCGGCTTTTTTTATTAAAACGGTAGCTTTTGTCTATCCCCAATATGCTTAGAGTTTTATCTATCTGCTCATCGCGAAGCTTGGGATCAGACGGAAAGTTTTTTCTCAGGAAAGCTATGTCATATATTGTCTCATTTCCTGCAAGAATAACTCCGTCAGAAGAAATTATTTTACCGCGCTCGTGGATTACTGTTTCAATCGGATGCTTGGTTTTGTCTATTTCCTGCCTGACATAAGGCATAAGATGCACATACTTTTTGTTTCTGCGCCCGAGAGATTTTTCATAAAGCGATTCCTCATCAGAAGAAAGTGCATATTTTCTTATCATGGAAAAAGCTTTTCTTATGGAGCTTTTTGAATCTTCCGCTTCTTCCCAAGCCTTAACCTTATATCCCGGCAGATAAATAGTTTCGCTAGCTTTTTCCGCATCTAATTTTGTATTAGGAAATATTGCCTGCAAGTAAACCAATCTAGATGTAATGACAATTATACCGGCAGCGATTAATATAAATATTTTCTTAATTCTTTGCGCTGATATTTCTCTTTCGCTTTTTATTGATGTCATTCTCATTGGAGTTTCTGTTTATTTGACGCAAGCTGCATTGACATTTCGCTCGGATATGACGAGAATGGTTCATTTTCATCCTGTATTTTAATCATTCTTCTAGAAGAAGCCTGTATTGCCAGAATAGCTGCAATAGAATCATTAAGTTTTCCTATCTTTTTATTCTGGTCCACAATCTTTCTTGTTTCAGCCTGTGTCATTTGCGTATAAAAGCCAATGCGGTTAGAAGAGCTTATGTATATAAGCCCTAGAAAGAGGATGCAGGTCATGGCAAAAAAAAGTTTTGTCAAAAAATTCATAATATCACCTTTATTATACGACTTACATAGCAGGGCAATGGAGTTTATATTTTCTCTATTACCCGCAACTGCGCGCTGCGCGACCTGGGATTAGCCGCAATTTCTTCTTCTGAAGGCTTAACCGCCTTGCCTGTTATCTTCTTCCATTCTCCTTCTGAAAGAAGATCATTGAAAAGTTTTTTCACGAGCCTGTCTTCCGCTGAATGAAAAGTTATTATGGCAAAACGGCCTCCTTTTTCTATTAGGGCAGCTATGCCCCTGACTCCGTTCCTTATGTTCTCAAATTCTCTGTTCACCGCTATGCGCAAGGCCATAAATGTCTTCGTTGCTGGGTGAACATGTCCTGGGCGAGATGGAATAACGGAACATATAATATCTGCCAGCTGAGACGTAGATGATATGCGCTGCGATGTTCTGGCTTTCTCTATTGCATGTGTGATGCGCCTGGAATTATGCTCTCCGCATGAGCGCAATATTGCTTCCAGCTGATTTATGGGCCAGTCATTTACAAGTTCTTCCGCGGTAAGGCGAAAGGCAGGATTTAGCCTCATGTCAAGCGGACCGTCATTCTTAAATGCAAATCCTCTCGAAGCCTTATCATAGTGCAAAGAAGACACTCCTAAATCCAAAAGAGCTCCTGCCAGGGACTTTATTCCGCATTCATCCAAAAATTTTTTAGCTTCCGCATAGCTGCCGCAGAACACTTTAGCGCGGCCAGGGAATCTGTTTAGAGCCTGCTTGGCTTTCTCAGCCATTTCCGGGTCTATGTCCGTGGCTATTATGCTTATTCCGGGGCGTGATTCCAGCATTAGCTGAGAATGCCCGCCCATGCCGGCAGTGCCATCATAAAATATTCCATCCCTTACTGCAAGCAAAGATACGGTTTCGCTGGCAAGCACAGGAATATGCGTAAAATTCCCTGTCATTTAGCGCCTGCCTGTTTGTTTTCTCTTAGCGCGGCAGACGGCCGCTTTTGCTTGCGCGCAAGCACCTTTTCCTTTCTCTCTGCCTCATATTCATCGCGGTCTCTGATTATTCCGTGATCATTAACGCCAACATAAATTATATTTTTTCCCAATTCAGCTTCTTCCAGCTGATCCTGGCGAAAAAGTATGCGGCCCTGCTCATCAAGAAAAAGCTCAAAGCAGTTGCCAAAAAACAGTTCAGGGTCATAATCCTCTTCTTTAACGCCAAAACGGCTCAAGAATGATAGAGGGTTTTCTTTCACAAGCTCCCATTGGGATGGAAAGAAAAAACAAAGTTCCCTTGGTTTGTCAGAAAGAGACCGGGATATTATTATTGAACGGGATTTTTCAGCCCTTAGGGCCTCTCGGAAGGCAGCAGGGATTATGGATCGCTTTTTAGCATCCACTGCTCCAGGATAATGTCCGATAAGGCTTGTAAACATATAAATATTTTATAAAAGAAATGCGGTTTTTTCAACCACTTTGCTCCATTTTAAACCACTTTTATCCACCATTTCTTAAGTATAACAGAAAATAAAGAAAATTCAAGCCAGAAAAATAGTTTAAGACTGTTATGCCGGCTTAAATTTAATTTGAGCAGTCAGATGATCGCTGTCTGAATGGCTAATTATTGTTGTCTTGATTTGCCAAAATATTTGAAATGCCGCTAATATTGAGCAGAGCGAAATACCTCACAGCTGTTTTTTGTTTCTTTCAGACCTGCGGAGAAAAAGTTTAAGATTTAATCAGCACATCAGAAGCAATGAATTAATTATTGTTTTCTCGCTGAAGGCGAAATGCTGTAACGCCAGCCATATTCAAGGTTCTTAAGGCTCTGAGAATATGCTATGGATAGTGCCTGTTCTACTGGCCAGCCATCTTTCAAAAGGTTACAGAATTGGTAAAAAACCTTATTGCCTTTTATATTCATAAGGTATTTTGTGAAACTATATGACTGCGCATACCATAGCCTTATGTTGTTCTCATCTGCGCCGTCGAGATCATCAATTCTTATGAGGTCAGTAAGCTTATATCCTGCTCCATTGCGTATGCGCTTGAGATTCTCTTTAAGCCACTCTGGGGTAGAAGCTGCCCTTTCAGACTGAATAAATATAGCCATGCCCTCGCTGAGCCACAAAGGGCTTGGATTTGCAGGAGGGAAGAAGCTGTCAAAATACATGTGAGTAAGCTCATGAGCAAGTATGCCATAAGCTCCTTTGCTGGCATAAAGATAAATGCGCCGTTCATTAAGCGAGGCTGCGCCGCCGGACCATGCGGGCCTTCCGGAAAGAGCCTGGTAAGAGCTCATGGAATGGGCATAGAATATAAAAACCTTTTTCTCCCTGGTCCATGGGGAGAAGTCCACCAGGTCTAGCATAATGCTTCCATGAATCTGTTCTGAAAATTTCTCTAGGGATTCAGAAACCTCCCCCTCTTCATAAAGAACAAAATGCCTTGTAACCTTCTGCTGAAATCCGGATGGAATGTCTGGATAATCCTTAGGAGAAATATCTTTTGCCAGAGGCTGTATGCGGTGGGGCTTTGTCTCTTGCGGAACAGACTTGGTTTCAATAGACATTTCCTTTTCCGGCCTTTTAATTTCCGGAACATATATAGCCTGGCCTGTAGCCGTATAAGCCACAGTGGAAATAGGAGTGTTGAAATCATAAGCAGAAAAAGTGGAAACGGCTATTTCAGCAAAAGGATTCTTTCCCTTTATCCTTGCCTTCGGAACTGCCATAAGGAGACTTTTTTTAGCCGGCAGCTGAGCATCATCATTAGAAGGCGCTGAAATGCCAGGAAAAAACTCTCCCTGCGCATTAGAAGAGGATACAACAGGAGGCAGACTGTTTTCTGACATAGGCTCTATGCCTGATGCTGCGGCACTGGAAACAGAAGATGCCGGGGAATTGCGCATGCTGAGAACGGCCCTATACTTGTCCCCTTCTATGTACTGATACATGAAAAGTGCCCAAAGGCCGGTGACAAAACACCATAATAAAAATTTCAGCTTGGACGCAATATCCATACAATATTATATTTTAACAAATATTAGGATATATTTTTCATTCTCCTCGGCAGGAAGACGGTATGCGAATTTTCCAGCCTGCCTTAAGCCTGCCTTTAGCATGGCCTTATTCAATTCAGGCCTATCCGAAGAAACCTGTGCAAGGCTTTGCCAGGCAAGGAAATGTCCGCCTTTTTTTAATTCCTTTGCGCACAAAGGCATGATATTCTCCAGTTTCCCCATTGCACGTTCTGTCATTAGAGAATATGAAGGCTTAGGCTTTCCTTCCCCCAGCCTTGAATGCATGGCTTGAACATTGCTTATACCGGCTTTAGCGGCAGCATCATTAAGAAAAACGCACCTTTTATTTAATGAATCCAGCAGATGAAAGCAAAAATCCGGAAAAGCAACAGCCAATGGCATTCCAGGAAAACCAGCCCCGCTGCCGCAGTCAGCAATTAAAGCCCCAGGGTTAATCATGCCCTGCTTAATCAGCTTTATTATCACAGGCACTGCGGCCAGGGAATCCAAAACATGGCGAGTCTTAATCATCTTTTCATCTTTTGGAGATATTAAATTCATGACTGAATTTTTTTCCAAAAGAGCTTTTTCAAATACAGAAAGCTTATCCCATTGCCCGGGAGACAGCGCTATGTTATGTTCAGAAAGAAAACTCTCAAATACTTCATTCATGATAAATGTATTGCATGCCCCTTAATTTCAAAAAAGTCAAGGTCTTTTTTTCTTAAAATTATGAAGGCTTTCAATGCTAATCCACAAAAGCTGTATGTCAGCTGGCGTGAGCCCTGGGATATGACTGGCCTGAGCTATTGTGCCGGGCCTAACCTTAATCAGCTTCTGCCTGGCCTCATTAGACAGAGATATTATTCCCGCATAATCAAAATCATCAGGTATTTTCAAATTTACAAAACGCTTCATTTTTTCCGCTTCAATCTGATTGCGCTTTATGTAAACTCCATATTCTTTTTCTATATTTCCTGTTTCCAATGCCCTGGCGCCGGTCCACGGCCCGCTTTCAGGCAGATTTGACAAATCATAGCTGAATCCGGCAGATATGGCATGCGCTGCTTCTTCATATCTCAAAAATGTTTCTTTATGGCAGGCTGGAATAAGTCCGGAGTCAAAGCCATATTTGGCAAGACGCAAGTCAGCATTATCCTGGCGAAGCATAAGCCTGTATTCCGCGCGCGAAGTGAACATTCTGTAAGGCTCATCAACGCCAGATGATATAAGATCATCTATCATCACGCCTATATAAGCTTCGTCGCGGCGCAAGATAAGCGGCTCTTCCCCCTTACAGAATTTTGCCGCATTAAGACCTGCCATGAAACCTTGAGCGGCAGCCTCTTCATACCCCGTAGTGCCATTTACCTGCCCGGCAAAAAAAAGTCCACGCAAAATTCGGCTTTGAAGGGAATAATCCAGCCCTTGCGGATCAAAATAATCATATTCTATAGCATATCCGGGGCGTATTATCTCAGCTTTTTCAAGGCCTTTTACGGAATGAACCATGTCCCACTGAGTGTGTTCAGGCAGGCTTGTGGAAAGACCATTTACATAATACTCATTGGTGTCAAATCCTTCAGGCTCTAAAAAAATATGATGCTCAAGATGATGAGGGAATTTAACCACTTTGTCTTCAATAGAAGGGCAATATCTGGGCCCTACGGATTTTATTTTTCCGCTATAAAGAGGAGACTCATCTAGAGAAGAGCGTATTATTTCTGCCGTGCTTGCCGTAGTTCGGGTAATTGCGCATGACAGCAGCTTATTAGTTATCATAGGCGTGCGCCATGAAAATGGCTGCGGATTTTCATCCGGCAGCTGTTCCTCACAAACAGAAAAATCTATGCTGCGGGCATTCAGGCGCATCGGGGTGCCTGTCTTAAGCCGCTTTGTCTTTATGCCTAAATCTTCCAAGGAAAGCGAAAGCAGATCAGCGGCAGGGTCATCATAACGCCCCCCCCTGAATGAACGCAGGCCTATGTGTATTGTTCCCCTAAGGAATGTTCCAGATGCGATTACTGCTGTTTTGGTTAAATATCTTGTTCCCCTTACAGTTTCAACCATTGAAATTTTTTGTCCCTTAGGAATTATTCTCGCCGCTTCATCCTGCATTATCATAAGGCCTGGCTGCTTTTCCAGAGTCCTTTTCATTTCAGACTGATATAGTTTCTTATCGCACTGAGCCCTAGGGCTTCTTACTGCCGGGCCGCGAGATGTATTCAGCATGTGGCAGCCAAGCATTGCCTTATCGGCATTGCGGCCCATTTCTCCGCCAAGAATGTCCAGTTCTTTGACTATTTGCCCTTTGCCTACTCCGCCTATTGAAGGATTGCATGACATTCTGGCTATTGAATCAAGGCTTTGCGTAAGAAGGAGAGTCTCTGCTCCCGTTCTTGCGGCAGCCAATGCGGCTTCGCAGCCGGCATGTCCTGCTCCTATCACAATGACATCAAATTTCTTTGGAAAGACAAAATATTTTTTCATTCAGTATATTATTCTGTTTCGTTGACAATGCCGCATTTAAGAAAGCGAAAGAATTTGGGCAATATTTGGAGAAATAATTCCTGCCATTCTTAAAGACCATGAGAATGCGGCCACATTTAATACTGCTGCGATAAGAGCAGCCGCCGTCTTAGATCCGGAAAGGCCAGACATTGCTTTTCCGATATTTACAAAATAAAACAAGGAAACAATGCCTTCCGCTGCCTGCAAAGCTATAAACATTTTAAGCAAGGAAAAGAAAACCGCTATGGCAAGCATAACCTGAAAAGGAATAAACAGGACTGACAAAAGGAATATGCAGTACAGCATAGCTAAAAAGGATTTGTTTTTTTTAAATGCCGGAACAAACATTAAGACAAATGCGATCAGCGCTGATAAAACATGAAAAAAAACATGAATACGCAATAGAAATATGGCAGAATATGCTGCCGGAAGCAAAACAAGGATAACAGGCAGCCTTAAAGACAGCCTGCCCTTAGACAAAAAAGGCATAAATGCGCAAAATACGGAAATGCTGGCCATGTAAGTAAAAAAGCTGCCAGCAGAAGATACCAGAAGTATTTGCCACAAATTATGCTCAATATGAATCGGAGCGCCTGTGATGGCTGAATAAAATTCCGGCGGGGCAATAAAAATAATAGCAGCTGACAAAACGGCATATAAGCTGAAACAAATAAGAGAAAAGAAGAAATCCGGGCTAAACGGTTTTATTCCCTTCCCCCATGCTATTGCCTCAGCAAATGTTTTAGGATGCCTTATTATCTGCAATATGTCTTGAAAGTAATTTTGCATAAAAATGCCTTAATACAATATATTTTATAAATTATAATGGCCTTGTAGAAATGAAAAAAGCCGGAGAAATACACATGAGCCATGCCGCTTATGTATATTTTTTTCAAAGCTCAACTATTTTCCCACGCAGAATGAGCTAAATATTTTAGCCAGTACGTCATCAGGAGCTGTTTCCCCAGTGATAAGGCCAAAACAGTTAAGGGCTGCGCGCAAATGCTCTGCGGCAAGTTCCAAAGGAGAATTCCGTCTTTTCAGAAGAAAAGAAAGTTCCTTAAGCTCTTTTGCCGCAGCTGATAAGGCCTCATAATGACGGGCAGAAGTTATTGCGGAAGCGCTTTCTGCTGATAAAGAAAGATAATTTTCCGTTATTTTATTTTTCAGTTCCTCTATGCCTTCCCCAGTCACAGAAGAAACGATAATGCCATTGCGCTTCCTTTTGTGTTTTGAAAGATCTGCCTTTGTGAAAACTTTAATAATTTTCGTGCCTTCACATATAGAATCTTTAACTTTTCCTGCAGCCAGCTTATCAGCCTTGCTTTCAGGTTCAGAAGAATCTTTCAGAAGAAGCACAATGTCAGCATTGCGCAGCGCAGACAAAGCCCGGCTCATGCCTTCTGCCTCTATGCTGTCCCCGGCAGAAGAATCCAGGCCAGCCGTGTCAGTAAGGCATATTTTCAGTCCTTTTATTTCAATAGAAGATTCTAATGTGTCTCTGGTAGTGCCTGCCATTGGAGAAACAATGGCCCTGTCATAGCCCAAAAAGGCATTCATAAGGGAAGATTTGCCTGAATTAGGAGCTCCTGCAAAAACTATTTTCAATCCTTCTTTTATATGTTTTCCGGCCTTAAAGCTTTCCGAAGCTGAAAGGACTTCTTTTCTTATCTGCTCGGATATATCAAAAAAATAATTTAAATCAGCTTCCGGAATTAAACCATCGGAATCATCAAGGCGAGCCTCAATTTCGGCCAAAAGTGTTACAGCCTTGTCTTTAAGTCCAGATACCATCGCAGACAAAAAACCTTCTGTCTGCGTAATGGCAGCATGATGAGAAGCTGCCGAATCAGATGATATAAGGGCATTTACAGCTTCAGCCTCTGACAAATCAAGTTTACCGTTGAGAAAAGCGCGGAAAGTGAATTCCCCAGGACCAGCGGAAACGGCTCCGCATGATATTGCCGCATTTAAAATTTCTCTTACTATATAAGCAGAACCATGACAGCTTATTTCTACCGTATCCTCGCCGCTATATGAATTTGGCCCTTTAAAAAAAACAACTATTGCTTCGTCTAAAACAGTTTTCCCAGCCTTAATTTTAACAAGGCTTACCTGCTTGTGAGCAGGGCAGGAAAAACGTCGGCTGCTGATTGCCGCAAAAATGCGAAAAGCTTCCGGCCCTGACATTCGTATTACCGCCAAGGCTCCTTTACCTTGAGGTGTTGCCGGGGCTATTATGGTTTTCTTTAAATCTGGGAGTATCATCATTATATATGAACAGCGGGACAAAGAATGTTTCCTTTGCCCCGCTATCTTGTTTTTCAGAAAATATTATTTATTTTCTTTATTTGCCTGTTCTTCTGCGGCTTCACATTCCTTCTCTGCCGCTGTTTCGGCTTCGCAGACAGATTCTTCTGCCTTTGAATCTTCATTCTGTCCGTCTTCGCAGCATTCGCAGCTTACAGTCTCAGGCTCAGCTGATTCAGAATTAGGTTCTGTTTCTGCTGAATCATCATTAGAAGACTGAATCATGGTTTCCGCTTGCTGTTCCTGATTCTCAGCTGGACTGTTTTCCTCAATTTTCTCTGCGGAGGGCTGCTGTTCTTCCAAATCTTCCTCCTGAACAGAAGCCTCTTCATTTTCTTCGTCTTTCTTCGGATTATCTGCCGGCAGGCACACAACCACTTTTCTCCAGCGGCCTTCTCCTTCAGAATATGTGCTCATTTCAGGATATTTTTCCTGAACTAATGTATGGGCAAGCTTTCTCATTGCCGCAGGCATAGGATCAAGGCGGAAAACATGTCCCGATGCTTTCACGCTGGAAACAGCATTTTTAATAATTTCTTCCATTTCCGCTTTTCTCTTGTCCCAATAGCCATCAGTGTCAAGGCATAAAGCGAGATGCGGCTCGCGTTTTCTATTTATAATTGTATTAAGCATGAACTGCATGGACTGCAGCATGCGTCCGTTGAAGCTTGTAAATTCCGACGGATCTTTGCATGTGAAAGAAATATTTACAAGGGCTCCTCCTTCTTCAAGCTTTGAAGAAAGAACTTGCGGCTCCTCAACTCCCATTAGCGTAAGCAGCTTCACCAGAACTTCTTTAGCATGTTCTGCTGCATCTTCAATGAAAGGAATATCCATGTATTCCTGTGAAAGAGGCTCATCAATGTATACCCTGTCATGACGGCGGGAATGTCTTTCTTTCCTGTCATAATGCGGAACAGAATCTGTCTCTTTTTCTTCAGGCTGCGGAAGTCTGGCATCTTCATAGCCATAACGCCCTGAGCGATGGGAATAGTCATCTTTGTTTTCACGGCGGCTGCGGCTGTTTTTCTTAAAGTCGCGGCGGCTGCCATAACGGCTTCCGGCTTTGCCTTTATGAAAACGGCCCCCTGCTTTATTCCGGAATTTTTCCTTAACTATGACTATTGCTTTCTTAGAGCCTATGCCAAGGAAACCCGACTTAGGCTCCTGCTCAATTTTCCATACTGCATTCTCTCTTCTTATGCCAAGCTCTTCAAGGCCTTGCTCTATCGCATCTTCTATCGTCTTTGCTTCTGCTCTGAATTCTCTCATTTTTGTTTTTTCTCCTTAGTTTGGGCGGAACCGCGCAATATCAGGCCATTTTTTTCTTAAGATACATATTTTGCGCAAAGCTCCATATGCTGTTTATAAGCCAGTATATGACCAGGCCGGATGGGAAGGCAAGGAACATGAATGTGAATATTATTGGCATCCACTGCATCATCTTTGCCTGTTCGGGATTAGCGGCCGACTGCGGCGACATTTTCTGCTGGAAGAACATTATAGCCCCCATGATAATTGGCAGGACATAATAAGGATCTTTCGCCGACAGGTCTTGTATCCAGAATATGAATGGAGCGCCATGCAGCGCCCATGAATTTCTTAAAGCTGTGAAAAGCGCAAAAAAAACAGGAATCTGAAAGAGCATGGGTATGCAGCTGCTAAAAGGATTAGTGCCATACCGCTTATAAAGCGCCAGCATTTCCATTTGCATTTTCTGAGGATTGTCCTTGTAGCGTTCCTGTATTGATTTCATCTCCGGCTGCATCTTTGTCATTAAAGCCATGGACTTGTAGCTCTTGAAAGTGAACGGAGACAGCACTATCTGAACCAAAATGCTTATAATTATGATTGCCACGCCATAATTGCCTGTAAGCTTATAGAAATAACCTAGCAGGGAATCAGCAATTTTCGCTATTGGAGCAAAGAAGCCGAAATCAACGGCAAGGTGCAAGCCATGGCCTGTCTCTGTTTTTAGGAATTTATAATCTTTAGGGCCAAAATAGAACTGGCTTTCAAAAACATATTCCCCGCCAGGCTCAAGGGAGACATTGCCTATGGGGATAAGCATGCCTGGTGTCTTATCGCCATTTATTTTTTCTTCAGTGCCGTATGGGCGGCTGTCCTTAAGACTTCCATCAACTAAAGCCACAAGGAAATAGCGGTTATCCAAGCCTGCCCAAGACGGAGACTCTTTTGCGCTTTCGTTTTTCAGTTTTTCAACCTTCGGATATTTACGGCTGCCATCATTATGGGCATATATTGAGCGCCATAAGCTCTTATTCTCTTTAAGCTCGCTTTTTACTGTATTAAGCCCAGGGCCTAATACAATATTAAGGGAAGGGACAGCGGCATCAGCCTTGCTTCTGTTTTTAAATGTAAACTTAAGGCTGTTCAGCCCATTGTTTTCTGCAAATTCAAAAGTTTTTGTTATTAAGAAACTGCTAGTCTTGGCTGTAAATGTTATTTTTCCCTGTTTATTTTCTGTTTTTTCAAAACGATATGGGGAACCCTGATTGTCCGAAAGCAGGAAAAAACCTGCGCTGTTTTCAGGAATAAGGTCAACAGCTTCAACAGGGCCCTGATATACCATGCTGCGTATAGATGCAGTTTCGGAATCAAAACCATATTCTGCTTTTCCGGCTGAAACGGAAACAGCTTTTTTCTTCCAGTCATCAGAAGCAGCCGGAGATGATTTTTTTGCTTCGGCTGGTATTGAAGGTATATGTGAAGAAGGCTGAATCTTTGCCGATTTGGAAGCGGCAGAATTTTCCTGCTTGCCAGAAAGCTCTGATTTTTGAGCAGCTATGGCAGCCTGACGCGCCTGAAGAGCGGCGGCTCTTTGCGGCGCCATTTTTTTGTCCATATAAGAAAACCATCCTATATAGACAATGGCTGAAAGAATGACAGCCCATACTAAATTTTTTTGCATCTGTCCTCCAGTGCCAAAAAACAGGCTGTCCCAGCAAATAAATTAAGGAACAGGATCACTCCCGCCGCTGCAAAAAGGATGACATCTGCAAAGCCTCTTAAAGGCTAGCCAGCCCCCCCTTAAAACTCCATGTTTTTTTACTGCCTGAAAAGCATATTCTGAACAAGTAGGCCGAAACCGGCAGCATCCCGCCGGCCCTAAAACAGGCCTAATTATTCTATAAAAAGAATACAAAAAATTTAGAGCAAAGAGCTTAGTCTTTTCCAAAACGGAAGTATCCGTCATTCCTTAAACAGCTTCGCCTTCCGCCGGAGCTTATCCAGCGCGCGGCAGGCATCTGACAGACTATCTATCTGGCATCCTGCCCTAGGATATATTATTAGGCGAACTCCTTTCTTCATTTTGTCCTGAGACAGCCTGAAAGCTTCGCGCAAAAGTCTTTTAAGCCTATTGCGCCGTACCGCGCCGCCTGTTTTTTTTGAGACCATAAGGCCTAATTTCAAAAGGCCGCCAGCCTGCTGATGCCAGGCGATTAATTCTCCGGCATTTGTTTTATTCTCAGCAGAAAAGACGGCCTGAAAATTTTTTTTCAGGCGTAAGCGCGATTTGCGTGAAAAAGCGTAAGTTTTCATTTCCGCTTTTTCAGTGATGCGGCAGATTTCCTAAGAAATCAGATTTCAGGAATAAGATGCCAGCGGCCTTTGGCGCGTCTGCGGGAAAGAACTTTTCTTCCGCCGGGAGTAGCCATTCTGGCCCGGAAGCCGATTGCTTTATTGCGTCTGCGAACATTAGGTCTATAAGTAGGTAACATAATGGTTATATTATACGAATCTTTGGAAAAAAAATCAAACGCCGCCTGCAGCTGCAACACCGGAAATTTGCCATGCTGCGGCAGCTTTCTGCCACATATCCGCTAAAAGCAACAGACAATGATTCTGGCAAAATATAGCAGCAATAAAGCAATATATTGAATTGCCGCAATAGCAAATGTCAGGTTTTTCCTTTATTGTACAATATACTTATGTATTTTTGTGATTGCGGCATAGTGCTGAACAGCCGCCCGCTGCGGGAAAATGACCGCATAGTTACCGTTTTCACCCGCAGCGAAGGAAAGTTTGAAGTTAATTTCAAAAGCGTAAGGCTGCAAAAAGCTAAATTGCGGGCCCTTGCGCTGCCAGTTTCCTGCGGCGATTACCGTTTTTTCCTAAAAAAAGGTTCTAATTTTCCTATATGCACTGGGGGACGCACCATTTCCGTTTATCCTGCAATGAGGGCAAACCTTAATTCATTGAACATGGCTTTTCACTTTTGCGAACTTGTAAACAGGCTTACGCCAGCCTGGCAGCCGGCAGAAATGAAATTCTTTCTTCTCTCAGATGCTTTTGATGAACTGGAAAAAAACGGCATTTCTTTTTGGTTGAGAATTGCTTTTACGTTAAGGATGCTTGACCTGGCCGGCTTCGGCTTTAGAAACACTGCCACCGGAATTGATGCGCCTCTATGGAATGCGCTTCATGATGAACCGCTAAATATGCTGAAAAATCTGCCTGAAGACAAGTATGCGGCAGATTATGCTGACAGTCTGGCAGGGCGGATTTTTGACAATTTGGG
>Ga0310690_10007283_pt1 | contig 14291 bp, 5 predicted proteins | sample AusTroGonzalo_MG_2_FD_207661 | JGI IMG/M metagenome (GOLD analysis project Ga0310690, IMG submission 207661) | Bovine rumen microbial communities from tropical cattle in Woodstock, Queensland, Australia - Gonzalo_04 (v2) (version 2) | ecosystem: Host-associated > Mammals > Digestive system >...
GAATATACTGACAATTACGCGATTACTCTGAAGAAAGGCACGCTGACGATCACGAAGAACGACGCGGAGATCGTGGTTGTACCTGGCGACGGCGAGAAGGAATATGATGGCACGCCTCTGACGAAGACGGCGCATGACGACTTCACGGTAACAGGCGTACCGGAAGGCTTCACCTGGGCAGCGACAGCCGATGGTACCGTGACGAATGTGACACCGGGCGAAGGCGAGAAGGCCACGAACGCGGTGACATCCTTCATCATCTACGATGCTGATGGCGCTGACGTAACGGATCAGTTCTCGAACATTGACAAAAGCGCGACAGCGACCCTGACGATTACTACGAAGCCTGTGACGATCACTGCCCAGGATCATGAGTTCACCTATAACGGAACAGCACAGAGCTGGCCGGAATATGACGTGGATGGCCTGGTAGGCGACGATGCGCTGACGGCGGTTGTTGAAGGCAGCATTACATTCCCGAGCGAGAGTGAGAAGCAACCAGTTCCAAACGTAGTGAAGAGCCATGAATTCACAGCCGGCGACGCCAAAAACTACAGTGTGAGCTATAAAGACGGCGCACTGACGATGAAGAAAGCGAACCGGGTGATCGTGATCCAGGCGATGAGCACCTCATGGCCATATGACGGATACCCGCATGAAGATTCGACTGTTTTCGTGGCTGAAGGTGATCTGTTTGACGGCGACGAGCTGGATGCCAGAGCTGAAGGAAGCGTAACGAACGTTGCAGACGGAGAAGGTGAGGAAAACCAGGAAAACAACAAGATTGTAGACGGGTACAAGATCATGCACGGCAATGTGGACGTGACCGATAACTATGCGATCACACCAGAACATGGTCACCTCGCAATTTACCGGGCATCTTTGACGGTGACCTTCAATGACACGTCCAAGACCTACGGTGATCCTGATCCCACCTTTACCTACAGATTAGATGGGATCGTTAAAGGCAATACGGAAGACGAAGTCCGGGCGGAACTGGAAGAAGGAAACATGTCCAAGGAGATTACCCGCGAATACGGCAAAGACGGTAAAGACGGTGAAGATGTCGGTGAATATGTAATCAAGGAAACTTTGGACGCGACTGAAACGACGGCAAACTACAAGATTACATACGTGGAGGGCAAGCTGACGATCAACCCACGGCCGATCACGCTCACTGCAGCCAGTGAAGACTTCGAGTATAACGGCGATGATCATCAGCCAACGCCATATGGCGACTTGAATGAATTTATCACTGATGGATCGCTCCGAAACGGGGACTACCTGAAGACGGTGAGACAGAGCGGAATTGTTACGGACGTCAAGGATAACCCGACGGAAGCAAACCCGTTCAATAACGAGATCATGTATGATAATTACGACGGTCTCGTAATCGAGCGCAATTCACGTAAGGTAACGGATAACTATGACATTACGCTGGTAGGCGGCGCGCTGACGATCATTCCGGCGGAACTGACCATCACCGTGGAAGACCGGACGCTGTCCTACAACGGTGAGACCCAGTACGGCTGGAGCAAGGAGGACGAAGGCAAAGTAACCATCAAAGGCCTGAAGCACGGAGAGACCGTGGAGATCAGCTATACTCCCGCCAGCGGAACGGACGTGGCCGCGGAACCGTACACCGGAACCTTTGACGCGTCCACGCTGAAGATCATCGACAGCAGCAGAATGACTTCAGTCGAGCCTTGGGTCATCCTGCAGGACTACAACGTGACCTATGTACCCGGCAAGCTGACGATCCTGCCGCCCACGCTGACCATCCGGTACTGGCTGAACGGGCTGGACGGTGAACTTATCAACACCATCAGCCAGCAGATGAATCCGAACACGGCATACGATATCGCGACACCGCCGATCGAAGGCTACACGCCGGATATCGCCCGGGTGACCGGCGTCCTGACGAAGGACACGGAAGTGGACGTCATCTATACCATTAATGCCTATACCCTGACGATTCAGTACCTGTTCGAGGACGGCGGGGAAGCCGCTCCGACCTACACGGCTGCGCTGAACTACGGCGCCGCGTACTCTGTCGATTCTCCCGCGGTGGACGGCTTCAATACGGCTACTCCCACGGTCGCCGGAACGATGCCCGACAGAAATGTGACGGTTACGGTCTTCTATCTGGCCCTGCCCGTCGCACCCGCGCCCGCGCCCGCGCCTGACGCGCCGGCCGCGGCTGCCGGACCCTTCCTCGTGAACATTGATGATCTGGAGACGCCTTTGGGACTTGGCCTGTTCAGCATCAATGCCGGCGAGACCATCGAATAACAGAAAACCAACCCATTATCTACCCGGCACACCGCAACGGTGTGCCGGTTTTTTGAAAAAGGAAATATTTTCCATGTAATAAAATCGCGAAAAAAATGAAAATTTGTGTAATTTGACAGGGGCGAAATAACCAAAATGTAACCCGCCGATGTTATACTACTTTTGCAAGCTGCAGTGGGACCGTTTCCGAAAACGGTCACAAAAAATGAAGAAAGAACAATGAGAACCAAGGCTTCCGGAAGAAACAGAACCACCGGATGTATTTCACTGGAAAGAGGTGTCCATGATGAAAAAGAACCTGAAAAAAACGATTGCGATGATGTGTGCCGTGATGCTGGCAGTCTGTGTGATTGGATTCACCGGCGCGGCATCCGCAGAAACGGCGGTTGCGAAAGGATACACCGTTGTTCTTTCCGCTGCGGCCGCCGACGGCGACCAGGTCGGCACTCTCGAAGGCGGCCAGGTCGTTGATGTGCTCGCTTATGAGGGCGAGTGGTGCCTTGTGCGGGCCGGCGAGCTGACCGGTTATGTGTCGGGCTTTGCTCTGGAAGCGCAGCCCGTTGCGGAACCGGAACCGGAACCGGAACCCGAACCCGAACCGGAACCCGAACCCGAACCGGAACCGGAACCCGAACCCGAACCGGAACCCCAGCCGGAACCGGAACCCGCTCCCGCTCCCGCAGAGGAACAGCCTGCTCCGGCTGCCGCCGATGACGCGCCTGTCAAAACAGAGGACGCTCCGGATGCCGGAAGCAGCATCACTGACGCGCCGGATAACGACGCCGGGAACGACGCCGCGGATGCCGAAGACGACGACGCAGCGCCCGCGGATTCCTATGAGGATCCTGACGGGGAAGACGCGGAAGATATGGAAGACATGGAAGATGCGGAAGACGCGGAAGACGCGGAAGACGACGAGACGATCCCCGACGAAGATGAATTTGAAGAAAATGAGACGCCTCTGGGACTGGAAAAGCCCGCTGCCGTGAATCTGGAAGCGGACGCGGACGTACGCGAAAACGCGGACGGCATGAGCGTGATCTTTGACACTCTGCCCGCCGGCGCGGAAGTGACCGTCGTCGGGTACGAAGGCGACTGGGTGCACGTGGTCGTCAACGGCCAGGAAGGCTACATCCATAAATCCGTCCTGCCGGCCGACGAAGTGGAGACCCCCAAGGAATACCTTCCCAAGAAAGTGACGATCTTCTCCTCCCGCCGCGCAGTGATGCAAGAGGGAGAAACCGTGAACCTGACCAGCCTGCTGGAAGGATTCGAGGACTGCGAAGAGATTTACTACCAGTGGTACTGCGACCAGGGCAGCGGCATGCAGCCGGTTGAGGGAGCCACTGACGCGACCTACAGCTTCACCGCCAGCGTTCAGACCCTGGGCTACCGGTGGGAGCTGGAAGTAGCCTACCGTTAAGAGATAACAACGTCCCATATTCCACACTGGATCCGCGCCGGAAACGAAACGGATTCCATGCTTACAATCAGGGGGAAGACAGAAGATGAAGACGACTTCCATGAGCAAAAGGCTGTACGCGCTGATCCTCGCGATTGCGATGCTTCTACAGATCGCGCCGATGACGGCCTTCGCGGACGGGCTGAATACGACGAGGTCCAATCCGACAGGCGGCGATACCTACAGCAAGATTATTTTCTACGTAAACGGTACAAGCGAGATCGAGATGATCCTTGAGAACGGAATCATCAGTGTGCTGCCTCAGGATCCTTATCAAGAAGGATACAACTTTAAGGAATGGAACACTCAGGAGGACGGAAACGGTCAGAAGGTCACGATGGGATTTACCGTCAGCGGTACGGTAAACGTTTATGCGATCTTCGAGAAGATCAAGATCTATGAAGTGACCGCAGAATTCTTCTATAAGAATGCCGCCGGCGAAAACCATCCTTTCGAGCGGCAGACCTTCCAGTTCAACACCGATACCTATACCATCGACTGCCCGGCGAACATTTACCAGGACCAGACGGTGACCGGGAATACGGCTCAGCCGATTTATTATCCGAACGGAACCACGATCACCGTCAACAAGTCGGATTACACCGAAGACGATTATGACGCGGACCGCAACGTTTACACGAAGACGATTACCAAGGAATATGTGCCCTACACGGCCGAATTTACCTACGTCTATATTCTGAAGAACCTGGACGGAACAGAAAGCGTTATCGAGCGCGTGAATGACAAGGGCGTGATCGACACCAACGTGACCGCGCCGGTCAAGCAGTACGCCCATATGACCTTCCTGGAAACCACTCCGGTCTACATCGACAAGGCCTCCGGCATCGAGATCAACGTATACTATACGCCGGATACCGTAACCCTGAGCTACAACACCCAGGGCGGCAGCTATATCGCTCCCCAGACCGTCGCCTACGGCCAGAACGCGGCTGTGACGAAGACCGTTCCGACCCGGACCGGCTACCAGTTCACGGGATGGTACGACCAGGTGGAAGGCGGCAACAAAATTACCGCTGCTACGCTGGAAATGAAGGACGACAAGGTTCTGTTTGCCCACTGGGAGGGCAAGGAAGTCAACTACACCATCGTCTATCTGTTTGAAAAGTATAACGAAGCCGGTTCTTCCGCCGCATTCGAGTACGACAACTCCGAAACGGCCAGGGCAAAGACCGGAACCACCGTCAAGGCGGCGTCCGCACCGGATAAGACCCGGAAGGGATACGAATACGATACGGCGCAGAACGCAACCTCCGAGGCGGTCATTGAAGCGGACGGTTCCTCCGTGCTGTATGTTTACTACAAACTGAAGACCTACACCATCTATTTCCGGCCTGGTACAGTTTCCGTCACCAATATGTGGGGAATAACAAACAATTATAATGTGACTGCGACGCTGAACGGCGACCAGAAGAGCGGAAACAGCAATTTCTCCTATACGATGAGCGTTAAGCTCGGGCAGGATATTTCCGGCAGCTGGCCCCTTGGCATATCCGGCGGAACATACAATTACGGAAGCAAGGTCACTTTCCAGGGATGGCAGACTTCCGGAGTCAGTGAGGTTTACGCGACCAAGCGCCTGACCGTGACCGCGGATCTGCTTCCGGCAGACGGATCCTCCATCACATATACCGCTTCCTGGACAAGCGATACGGTCACATATACTATCAATTACTGGCTGCAGAACGCGGATAACAACGAATATACAAAATCGGACCGTTACAGCCAGACGCTTGAGTACAAAGCAAACGCCAACGTTCAGCCGAAGGAGATCAGCGGGTTTACCTATAAAGAAACCAAAAAGAGCAATAAAGTCACTGTCGGCCACGGACCGAACAAAACAGAGTACTACCTGACATATGATATCTACTATACCCGGAACGCCTACAAAATTGACTATTACTACGGCAGCAGAAAACTGGACACAATCAGCAACGTTAAGTTTGACGCAAACATCAGCAGCAGCCGTTATAACTGGACACCTACCCGGGCCCGGTGCGGCGTGGACAGCGACTATACCTGGGGCGGCTGGTACGCGGACAAGAATCTGATGACCGCCTACACCTTCTCCACCATGCCGTCCTCCAATGTGGTCGTTTACGGCAAGTGGACCGCTCCGTCGTTCGAAGTGTCGTTCAACGTCAACGGCGGAGAAGGAACCACTCCGTCCCAGACCGTTTTCAAGAACAAAACCGTTGATTATCCCACGGTGCCTACGCGTGCGCACTATTCCTTCGCAGGATGGTATACGAACGCGGACTGCACGGCACGGTACGACTTCAACGCGCCTGTGACCAGCAGCTTCACCCTGTACGCTGGCTGGAAGCAGGATCCCATCAGCTATACCGTGAAGTACCTGGACGCGGCGACAAAGGACCCGCTCGCCGGGGAGAAGACCGTGACCAACGCGGCATTCACCGAAGGCATGGAAATCGAGGAAATCGCCGTGACGATCGTCGGCATGATTCCCGATTCCGGCGCGAAAACCGTATCGCTGAGCCTGACGAAGGACAACGTGATTGAATTCCTGTACAGCCCGCGCGGCAAGGCGACGAAATACACCGTCCAGTATGTGCTGGCTTCCAACCATGAGATCAAAGTCCACAGCGACAAGGTGGTCAACGACCCGACCGGTTCCCTGGTGGAAGTGAACGAAACAGCGGTCAGCGCCGATACCGCGTGGATGAAGACGGAATATCCGGGAACAAACTACTATCAGGAAAAATATCATCCGACCACGAACAGCAAAACGCTGAAGCTGTCCTCCAACGATGAGAACAATATCATCATCTTTGAATACATCAACTATGATACGGCACGCTGCACCCTCAACTATCTCGACATGGACGGCAAACCGTTCATCGAAGCGAAGACCGAACTGGTGCAAGTCGGCGGAACCTTCATCGTGAATACCGCGGACCAGGGCGATTACGTCTTTGACCATGTCGAGGGCAACAACGGCCTGACCTACATGATCAGCGAGGGCACCCCCATTACGGTCAACGCGTATTACCGGCTGAAGATGACCATTACGGCGGAGAACCTGTCAAAGACCTATGACGGCAGCGCCCTGAAGAGCGGCGAAAACGATTATTCCGTCAGCGGACTGAAGAAAGGGCATACCGTGACTTCCGTCACCTTCAGCGGAGAGCAGACTGACGCCGGAAAGAGCAAGACAACCCCCTCCGCGGCGGTGATTACCGGACCCGCGAGCGGCGCGGACTATTACAAGATCGAATATATTGAGGGCCAGCTGGAAGTGAAGAAAGCGGCAGTCAACATTACGATCAATCCGGACCGGATGACGCAGGGCGCGGTCTATCAGGCCAGCGCCTACGAGGTCGGCTTTACCAAGCCCAACTGGACGATTGCGGATTACGTTACGATTTCCAATGAAACCTATAAAACAGAGCACCTGAGCGACATCACAGACAAGCTGGAAGACCGATTCACCGGCGGAGTAATCATTTCCGAAGTGAATGCCGGCACCTACAGAAAAGCCGCAGCGGACATCTTTACCGAAGCTGACCTGCCCGAGGACGACAATTACGACGTGAAGCTGGACGTCCGCGGCTCTGAACTGGTCATAGACCGGGCTCCGCTCGAGCTGACAGCCCGGACCCTCAATGGGACGTATAACGGTGATCCATTCACGGCCAGTGCTGTATCTCTTGCCAATCAAGGTTTCAGCGTATACCTGCAGAATCCGGATAAATCCCTGAAGGGCGGGGACCAGCTGACCGCAGTCACTGAGAGCGGGAGTATTACGAACGTCAGTGAAGGACCTGTGGCCAACACCATTACCGCTTATACTATCATGAATGCTGACAATACCAAAGAAGTCAGCGATAACTATGAAGTTCAGATCATCAACGGCGAACTGACGCTGAATCCGAGATCGATAAAAATCAAAGTCGATCATGCGGAGAAATATGCCGGACAGGAAGACCCTGCGTTTTCATACAAAGTCGATCCTACTTCAGATTCAACAATCCTGCCGGAGGACCAGGCAACGCTGATCACCGGGGTCGTACGGAGCGATAAAGATCAGGATGGGGGAGAAGATATCGGCGAACATAAAGACGTGCTTGTCCTTGACTATGATACGAATAACAAGAACTACAAGATTTCTGTGACGCCGGGCACACTGACGATCCACGACGGCTTCACGGTTATCTTCCAGCCCGGGGAATACGGCAGCTTTGCAAGCGGCACTGCCGGAAGCGACGGCAACGTGACATATACAAGCGTGGCATACAACAGCGATACACCGAATGCTCCCAAGGTGAACGCTGACGATGACCATTACTTTACCGGATGGGTGCGCACAGCACCGGAACCCGTGCAGCCCGGGCTGGACGACAAAGTGACGGGCGACACCACCTATACCGCGCAGTATGAAGAAAAGGCACTGGCTACGCTCTGCCAGCCGGAAGTGACGCTCACCTACAACGGGACAACCCAAGTATATGATGCTTCGCTTGTGGGAACCGGCGAATATAAAGACGGCGAATTCGTACTTTATACTAATCCGAACGGTTCGCTGAAAGAGGGGCATCACTGGGAGTATGACTTCACCGTGCCCTCCGGAAAGGATGTCGGAGCTTACAAGGGGTCTTTCAGCAATGTGACAATCCTGGATGCGGATGGCAATAACGTTTCCGAACAGTATAAGATCAACACGGAAGTGAACGATCTGATTATTGAGCCCGCAGAGCTGACCGTGACCGTACAAAATTCCAGCAAGGTATTCGGCGAAAAAGATCCTGAGACGTATACCCTGAAACTGGAAGGCCTGGCGGGCGGCGAAACCGAAGAAGAGATCCTGCAGCAGCTGCCGGCATCATACGGCCTGACAATCGAGCGCACCAGCGGGGAAACGGCCACGACCTATGACGTGACCATGCAATACACGAAAACGTCGACCCAGAACTATCTGCTGAACCTGATTCCGGGTAAGTTCACGATCAACCCGCGCGAGGTTACGGTGATTATCACCGGCCATAAAGGCAGCCTGACATACAGCGGCACAGAACAGTCCATTTTCGGATATGATCTCACCCTTCCCGAAGAAGAGCTTCCCGGGCTCAGCGCTGATGAAAAGGGAAAATATGCGCTGAAGCCGGAGGATATCTACGGACCGGACCAGGAAGCTGTGTCTGTCAGCGGAACTGAACCAGGCATTTATGAGCTGGGCCTCACGGAAGAAGATTTCGCATTCGACGAAGGCAGCCAACCCAACTATAAAGTGAATTTCAGCGTTGAAGACGGCGCACTGGAAATCCTGGAAATCTACTTTGACCTGACCGTTCGGTACTGGCAGAACGGCACGAATATCAATACCGTCAGCCGGAACCTTGCCCGGAACACCCCGTACGACATCGCGACACCGCCGATCGAGGGCTACATCGCGAGCATCGCCCGGGTGACCGGCATCCTGACACAGGATACGGAAATCGACGTAACCTATACGATCAACACCTACGGGCTGACGATTCAGTACCTGTTCGCGGACGGCAGAGAAGCCGCTCCGGCCTACAAGGCTTCGCTGAACTACGGCGCCGCATACGCTGTTGATTCTCCCGCGGTGGAAGGTTATAATACAACGGAACCTACGGTGGCCGGAACGATGCCCGCCAGAGACGTGATTGTGACCGTTTTCTATGCGGCACTGCCGGTGCAGGAGGTGCAGGAGGAAACACCTGCTGAAGCACCCGCCGCGGCAGCCGGCCCGTTCCTCGTCAACATCGACGACTTCGAGACGCCGCTGGGCCTCGGCCTGTTCAGCATCAACGCAGGCGAGACGATCGAATAAAAAGGGAATAAGCACAAGCCCGGCAAACCGCAACGGCCTGCCGGGACCTGTGCTGAATAAAGAGAGGGAGAAGAACTATGAAGAAGATTCTGGCGAGCATTCTGGTAATCATGCTCATGCTGACGTCTTTCTCCGCAACGCTGGCGGAGAACACGGGAGCGCAGGCAACGGAGACGGAACCCCAGGCTACGGAGACACAGGCCGCGGAGGAAACCGCAGCAGCGGAACCCGCCGCAGCCGCGGTACAGTATTCCTATGACCGCCTGACAGTCGCGGTGACCACGCCGCTGACCGGCAATTTCTTTACACCCCTGTGGGGAAACGCCAGCAGCGACCTGGACGTGCGCAGCCTGATCCACGGCTACAACCTGACGGAATGGAACACGGACGAGGATATGTTCGCGCCGGATCAATCCGTCATCAGCGGCATGACGGCGACCCAGGAAACCAATGGCGATCTGACCTTCATCATCGCGCTGTACAGCGACCTGACCTACAGCGACGGCACCCCGATCACGGCGTGGGACTATGCGTTCTCCCTGCTGCTGACCATGGCGCCGGAGATGGAGGAGCTGGGAGCGAACGTGCTGCGCCCCACCTACCTGAAGGGCTATAAGGAATACATCAGCGGCGAAGCGAAGGCGCTGAGCGGCGTTAAAGTCACGGGGGACTATCTGCTGACGATGACGATCGACGCGGATTACCTGCCCTTCTTCTACGAGCTGGGCCTGCTGGACTGTACGCCCTATCCGATCTCCGTGATCGCGCCCGGGGTGAAGGTGGCGGACGACGGCGAAGGCGTATACCTGGCCAACGCGGACGCGGCCGTCGAAGCCCCCGTGTTTACGGCGGAACTGCTCCGGAAAACGATCCTGGATGAGAACACCGGATACCGGACCCACCCGAAGGTTACCAGCGGCCCATACACCCTGGTGTCCTATGAGAACGGAACGGCCATGTTCGAAATCAATCCCATGTACAAGGGTGACTCCAAGGGACGCAAGCCGATGATCCCCGCGATTACCGTGACAACAATGAGCGAAGCGGAGATGGCCGAAGCCCTGCAGAGCGGCAGCGTGACCCTGCTGAACAAGATCAGCGACGCGGCGATGATCGGGGAGATCGGCCGGATGACTGCGGAGAACGAGCTGCTGGCGGCAGACAACTATGCCCGCAGCGGCCTGAGCTTCATCAGCTTCAACACCGACAGAGCCCCGTTGGACGACCCGGCAGTCCGCCAGGCGATCGCTTACCTGCTGGACCGGGACGCGATGATCAGCGAAGCGGTCGGGAACTACGGCCTGCGCAGCACCGGATATTTCGGCATCGGCCAGTGGATGTACCAGGTGCTGAACGGCACGATGGGCTACCCGGTGGAGGAAGCGGCGGAGAACGCCACCGCCCAGGAAAAGAAAGCCTATGAGGATGCAATGAAGGCCTGGGAAGCGCTTTCGCTGGACGCCATCGAGGGCTACGTGAAAGACGAGGAAAAGGGCCTGAAGCTGCTGGAGCAGGCGGGCTGGACCCTGAACGAAAGCGGCGCCGCCTTTAATCCGGAAACGGATACCCTGCGGTACAAGCAGACTGAAGCGGGCCTCAAGCCCCTGAAGCTGACGCTGGCGTACGCCGAAGGCAGCGCTGCGGCGAAGGCGATGGAGAACGTGCTGCCGGCGTCCCTGGCGGCATACGGCATCGAGGTGGCGGTATCCGCCCTTCCGGGGGACACCCTGCTGAACCAGTATTACCGGCTGGCGGAGCCGGAATACGATATGTTCTTCCTGGCGACGAACTTCGACGCGATGTATGATCCTTCGATTTCTTTCGTGGAAGACGGAGAAGGACAGCATGTATGGCGTAGCTCCGCGCTGGCGGACGAGGCGCTGTGGGAAGCGGCCGTGGCGATGCGGAAGACGGAGCCCGGCGACCTGCTGACCTACTGCGAGCGCTGGCTGGCGTTCCAGAAGAGGTTCGCGGAGATCCTGCCGGCCCTGCCGCTGTATTCCAACGTATACTTCGACAGCTATCCGCGGGTGCTGCATGAATACGCAATCGCGTCCCAGATTTCCTGGCCGCAGGCGATCCGCGGCTCGTACCTGGCGGACTACATTCCGGAAGAATCCGAAGAAGGAGCGGAAGAACTGCTGGAAGGGATCGGAGAATAAGACTTCACCGGCACAGCCGGAACGATATGAAAACCCCGGGACTCATGAACGAGTTCCCGGGGTTTTTCACGCACGAAAAAAAGGAGCCCTGTTCAGGGCTCCGGAAGAGAAGCGGGCTGATTATACCGGCACGTAGATGTAATAACCGGCACGGATGACGTTCTTATTGGAAATGATGCCGACGTTTACGCTCATGATCGCATCCACGGTGGTGCCGAAGTTGTTGGCGATCCAGGTCAGGTTCTGGCCGTTCTGGACCTTATAGACGATGCAGCCGGCCTTCGCAGGCAGGGGGTTCTTGGAACCGGCGGAACCACCGGATACGCCTTCCAGTTCTTCAGGGTTCAGTTCGTTCATTTTCATTTCATCCATTTTCATTTCCTCCTTCCGCAGTGCGGATTTCATTTCGGTTTGGTTCACCGCCATCGGGTGGTGACATCTGTTGATACGGTTCTCACGTGCAGGCGGCAGGGACCTTCCGAAAGTTCATAAATTCTTAATAATGTTATCATATTATCGAAATAAATGCAACAGGAACCTGGGGGGTGTTCCGATCGGGAAGAAATAAAAAAACGGCCCTCATGGAAGAGAGCCGGGGAGACGATCCGGGGATCAGGCAGCGGGCTGCAGGGAGGCCGTTACAATGAAGAATACCTGCTCGGCGCCGTCTTCAGAAGCGGGTCCCATGGAGAAGACGATGACATTGCTGTTGGTGTCCACCAGGCAAGCGGAATAGATGTTGGCTTCCGTATTCTGATAAACCACGAAGTCCAGGCCGTTGATATTGACCATTTCAACGTTGGCCAGGGTTTCAGACGCCTTGGAGTTTTCAAACAGCTGATCCAGGGTCATGCCTTCAACGTTCAGCGCATCCACGGTGAGGTAAGCGGACTGGTCATCCGCCATGAACAGGTACAGGCGGCCGGCAGCGGCATCCGCTTCGGGCACTTCAACAGGGTTCAGTCCGTTGGGCACAAAGATCTGCAGGCCCAGGACGTCCAGGGTAGCGAATGCACCGGTCACGCCGGATTCGGCCAGGGCGCCTTCCACATCGGCCCAGGTCACGACCGTTTTCTCTTCGGCCAGCGCGGCGGTGCAGCACAGACAGAGCATCATCACAAGAGCAATCAGTTTTTTCATTGGGTAAACCCTCCTTCAGAATAACATCGCGAGTGATTTTACACGATTTCCAATAAAAGTCAATAGTGAATCACAAAACGATCAGAAGGGGAGGGAAAACCGATCCGGCAGGGCGAACCCTGCCGGAATCACAGATCAATCCACCTTTGGCAGGGAGTCGAAGCCTTTCTGCAGCTCCTCGTCGGAGGGAATGTAATCGGTCATCAGGCCGTCATGGAACTTTTCATAAGCCACCATATCGAAATAACCGGTGCCGGTGAGGCCGAAGAGGATCGTCTTTTCCTCGCCGGTTTCCTTGCATTTTATCGCCTCGTCGACGGCGGCACGGATCGCATGGGCGCTTTCCGGCGCGGGCAGGATGCCCTCCACCCGGGCGAATTCCTCCGCGGCGCGGAAGACGTTGGTCTGCTCGACGGCGCGGGCTTCCATATATCCGTCATAATAGAGCTGGGACAGGATGGAGCTCATTCCGTGATAGCGCAGGCCGCCGGCATGATTCGGAGCCGGAATAAAGCCGCTGCCCAGGGTATACATCTTTGCCATGGGGCAGACCTTACCGGTATCGCAGAAGTCGTAGGCGAACTTTCCGCGGGTGAAGCTGGGGCAGGAGGCGGGCTCGACGGCGATGATCCGGTAATCCTGCTCGCCCCGGAGCTTCTCACCCATGAAGGGGGCGATCAGGCCGCCCAGATTGCTTCCGCCGCCGGCGCAGCCGATAATGATATCCGGTTTGATGCCGTATTTATCCATGGCGGCCTTGGCTTCGAGGCCGATTACGCTCTGGTGCAGGAGCACCTGGTTCAGTACGCTGCCCAGCACGTAGCGGTATCCGGGATTGGAAACAGCCACCTCCACGGCTTCGGAGATCGCGCAGCCCAGGGAACCGGTGGTGCCGGGAAACTCGGCCAGGATCTTCCGGCCGACCTGGGTGGTATCGGAGGGGGAAGGCACCACGGAGGCACCATAAGTCCGCATGACTTCGCGGCGGAAGGGCTTCTGCTCATAGGATACCTTGACCATGTATACCTTGCAGTCCAGGCCCAGGTAGGAACAGGCCATGGACAGGGCTGTGCCCCACTGGCCGGCACCTGTCTCGGTTGTGACGCCCTTCAGACCCTGGTTCTTCGCGTAATAGGCCTGGGCGATGGCGGAATTCAGTTTATGGGAGCCGCTGGTATTGTTGCCCTCAAACTTGTAATAGATCTTCGCGGGGGTCTGGAGCTTTTCCTCCAGGCAATAGGCCCGGACCAGGGGAGAGGGACGGTACATTTTGTAGAAATTCAGGATATCCTGCGGAATCGGGTAATCCCGGGTGTCGTTATCCAGTTCCTGCTTTACCAGTTCATCGCAGAACACGCCGCCCAGCTCTTCGGCGGTCATGGGCTGCAGGGTACCGGGGTTC